>JAEEGJ010030917.1_pt1 | contig 10421 bp, 8 predicted proteins | sample 8958761 | NCBI WGS metagenome assembly JAEEGJ01 (sample SAMN16246546, study PRJNA631951) | gut metagenome | biome: gut microbiome; feature: rumen; material: RS-attached | host: Bos | place: Iran: Karaj | collected 2018-10 | reverse complement strand
AAGCTGTGCACCGCAATTTCTGCACTTGTAAGTTATCATTTCACTACTCTTCCCCTTTCACATAGTACTAATCAATCAGTCTTATGCATCAGCGTTATCCCCTCATTTGATATTTCTTAGATTTTTTATTATTCAAGAAACATTTTTGTAATAAAACATTAACATTTTATCACAAAGTCAAACTAATTTCAATCTCAGTAAATCTGTTTTTAAGTAAAAAAGCGCAGAAAAAAAGAGCCACAATATGTGACTCTTTCCACTGTCTTTTATTCCATCTCTAGAAAGGCATCAATATCTTGCGAAATTGATTTTCTTTTATAGCTATATGTTGTTGTGGTTTTACGTTTATTCCGTCAATTCGTTTGCTTTTTACGAATTTTTGCAACCAAAGTGCAACCATTAATATCGTTTGTAATAAAAGAATTATATATCAATTTATCGTTTGTGACAAACGATAAATTCTATTTCTATTTGCACCCTCTGCTACTATCATATTACGTTTGGCCATAGACGCAAGAATAACCCTTGTTCGATCAGGTCCAAGGCCAATAACTGCAGCAATATCAACTGTTTTAGCCTTATCCACCCTGCCTAAATATTCAAGTATTGCATATTCTTTTGCCGTTTTTTGTTTATCATTATCATTTGTATTTATCGTTTGTCGTTTGCTTTTATCGTTTGCTTTTATCGTTTGTTTTTCATCATTTGAAAAGGCACGGTACATATTAACTCTAAGGGCATTTTCCATATCGATAAACTCAACCTCTGGAAGTCCATACTCTTTAGTCTGTGTTAATATCTTTGGAATACCGCTCCCCCATTGTTCGATAAGATTCATATAAACAAAAGCATTCGCGATACCATGATTTCTAACCTTCGAAAAACCTTCTTTCATCTTCTCAATCGTAACTCCCGGCATCAGTCCACCAGGAGAGGTGATTTCAAGCCTGTTATCATATATTGCCACCTGCACAAGACTTCCCTGCAAGTAACTGCAATTAACAACAGCATTGATAATAAGCTCTCGTATACTCTCCGGTGGCAGTTCATAAACATCCTGTCTGTGAATCCCCTTAATCCTTGCTCCAAGATGAATATTACGAAGAACAAACTGATATGCCTGCTCTACCTGTTCCCAAAGATTACCCTCATACTCTCTTTTATCTACAAAAATTCCACGTGTATTGCCTTTAAATACAGCACACTGAATCTGAGACATTACGCCATCTAAGCCTCTCAGATAATAATATGCATACGTTGGACGAACAACTCCATTTTCTCCCTTAAGAATTCCCCAAGTTATCAGGTTATTCTTAGTAGGCGTCTTAACCTTTTTAGCATCTTTCTCGTCCATACAATTACGCTGTGCCTCTTTTTTCATGTCCTCACAAAAGCTTTTAATATCTGCATCTGTTACTTCAATGTCTTTATTCACAACATTATCAAAGGATCTGTTCTCATCCTCATAGTACATTTCCTGAATAAATGGCCTGTCCGCAAGTCGTGTAGAACCAGCTGTACGGATAAAAGTACCCTTATCCATTCCAAGAGATTTAAGATAATAAGGTCTTTGCCTTCCTGCACTGATTTCTACCACAATGACCGTTTTATCTCCCACTGCTTGTGGTGCAATATCCGGAATAATCAAAGGTTCACAACTATCACTAATGGCATTGGTAATCTTATCAATCATAGTAAATACAGCCGTCTTATCAACCCCCACAACCTCTCGGTCATCATTGACACCAATGATAAGTCTGCCACCATCACCATTAGAAAAGGCAACAATCGTCTTCATATATTTTTTACTGTCTTCCGGTAATTTTTCTTTAAACTCCAAGTCTTTTGATTCACCTTGGAGAATTTCTTCAACTGTCATATATACTGTCACCCTTTCTATAAATTCAAAAAATCTTCCTTTAATACCTCGTCAGAAGTATATGGTGGTATATTCATATACTCACTCAAATCGATATAATCTTCCTTTGGAGATGTCTCATAGCTTCTGCGAAGATAATCATGTCCTCCATCTACACTACATGCCCCACAACTACAGGTCACATAATCGTGCACATTTACTGATTCTATTGTTTCGCCGCAATGTTTACACTGAATGGCATTTCTTATTATCTTGCACATACTATTCTCCATTATTATCTGAATTAAACAGATATTGCTTTACACCATGCCTCTATTATTTCTATTGCATTTTCTTTATCCTGCAAATGAGCTTTAACATGTAGCGGGTTTATTTTATATAGAAAGCAAATAACATCTCTTGCTGTTCTTTGTTTATCTGCATCTGAAATGTAATCAAAGAAGTTCATATCATCTATTGTTTTCACCTTTTCTTCCATGTGACTGCCAGTATTCAATACAAGCCTATACATTAAATTTTCGTAATAAGCCTGGTCTTCTTTTGAAAGATTTTCCATAATGCTTTCATCTGTAGAAAGCTGAGACATTCCTTTCTTATACACAAATGTACCGAATGCCTCCATTACTTTTCGCATAACATTACCAATACTAACAGAATATTGCGTATCAATCTCCACGGCATAATCAAACACCGTTCCAAGTAAAGCTGTATATTCATTCCTCTTTTGTACATCTATTTTATCGACGCTCTTATTTTTAAGCTCCCAATCCCTAACATATTTGTTTGCTTTATTTTCAGAAACACTATATTTAGAGATTAACAATTCAAGCACAAAATGACGCATATCATAAAATGTCTGCATATCATGTGTAAATAGCAAAAATTTCGATTTATCATTTCCCTTCAGATACTGCCCTAATTTATATTTCAAATAGGATAATATTCCTATACGATTTTCCATATCAAAACTTGACACTGGATCGTCGATAACCAATAAATACCTAGAATTAAAAACTTCCTCTTCATCCTTGTTCTCCATTATTCGATTAAAGAAATAGCAAAGTCCTATTGCATTTCTTTCTCCAACCGAAACGTTTCCAGGCTCCACTAATCTTTCATGTGAATAAAGAACGTATTTATCATGATCATAATCGATCCTTAGTCTTGTTTTAGAAAAGAAAATATAAGCCAAATCGTCATTAATAGCTTTCATAGCTATACGTGCATTTTTCTTCTCCTGTTCTAATACCTCAATTTGTTTACTAAGACCCTTGGCAGTTTGATTTAATTTCTCGGTTTTTTCCTCTTCTATTTTCTTCTCTGCAAGTTGCTTTTGGTACTTTTCGTATAATTCCTTCAAATCATAATATGCAATCCCATTATTTGCATTAGTAAGCTCTTTTATAAGAGGTTTAGTATCTGTGGCTTTTTCATTAAAATCTTTTCGCGCCTTCTCCAACTCTTCCAAAGAAGTCACACACTCATCATACTTATTCTTTAAACAAAAACCTTCGTTCAATATCGGTTCATACACGTTTTCAATCTTCTGATTGATCAACTCATTTATTTGTTCTATCGAAGAATTAAGTACCTCGATTTTTGTCTCACACTCTTTGACTTTTTCTGGTGAAAATTCATTAAAGGCCATGAGGTTTACCTCAAAAATAGATAATCTGGCTTTCAACAGTTTACCTTGATGTTCTTCGACCTTTTTACTAAGAATCTTCTCTATACTCTGCACCAAATCATCCGCATACTTCTCATCAACATCTTGGAAACAAAATGGACAAGTTGTTTTCTGGGGTCCAGCAAAATAAGTTTTTATATTAGTCAATCTTTGATTACCGTTATTATCCTGAAGAATATGAAATAGTGATTTCTCCCTCTCTGATAAAACAGGTTTTTCTATTTTTTCTTTAAGGAGATTCACTATATCGTTCTCTTTATCCTCAAACGTTTTTAAAGTTGGAACAGCAGTCTCAATTCTTTTACTACCACTTTTTGCAGCCTCTAACTTTTTCATCGTAGCATCATAATCCACAATCAACTCATCTCTGCTTTTTGTTGGATGCAATCCTACAAACTGAGTATACGTATCGCGTCTAACTTGACTATTAGTCTTTTTTTCATGAATCCTTGCATCTCTTGACGCCCAGCTATTATCACCTTTTAGCACTTTCTGCATTTCGTATATAAAATACTCTGGGCAAAGAACATTACCGATGTCTACGTATTTGTTTAAAACTTCTTGCTGTGCTTGTGCTTCAGATAAACTCTTCTCATAAGTAGGCTGAATCTTCTTTATCTTGTCGTCAACATCTTTAACTGCGCCCATGACAACTATTGCACTTAAGCCGTCATCATCAATTTTAATATTGTCTTCTATAAATTCTTCATTAAATACATAAATATTATTTTTTTCTTCTTCAGAGACCACTATAGTAGATCCGTCCGCGTCGAGTAGTTCCATTGATTCGATTTGCAACTCCTCAGCGCCAGTAATCTTTCTAAATCCACGCGATATGGTACTCTTGCCACTTCCGTTTTTTCCATAAATCAGAGAAAAATTCTGTTCTGGATTGTTGGGCTTTTCTTTTTCAAATATAGGCAAATCTATCTCTGTTTCAAAAATGCCTCCTTTTATCTTTATTGATGAAATATCTTCTAGCATTTCCTTGTTATCTCCCCCCAAAATGTATTATTGCTTCCTCGGCTATTATATAAATTATTAAGATTTTATTGTTTCCTCAATCGATAAGATTCCTTCTACAATTGATATGCATCTGCAATTATATAAATTGTTTACCGCTCGCATAAATGTATCTTCTGATAGTTCATCATAGAAATACTCTCGTAAAATAGCGTTTGTTGCTCGCAAACAGTCTTTCTCTGTCTTGCTGCCGTTCTGTAACGCAAGAAGAATTGCTGTTTCATTCTCTGAAAAGTTGATCTTAGTTAATGATAGTGCACTAAATACCGCTCCCAATATTGACGCAACAGAAACGAGTTTATTGTCAGATGTAGCCAATCCTGCACTACTAATACCAAGTCCAATAACAGCAGAAGCTATTTCCTCAAGCATCCCATTCTTCAAGTTAATAACAACATTAAAAGGCTTTCTATCCCTACTAGTTAACCCATTCTTTGTGTTTATAGTTAAATAACAAAATTCCAGCGTACTTGAATGGAATAGTTCATCTCCAGCAGTAATCTCTAAAAAGCCTATCTTTTCTAACTGCTTCTCAAATGTATCAGCTTTTGCAAGCGACACATTATAACGAGCAGATAACTCTTTAATAATTACATTAGCTGGCGAGTTATAACTATAGTCCTTATCTTCTTGTATATTACGTCTCTTCAACTGCTCCTGCAGTTCCTGAAAGCTCTCTAGTGCACTCTGCAGGTTTTCGATAATGTCATCCGCAAGTTCATCCGGAGATGGCAGATTATCGAGATCCGCAAGCGATTTATCCTTGATCCAAAAGATATCAAGGCTCGTCTTATCTCTTTCTAAAATGTCATCGATCTTATACTTGCGCCAACGTCCATCTGGATTCTCTTCCGACCAGGTTTCATGACGCTCATAACGATTCTCAGGATTATAACATTTAATAAAGTCCTGCAGATCAGCGTAGTTCATCGGATGCTGTTTCAACGTAAAATGCACATTGGTTCTGAAGTCATAAATCCAGACTTCTTTTGTCTGCATCTCAGGGCTAGCTGGTTTCTTATCAAAGAATATAACGTTAGCTTTAACACCGGGCTTATAGAAAATGCCTGTAGGCAATCTCAATATCGTATGCAGGTCTGTTGTCTCAAGCAGTTTCTTTCTGACTATCTCTCCGGCTCCACCTTCAAAAAGGACGTTATCAGGTACAACAACAGCTGCCTTACCAGTTGCTTTCAAAATAGTATTGATATGCTGCACAAAGTTCAGCTGCTTATTTGAGCTTGTAGTCCAGAAATCCTGTCGATTATATACAAGATCTTCTTCCTCTGTCTCATCATTCTCGTTAGTAAATGTAATGGATGACTTCTTACCAAAAGGTGGATTAGTCAGAACATAATCTACGCGATAACCTGGGTCTGATAATAATGCATCACCAAGAGTTACCGGAATTTCTCCGTATATATCTCCAATATTATGAAGGTATAAATTCATAAGTGCTGTCTTAAATGTAGCTGCTACAATCTCGTTACCATGGAATGTTTCATTCTTAAGAAACTCCTTCTGCTCACGGTCAAGTGTATAGTTCTTTGGATCTGCAAGATAAGCCTGTGCTGCGAGAAAAAATCCACCACTACCGCAACAAGGATCTGCGATAGTTTTTCCTGGTTCAGGACACATGCATTCCACCATCGCCTGTATCAATGATCTCGGCGTGAAATACTGACCCGCACCACTCTTGATATCTTCGGCATTTTTCTGAAGCAATCCTTCATAGATTTCACCTTTAACATCGGATGACATAGCTACCCATTTTTCGCCATCAATCATCTGAACTACTCTATAAAGAATTGCTACATTACTAATCTTGTTTACTGCACCCTTGAAAATTTGACCAAGGATTCCTTTTTGTTCGCCTAGTTTTTCAAGTGTATTCTTATACTGAGTCTCTAGTTCTGCTCCCTTAAGAGTATTCATATCAGACCAAGTATATCCCGCAGGAATCCCCGTCTCTCTTTTATAGGGAGGCTTTGAATATTCATCTGACATCTTAAGAAATATAAGATATGTCAGCTGTTCAAGATAATCTCCATATGATACACCAACGTCTCTAAGAGGGTTACAAAGCCCCCATACCTTAGATACTATAGCAGATGTATTTTCACTCATCATTTTTCTCCTTCATTAGTTCCAAACATTCATTATGTAAAGAATTCATTAACATATACAGGAACTTAACATCGCATGACATTTCCTTATATTCATGGACATATCTAGTAACCTCAAAAGCCTTTCCTATTTCTTTCAATACTAAATCAAATTGTTCTTCTAAAGTATCCTTGCGAATTCTTTCCTGTATACCTTTATCTTCAATCTTGTTATAAAGTTTATATAAATTATGCTCTCGAAGCTGCTTCTCATTTGTAATTGTATGTGAGTATGTCAAAATCACTTTTAGAAACAATTCGCACGTGAAAGCTGCATTGGACATCATCGGAATACTACACTCAATCAAATGCGGTAATAGTATCATAGAGGCCTTCATATATTCTTTTGCACTTTCATAAGCAGATTCGGCATATTTTATGAAATCTTCCTCAGTTCTCAATTCTTTACGAGGATTCTTGTCCATTTGAAAATATGCCATTACAGTCTCCCTTCAAATGCTTCTTTTAAAATACTTTGACGCATTGCTTCTGCTTGTTGCAAAGCTTCATCTACCGTTAGTTGAATTGAATCACATACAGAAAAGCGTTCTTCTATGCTATCAACTATTCGCTTTGCTTCCTCATCTGAAATATTCGGCACTCTTGAATCTCTAATATCATCCAATCCAAGGCCCAGCTTTCCAGCTCCACGTTTATTCTTTAATAGATCCTTTTGTCCTAATTGACTTCTTAAAAACCAAGCATACATCTCACCCTGCTCTGGGTTCTTAAAACGAATCATTGCAATATGCTGATTAACATATGCTTCTTGTATCTTGTTTGTAACAAAACCAATGCTTCCTAAGTCTGCAGTTATTGATACAAGTACGTCGCCTGGTTGTAAGCGTGTTCTCTTGCCTTCTGCTTTTTGCGGCAAATTCACGTATTGCCTGTCTTCTAGATTAATATCTATAGCCGTTCTAGTAAGATTGCCAATCCTTATAAATAATGCACCTTTATCCGCATAATACTTTGCCCAACCTCTTGATCCGCTAGTAACAAATCGAGATACATTTCTAATTATTTCATAATGCTTAATGTTCGAAAAAGCCTCTCTCAACACTGCCTGTCGATATACAGCCAGCTGTTCCTTTGTCTTATTTAAAGTTTCAACAGCATTATCAAGAGACGACATTGTCTCTTCCAATTTTTCAATTTTTTTACGCTGTTCGCCAATATCAGGAATACTAAACTCAATTTTTCCTAAATTTTTTCGTGATATTCGTTTTCTAGTTGTTCCGCTTTCATATTTCTTTATTTCTGCACGAAATCCAACTGAATTAATCAGATTCATTAGGTATTTAGGTTCAATATCGTCACGGACAACACGCACCACTGCAATATCAACAGCAGTTATATACTTTCCCTCTAAAGGGAAAATACAAGCCCTCCCCAGCGGTTCTGGAAGTCTTGCAATCAATATGTCACCCTTTTCTAAATATGTACAATTCAATTCCTTTGCTTTTTCAGATGTAATGTAGCGATTGGAAACATCCTTAAAAAAACCATCCCCAATATCTGCAAGCTGTATAAGGCGAACATCTCCATTTGGATCCTGATCCTTTTTTTCTATCCAATCACCATCACAAAATATTCCATTTTCAGCAACATCATTTAAATTCATTTAAGCCACCAACTCTATATTCATTTCATTTAATATTTCTTCATACTGATCACCAAATGCGTCATAAAATGCAGCTAATCCACCATGTTTATCAAACGGTGTAAGGTCTAGATCCTCTGGCAATATGCTCAGCGATGCAATTATGTGATCCTTAATAAGCCTCAGCCACTCCATCTGCTCTTCCGTGAAGTGAACAGCACCGGTATTCTTGCGGAATGTCCATTGCATGAAGTTATAATTTACCTTATCCGCAAATGGTGACAGATTATCTGCGTATCCCATTTCAAATCTGATCAAGGCAATCAAGTCCGTAATCTGACCCAGAGTACCTTTCTTGACCTTATCAGGCTTCTTCATTGCATAGGAATCCCACAAACGTTCTACAGTTATACCCTTGGATTGAAGCTTTTCATATAAAGCTTTGAGGCCTTCTATCGCCATCGGTCTATCTTTGTATGCCTGATTATATATAATACGAAGAGCTATAATTTCATTCTTGTTCTCTTCAATAAACTCATGGAAGGACTTGATCACATTGTCGGCATTATTAGCCTTTTGTGTATCGAATCCCGAGAATAAAACATGGTCAATGTTTTCATCATCTATAATCTGGTCATGACTTCTGCGGACGTTCTCAATATATTCTCTGACATCCGGATTATGAAAAGGCTCTGTAGCTTGTTTTATCAGTTCTTTCTTAGCCTCTTCGAGTTCTTTCTCATCAGGCTCATCTTTGCCTGTTGTCAGAACTGCCCTATCATGGATTACATCTACATCAAAGGCATTTAACAATTTCTCTGCAACAATTCCGGCAGACTCTCCAACTACTTTGGCAAAATTCTTCTGCTCGGAAACTGTCATCTGTGCATTCAGACGGATTACTCTATTAGCCAATGAAGTAAGCGTATCTTCATCTTTGGCACCAAGAGCCACATTCATCATAAGTTCCTTCATAGACACAGTTGGCTTTCTTTCAAGCGGTCTCGTATCAGTTTTTTTAGATGATGTAACACCTACAGCATCAACTATTACAAAGTGATCTTTATTACCGGTAGCTGACGGAGTAACCTTCTGAAGGTCATCAGCCTTTAACGTTCTGGTGCCTCTGCCCTTCATCTGCTCAAAATAATTTCTGCTTCTTACATCACGCATAAATATCAGACATTCAATAGGCTTTACATCTGTACCTGTAGCAATCATATCTACAGTTACAGCAATGCGCGGATAGTAATCATTTCTGAATGCGCTAAGCACAGATTCAGGATTATCTGCCTGATAAGTAATCTTCCTACAGAACTCATTACCTTCACCAAACTCTTCTCTAACAATCTGGATAATATCGTCTGCATGACTGTCCGTCTTTGCAAATATCAGTGTCTTAGGCACTTCTTTCCTATGTGGAAACAAGTTTGTAAACAAGTTTTCCTTAAATTCATGAATGACAGCTCTAATCTGGCTTGGATTTACAACCTCTTTATCAAGTTTTCCCTTTTTGCTTCCTGAATAATCTTCATCCTCATCCATTTGCTGCCAGCGCATCTCTCGAGACAGTCTGTCCCTATACTCAATCAAGCGCTTCAATATTTTGGCACCATTCTTAGTAATATCTGTCTCGATCAGGAATATATCTTCCCCGACGTTGACACCGTCAACAATAGCCTGCTCTCTTGGATACTCACTTACAATATTTTCATTAAAGAATGCAAATGTTCTCTTATCTGGAGTAGCTGTCAGACCTATAATAAACGCATCAAAATACGTCAACACCTGGCTCCACACGTTGTATATAGATCTATGACATTCATCAACAATAATGACATCAAAAAACTCAGGGGGATACTTCTCGTTATAGACCACTTCCTTCGGTACTTTTGATTCCGCTGTTACATATTCATCAAATGGTACTTCTTCTGCACCGTAAAGTGAAATTTTAAATTCAGCTATTTCAGGTCAAAAACATGGCGATGTAGAAGTTAGTCTTGCACATGCCATTTTTATCTCTTATCCTACTCAAGGTCATCTGTCTGTCAGGAAGGAGTTCCT
>JAEEGJ010030915.1_pt1 | contig 10423 bp, 14 predicted proteins | sample 8958761 | NCBI WGS metagenome assembly JAEEGJ01 (sample SAMN16246546, study PRJNA631951) | gut metagenome | biome: gut microbiome; feature: rumen; material: RS-attached | host: Bos | place: Iran: Karaj | collected 2018-10 | reverse complement strand
GATCCGAGTTCTATTAAAATTCAACAACAGACAGTGGCATCACCGATTTTCTTCTGGTCAGACTTTGATGTATGGTTATATATCTTATCAGAAAACATCGATTTTAATGAGGCGTATCGCTTAGGTTACGATCGTGTTGGGTGCTGGTGTTGCCCTAATAACAATGCGCGCTCTCAATTTCTTTCACAAATCTATATGCCGGAACAATCAAAGAAATGGCATGAAGTCTCCCGAGCCCGAAGGCGACGTACTGAAGATCGGCACGCGCGAAGAGCTTTTTGCGTTTGCACAGAAGGTCCTTGACGGAGATGCGGAATATGAGGAAATGACCATACTGCTCACCGCGGATATCGACCTTGACCCGAAGCTTGACGGCGGCAAAAACTGGGTACCGATCAGCACGGACGGCCTTGATTACGCTACGATAGACGGCGGCGGACACGTCATAAACGGCATGACCATATCCCCCGACGACCTTGAAGTTACAGGCAACGACGGCAACGTTTACGGCTCCGGCTTCATAGGCATCAGCAGCACGTCCCTGACTATCAAGAACATCACCTTTACAAACGCCCTGATAGACTCCAACACAAAGCACTGCGGCTGCGTCATCGGTTCAATCGAAGAACCCGGCTCGGTCGTTGAACTCGACAACGTCACCGTTTCCAACCTGACGCTCAACGGCGGCGTAGGCGTTGAAGGCGATATAAACGGCATCAGCTTCCGCGTAGGCTGTCTCGTAGGCGCCAACATAGTGGGCAACTGTGAAGTTTACATCACCAACTGCAAAGCGGAAAACAGCAAGATATTCGGCTTCCACAACATAGGCGGCATCATGGGCTGCGTCGTTTCCGGCCAGCTCGAAATAGAAAACTGCGCTGTTGAAAACGTACAGCTCAACTATTCCGCAGGTTACGCGAACAACGAAAACTACAAGAACCCGACCGTCGCAAGATACTTTGCCGACCCGTTCTACTGCGTAACGGATTACTGGGGCGAATATCACACTGACGTTGACCTCACACACGGCAACACGATAAAGGATCTTGATTCTTACGATATAAGAAACGACATCCACTACGCCGATCAGGAAGGCAAAGACGCCGACTATCCGGATGAAACATACCCGGTAGGCGCCGGCACGATCAGACCGAAAGACGAAAGACCGGAATAAAGTATAAAAAAGCTGCTTCGGCAGCTTTTTTTAGTGAAATGTCCTTCGGACGTGAAATTCGCCTCCGGCGAGTGAAATGTGCTCCGCACGTGAAATGCGCTGCGCGCGTTAAGGTGTCCCTACGGGACAATCTGCGCGGCTTACGCCGCATTTGGGTGGTCCCACCCCTCAATACCCCCCCAAACCCCCTCTTCCCCCCAGCGGGCACAACGTGCCCGAATGAAGTCGCCCGCTAACGCGGGGTTCCCCGCTGCTTATAGCGGTGGAGGTTCACGCGGGCTAATTAAGGAAAGAGGGCGACTTCGCATCATTAGGCGACAACGTCGCCGGCATCATTAGTGCGACGGGGTTCCCCGAAGCGAACTTGTGAGCTTTGGGGGTTCGCGGATAGCACGGCATCATTAGTCGGCAAAGCCGACGACATCATTTTACCGGAACTCGGGGCTTTTTCGGGTGAGGCGCGGGCGATCAATGATCGCCTCTGCTTTTTATAAATCCGATTATCAAAAGGACTATGCAAGCGTTAACGCCGATGATCCATAATATTGATGCGATCGGTACGAGCCATACGGCTCTTATCAAGCCGAAAAGTACGGAAGCCGTTACTGCAGGACATATATAGAGAAGCAGGGCGCATATCAGAGCTGATTTCCTATGCGATTTGTGATACAAAACTACGCCGGGCAGAAGCAGTGCCGCGTTTACAAAGCCCATTACGGAAAATACGAGAAAAATAAGAAATACGAATCCTCCGGGACCTTCCGTATGTTCGGCGTCCGTTATAAACGGCCGTGCAAAATATACCGAAGCTCCGAGCCACGGCGCAGCGTTTAACGCCGTCGCCGCGATTGAAATGATGCGCCCGGCTTTTTTTCCTTTTGACATTTTAATTCCTTTTTATATAAATCAACGCACTCGATTTCGGCTCGGGGAGGGTGATCGTTATTCCTTTCAACAACTCTTCGCCGCCTTTTATGTCTGTTTTGCCGCTGTCGGCGTCTTTTAATGCGTATTTTGCGCCTTTATCCGCAAACGGCAGCTTGACCGTGAACGTGTCGCTTTCGGCTTCTTCCATTCTGAACGCTAAAAGTATGCTTTCGCCTGTGTCGGGGTCGTCATATGCAAGCGCCGCCCAGTGCGTTCTGTCAGTGAAGTGACGCCACGGCGTCAGAACGTACATATCCTTTGTCAAAAGATGCTTCACGCTCTTCCATTCGTTGTAGTTGCGGCGCATCAGGTCGTAGTCAAGCTCTTTGCTGTGCGTGAATTCCTCGCCGTAGTTGTATATCGGCAAATACGACGCGCGCGCGACGTACGGCGAGCTGCCTTTGCCCTTGCTCGCTTCAAGCTGCTGCTCCGTTTCCTTTGTGCTTGATCCGTGGAACGGTATCCAGCGGCAGAACGTGGACGTCATAGAAAGGCGTATCGAAGACGCCGTGCGGTCGAAGTCAGAGCGCATAAGCGGTATGCCGCGGCGCATGGATTCTATATCGTTTCTGCCGCCGCCGGACGCGCACGAGTCCACAAACGTGCATTTGCCGTTTTCCGCGCAGAACTTTATTATCCCGTCCCATAACGCGTAATGACCGCATATACACTTGTTTTCCGTCACGCCGTACCGCGGCAGGCCGTATTTCTGCGTTTCTTTGTTGTCTTTATAAGGCCAGGCGAAGCCGGGGTCGCTGTTGTTGTCTTCACGGTACATATCAACGCCGTGCTCGCCCATCATTTTCGTTATCCTTCCGAGCGTCCAGGACAGACATTCCGGGTTTCCCAGATCGTTCGTTCTGACGTGACCGTCGCCTATGCTCCATTCCTCTTTATATCCGTAGTTATTGCAAAGCGACGGGACGTTGCAGACGCGCTCCGGCTCGAACCAGACGAGCACCTTCATACCCTCTTTGTGACACGCCTCGTTTGATTCAAGAAACGACTTGTCGGGCCATTTCACCGTGTCGAGCTCCCACGTCCCGACGGTGCCCCACCAGTCCGCTTCAACGGTGTTGTTGTCCGCGTCAAAATACCAGCCCGCGTCAAACCAGCGGAAATCAGGTTTCATATCCTCTTTTATCAGTTTTTCAAGCGTGGGTTTCCACGTAAAGCTGCGCTCGGAAATGCTGCCGTCGGAGTTCGGCAGACCCGTGTCTGACGCGAAGCACGACGTTGAAAGCGGCGCCAGAGGCTCGCCCTTGCCGTTTGCTTTCGGCAGGTTGTATTTCATAAACCACGACCGCCACAAATTCGTCGCGTTATCGTAATTTCTGCCCTTGTACGGCAAAAGCACGACGAGCCCGGTGCGTATTTTCTCACCCGGCAGGAGCGCGGCGTTGAGCGAAACGTCGGTTTTTGCCTTTACTCTCGTTACATCGCCTTCGGCAGAGAAGAGCGCTTCCCAAGTGCCCGCCCAGCCGAGCGCTATCATCGTGCCGCCGTTACCGTGACAGAGATCGAAATACGGGAAAACTATGTGCGTCGCGCGCCCGCCGAGCGACAGAAAATATTTGTCGCCTTTGCCGAGATCGTGCTCGTAGCCGGCGTACCAGTTGTCGTGGTCGCCGAGACAGCCGCGCAATACGGGGTTTTTGCCCGCAAACGTCATATCGAGCGCGTAAACGTCGGAGATAACGTCCGTAGGCTTTCTGCCGGTGTTTTCAAACCACACGGTATATTCACACTGTCCGAATTCTTCTATATACGCGGATTCTATTCTTATCCGCAGGTTTTTATCGACACGCGCCGTTGTCGTGACGGTCGTTTTGCCGTTTTCTTTTACGGTCTTTCTGCGCGCGAAAAGCCCTTGAAGACCGTTATGCAGCTCGCCGCCGTACCTGAAAGTAAACGGCAGAGAATCGGGACGGTTTATTTTGTTATTGAAAATACGGCGTCCCGCCGCCGTATTAAGTGATTTTTTGCTCATAAATTTCCTCCGGTTTGTTATCAGAGCGTTCTATTGACGTTCTTACCAAATAAATGAAGCATATGATAAACGAAACTACAGCCAGACCAAAGAATAAAAACGCAATTATTTCAACGTTTTGCAGCTGTATCCTGAAGACGTTGAAATAGAATATTACGGATATAACAAGAAAAACGCTTGATAAAAACGCGCATAAAGCCGCTTTCTTTTGACTTGGTGAATTGCCGCGTTTCTTTGAATAATACGAAAAGACAGAGATCAGAACGATCAAAGCGTCAATAAGACCGGCGCCGGCAATAAACGTCAGAAGGTATGCAAAAACCGACAGATCGATATAATCGGGTTTGTAATTTATCGTATCTATTATAAACCATACAAAGAAGTATGCCCAGAACGCGATATATACGGAGGACAATATTTTTAATACTACGCCCTTTTTTTCTTTTGCCATTACTCGGGATCCTTTTTTATCGTTTTCAGTACCGCGTACGCCGCGAGGACAGCTACGGCGGCGCCTACCGCAATTTCCGTCACGGTGCGGTGACGGCGCAGTCTTCTTGATATATCGGCAAAATCGCCGGACGGTATGAGAATATCGTCCTTTTGTCTTGCTTTGTATTCGTGCAGATAACGCCTGCACGCGGCGCAGCCCTCAAGATGCTCACGCAAAGCCTCCTCGGACGAAGGCGACAAGCATTTATCTTTATACATGGGAAGAAGATCCCGCGCCATCTCACAGTTTATATTCATCTTGCAACGCCTCCTTAAGCATCTTTTTAGCTCTGAAAAATATTACCTTTGCCGAATTTTCGCTGATATTAAGACTCTTTCCTATATCGGAAAACGAAAGCTCGGCGTATATCCGCAGCACCACCACGTCGCGGTACTTTTTCGGTAAGGACGACACGGCTTTTTTCACCGCCTCACCCGTCATCTGCCGCTGTATCACGCGGGCGGGGTCGAATTCCCCTCCGTCTCCGTCCGGCACAAGGTCAATATCAACGGTGTGTATCCTGTTTTTGCGTAAGTATTTGAAATACGTGTTTTTCGCCACCGCCGCAAGCCATGTGAACATCTCGCATGATCCGTCGTAGCGGTGGAACGATTTGAATGCCTGATAAAACGTCTCCTGCGTCATTTCTTCGCACAGAAAAGGATCGGGGCACATTTTTGACAAAAACGCATAGACCCGTTTGAAATATTCGTTATAAATAGTTTCAAATCCGTTTTCTTTCATAGTTAATACCGAAATTATGATGGCAGTTACAGTATATCAGTTGTATTTCATCATCGCGCGATCGATGTCGCCGCCTGTTATGAGCTGCGCGGCGTCGTATACGCTATCAAACATACTTTGAAGTATTTCAACTTCTTTTTTCGTGAAGTCGGAGAGAACGTAATCTTTTAAGTCCTGCATCTCCGCTTTGTCTCCCACGCCTAACTTAATGCGCGGGAATTCCTCCGTGCCGAGCTGCTCTATTATACTGCCGACGCCCTTTTGTCCGCCGGATGATCCTTTGCGCTTTATGCGCATTTGTCCCACTTCAAAATTTATATCGTCGCAGACGACTAAAATATCGGAAGGGGCTATATCGTACGCTTTGGCAAAGCCTTTGACGGCTATACCGGACAGGTTCATATAAGTCTGCGGCGTGACTATAAGACCGCGCCTGCCGCCGAGCTTTATCTCGCCGTAAAGCGAGTCGAACTTTGCGCGGCGTATGCGTACTTCTTTATTCTTTTTCAGCCAGTTTGCGAATATGAACCCGGCGTTATGCCGCGTGTGCGCGTACTCTTTGCCGGGATTGCCTAAGCAGACGAGCAGAAAAGTATAATCTGACTTTTTTGAAAAAAACATGTATACTCCTTTTAAATTAAGGGAATTATCAAATAAAAACGGAGGTCGTTATGACGCTTTTTGAATTTATGCCCGCGCTTTGGGCAATTTTATCTTTTTTGTTTTTCGCCGTGTATTTTCTGACCGATATGCGGCTTTTCCTGCTCGGCTGCGGCGGCGCGCTGTTCGCGCTGTGCCCGGCGCTGCTCGGCGGCGGGATATTTTTGCAGACGGTCTTGTTTTTTGCGTATATCGCCCTCGTTTACGCAGCGTGTTTTCTAAAGCGCCTGCTTGAAGTCGATTCCGCTTTCAGAGACGCCATAGCGCTGAGTGCCATAGACCGCCGCGGCGGGTATATTTTATACAAGGGGCGCGTGCGCCGCGCATATCCGCGCGATATTTTATACGAATACCGGCTGGGCGACGTGCTTGCCGTAACGGAGCTGTCAAACGGCACGCTCTGCGCTTACCGGATATAAGATTTTACCGATGCGAAAAACGCGTCGTCCGGCGCGAAATAAAGCGCGAAGCTCAGATCCGTTTCATAAAACAGTACGGCCGATTTTTTCTTTTGGTTGCCGGAAAGACAGTAAAACCGTCTTTTCGGCTTTCCTTTTTCTTTTACGTATTCTTTCGCATCTTTATACCGCAAAAGCGCTTTTGCGTAATTGAGATCAAGATCGTAAATACATTTTCTGTACTTGCCGACGGTGCGGTAGATGCTTAATATACCGCCGTCAAGCCCGTATTCGTAAGTTGAGAGGATATAGACCGTGAATATCTGCACGGAAAAGAAAATGAATGAAAGAGCAAGAGCGTAAAACACGCTTTTTTTAAGCTCAAAGCCGAGTATCGCCGCACCCGTTGCCGATGCGAGCAGAATAAAGCATATAAAAGCGTATTTTCCGGTCCTTTTAGACGGCTTGAAATACTGTCTCATATCATTTATGGTAGCTTGATCCGGCGTTTATGGAAAACGCCCTGTATATCTGTTCCGCCAAAATAACGCGCATGAGCCTGTGCGGAAACGTCATTTTTGATATGGACAAACGAAGATCGCATACGGATTTGACCTGCTCCGACAGTCCGTGAGAACTGCCGATAATAAAAGTTATATCCTTTTCCGCGTCCTCTATTACAGCCGCAAGCTCCTCGCTTGACAGTTGTTTTCCCTCAACGCAAAGCGCTATTTTATAAGATCTTTCCGGTATTGCGTCAAGTATCTTTTTGCCCTCGTTTTCAAGCGCGGTTTTTATCGCGCCGTCCGACGGCTTGTCCGGCAGTTTTTCTTCTTTTATCTCCACGTTTTTTACGCGGCAGAAACGGCAAAGGCGCTTTTCGTACTCTTTTACCGCCTCCGCGTAGTATTCTTCTTTCAGGTCTCCTACGTGTATTACCGTTACGTTCATATCAGTTTCGTTATCTCAAATCGTTTTGCCGGCTCCGCACTCATGCTCTCAAGTCCGTAACGCTTTACGGCGGACAAAGCGGATGAAAGCGCCAGCTCCGGCGTGTTGTTTTCCGGTGAAATGTGAGCCAGAAGCACGCGGCGCGTGCCGTTTTTGTATAGATAAGGCAGAATTTCCGCGCACTGCGCGTTTGATAAATGGCCTTTATCGGACGATATGCGGCGTTTGAGCTCCTCGGGGTAGCTGCCGTATCTCAGCATTTCCTCGTCGTAATTTGATTCAAGTATCACGGCAGAGCAGCCGTCAAGCGCCGCCGCCATTTCCTCGCTTACGTAACCCGTGTCCGTCATACTGCCTATGCGCACGCCGCTTTTATGCTCTATCACGTAGCCGACGCTACACGGGGAGTCGTGGCTCGTCGCAAAGCTTTTTATAATAAAATCGCCGAGATTTACGGTATAAATGCGCTCGTGCGGCACGGCGCCGGGCGCGGGAATGCGCGGGATGACCGCCGATACGGCGTGTATATACGGACTGTTGTTTTTGCAGAAGCCCTTTAAGCCGTCTATGTGGTCGCCGTGGTCGTGCGTTATGAAGACCGCTGAAATATCGCAGGGCGTAACGCCGAGCGACGACAGCGCGGTTACTATCTTTTTGCCGCTGCCGCCCGCGTCGATAAGAAACGACGTTTCCCCGTCCGTAAAAAAGCTGCTGTTGCCGGATGAAGAAGAGAAAAGCGTATACGCACTGACAGCCATTAACCGAACAACCCCTTTATTTTATCAAAAATATCAAAATTCAGATCAAGCAGATCTATACAGAAAACGAAAGCTAACGGGATGAATACGTTCATCAGCATTTTCGCCGTTTTCTTGTTTTTGTTTATCTTCTCCGCGCGCTTTACCCGCTCCTCGTACGGAAGCGTAAAATCAAGCGTGTCCGTCGTAACGGGCTTGTCGTCAAAGCCGCGGTTAAGAATTATTATCGTTATCAGAAGCCCGCCGACGATCGCGCCCAGCACGAGTATGCAGACCGGCGTCTGCGGAAAATACGTGCGCTCAAAATAAAGAACGAGCTGATACAGAGCCTCAAAAGCGGCAAAAAGCCCGATAAGCAAAAGGAATCTCTGCCAGGCTTTCAAAGCTTGTCCGCCTCGCACGCGGTGATGTATGCGACAAACGATGTCACAAGCTCTCTTATCTCTGCTCTTGTCTTATCGGGATAATAAAGGCGGTAGGCGGACGTCCTTCCTCTGACGGATACGCCTACGAAGACCGTGCCTACGGGATTTATATCCGTGCCGCCGCCGGGGCCGGCGTAGCCTGTGGCGGACGCGCCTATGTCCGCGCGGAACACGCGGCGGACGCCCTCCGCCATCTCGCACGCGCACTGATCGCTTACCTCCGTCACCTCGTCTATCGTCTTTTGCGATACGCCTATGACGGACGTTTTTATATCGTTTGAATAAGTTACAGCGCCGCCGTGGAACACCGCGGACGCGCCGGGTATGTCGGTTATGCTCTTGCACAGAAGTCCGCCTGTGCAGCTCTCCGCAAACGTGACAATGAGCTTCTTTTTCAAAAGGATATCAACGGTTTTCTTAAAAACGTCAGCCATTTCAGTTGCCCTCCGCGGGAATTTCTTTCTTTATCATTCTGACTATGTAGACCGGGATGTTCTCGGACTGCCTGTATATCTCGCAGGAATCCGCGTAATCCGGGAATCTGTCCGCAAGCGCCTTGAGCGTCGCTTCTTTTATGCGTTCCTTTGCGTTTTCAAGCTCCGTGCTGATCTCAAAATAATATCCTTTTGCCTGCCTCTGCGCTTCAACCTGCCTTGACACGGCTTCGTATAACTCGGACGGAGTTGACGGATCAAAACCGTTGTGCGAGTAGTACGTTGTCTTGTCCGAGCAGACCGGCACGGTGTTTATGCTTTTTTCGTGTTCAAGATAAAACGTCGCGTCGTCGCGGCAAAGGTAAAGGTGCGACGTCACGCCGCGCAGCTTTACGCCGTTTAAATTGCCGTCAAGATCGTCCGAATATATGTCAATGTTGTAGTAATTGTCCTGTATGAGCGCCGCGTTCCAGTAGCTTTTGCCGCCGTTTACGATAAACGAAGTGCCGCCGTATTTCTCGTACAGAAGCTTGAACGCCTTTGCGTAGCCGAGCGACGTGGCTTTCCCTTCAACAAGCGCGCCGTACGCGGTGTCCGCGTATATGCCGCCTTCTTCGGTCTTCTCGCAAATGCCGCAGAGATAATCGTGTATCAGCTGGCAGACGAGATATACGTCGCGCACGTCCGCCGTCATTGCGTCCACTTTGTTCAAAGAAGCCTTGAATCTGTTTTCCGCTTTTTCCAGAAATTTTGAGCTGTCGTTGTTGTTTGCCGTGTACGGAATCCAGACGCGCGTGTATTTGCCGTTGACTATGGACGGCAGGATAACGAGCTCGCCGGATTTTTTGCCGGATTTGGTGTATCCGTGGCTTTTCAGATCGAATTCGGACGCGTTTACGTAGTAAAGCGACGGATCGTCGTACGTCAGAGCGCGGACGATGGTCGCAAGCTCCGGCTCGCTCAGCAGAAGAGGCATAAGATCCGTATACTGCTTGCCTTCTTTTATCGTTTCTTTCAGCACGTCGTAAACGAACTGTCCGCGTGCGTCAAGCGTGTTGAAATACAGAGAATCCGCCCGTATTTCCGGCTCTTTCGTGAGCTTTTCCGACGCTTTTTCGATTATATGATTGGATTTCGACACGGCTCCCACGCTCATTATGGAATATATAACGAGCGAAATGAAGACGATGCAGAAGATCCCGAAACAAATTTTCTTGATTTTCATATCCGAGTCTCTTTCGTGTTACTGAAGTTCAGTATAACATAAATATTTGCATATTTCAAGAGTTAAAGAATAAATAATAAAGAATAAAGAATAAAAATCGGTGTCGGCTACGCGAACCCCCGTTGCTCTCCAGTTCGCAACGGGGAACCCCTACCGCCGACGAATATGGTGGGTCCCCGCCCCCCGCGGCGCCCCCGGCCCCCCCCCCATCCCCCCCCACCCCCCCCCGGGACCCCCCACCCCC
>JAEEGJ010030914.1_pt1 | contig 10423 bp, 10 predicted proteins | sample 8958761 | NCBI WGS metagenome assembly JAEEGJ01 (sample SAMN16246546, study PRJNA631951) | gut metagenome | biome: gut microbiome; feature: rumen; material: RS-attached | host: Bos | place: Iran: Karaj | collected 2018-10 | reverse complement strand
TTTGAAGGATTCAAGGATTTCGTGCATAACACGGGATACTTTGAAGGTAAGATAGACTGTTGTGAGCGTAGTATTTACGCTTATGATGAAGAACTTGCCGAAAAGGAACTCAGAGAAAAACTGGAGGAAATCGCAGAGTATGATGACGAAATAGATATTGACGATGTCGTTTATGATATGATGCGTGACTTCGAGAATGCTACTGGTTTTGGCTCCCTTGCGTACGCCGCTTTGAGCGAATACGATTCGGACTGTTGGGAATATATATCCGACCTTGGTAAAGAAGAAACTGGCATACTTGAGTTGTACATGCTGGCTTTCGAGTTAGCAACGCAGCAGCTTAAAGAGCGTGAAGGACAGGAAGCGTTAGACGAGAAGCCAAGGAGGATGCGTGACGAGTAAATGTCCGATATGCAATTCTCTAAGGTTCACACTCCGATAAGCGTTGTTCAGTCGTTGTAAAGCATCCAAAAATTAATATTCATAAAACTGCCTCGATCCACTTCGGGGCAGTATTTTTATGTAAAGAATAAGGACTGGTATGCATCCCAGCCCCTACATATCGGCGAACAAAATGTATCATCAACAAGCGTTACCGCCTGTTTCTGATCTGTTTATAGCGGACTTTACCCCGTATAGTATTTGATATATCTGTCCGTTTTTTGGTTTTTTCATCAATTTTTTCTGTTAAGGATCTCATCTATCTCTTCGTCAGCATCCATTATTGCCGCCTGCAGTGATTCTGCCAAAAGGTCCCGCTGGTCGTATTTAGGAGCTAACCCGCTCTTTATACGCATCTCATCCTGAAGGATCTTTGCGTTGACTTGATCGAAATATTTACCGGTAAAAGCTGGTTCGTTTTCGGCTTCTCTGAGTACCTGCAACTCTTCCTCTGTCAGCTCATCCGGATCGTGAAACTGTCTTATCTGTGCCATCTATATTCTCCTTTGTAAGGTGATGTATTTGATTTTCTAAATATATGATATCACATAAAACTTCCGATGTTTTTCTTGCATATAGTCATATGCAGTATATTAAGTTTTACCATAATCCAATACAAATCATCTACAGTCAAAGGAACAAACGTTAGACACACAGGAGAAATGATATGACTTATCAAGAAATGTTCGCTTATATCCAAAATGGGTCGTTACAAGATCTTTTGCCACCTCTACAATATATCACTTTGCCTGCGCATGCAAAAGACTTAAAAATAAAAGACGTTATTTTAAACCTCATATACAACAATGATCACTATCAGGTTTTGCTTGTTGAAGCAGACAGAATAAAGCATAAAAACGATATCACGACCATCCGTATCGCTTCAAAAAGCTTTGATATTCCGGATGACACGGGTGCTTTTTGGCACGCAAGATATATTCGCGTTCTCGCTATTCATCATGGACAGGCGCACTATCTTTTGACGGCTTTTGGTGACACGCAGGAAATAGCAGATGAACAACTCAAAACTCAGCTGATCACTGATATGATCATCGAAATGGATATCCATACAAAAGGACGCCTTAAAAAACTGCTTGCAGAAGCTGATCAGATATACATATCCTGCAATCCGCAGGCAAAGTCTTTTGTGCAAAACTTTATCAAAATACACTAATATGCAGAAAAATAACCGGTATTAATAATCTGTAAAATGATATTCGTAAACAAATGAACCACAATATAAAACGTAGGTTTTCATAACACTTACCTTGGATAAAGTATACATCTCCTGTTGCTGCACACGCAGCTGTCCCCTGATCGAGGAGTGCAAGATATACCGGTCAGGTTACCTCCCTTTTTTATATACTTTTTATCAAGACATTATAATTAAGCGCCGTAGTACAAATGGATAGTGCATGGCACTTTGACTGCCAGAATATGGGTTCGATTCCCATCGGTGCCGCGCTCCTGATTTATTCGAGGTCAGGAAATATAATTGCATGTTTTTCTTTTATTAGTAGTGCAGACGCAATAGATAATTGCTAATCAGTTGCGGTCATGCTAAGGCAGGACCAATGCAACGAGCAGGGTTCGATTCCCTGCCTGCACTATCGGAGGAGAGATCTCCGAAGACTAATAAATATAGCAGTGGTGCAGTGGCGGAAAAGGTAAACGCTAGTTGCAAGGGCATGGTAGAGAATTCAGACACGGTTCGATTCCGTGATGCCATTGGTTCTCTGAATATCATGTGAGTTCGAGTCTCACCTGCGCCATTAAAAGAGGTCCTGCTTTAGTGGACGAAACAAAAAAACAGTGCTTATAGGGCATTAAAAAAATGGCGCTATAGCGCGGACAGAGAGTCGTAGAACGCGACGTTAAATAAGGTTCAATTGTATGAATGTCGGTAGCTGGTTAGTTTAATAAGCGCAAAACAAGAGGAAATTGTGGTGATGACATTAGCCATGAGAGTAAGTCTTATATAGGTTCGAGTCCTGTACCAGTTATTTCGCCAGAGATGGCGCGCATAATAAAATCTTCTTTTCATAGCGCTGTGGGTATCTCATGTAGAGTGCAAATTTCTACCCACAGTTTTATTGCCGAAAAGGGCGCGACAGGCGCAGAAGTCCACAGGCAGCGTCATTATAATCTGAGACGCCGGCAAATGAAAAGCGCCCGGCGCGGTAGGCAATATTTAAAAGTAATAGCACATAAAGGTTTGATTTATGAAGATAAATTTACGTTCATGTATTTTAACATATCTGAGCCTGTGTGTCGCAACGTTAGTATTTCTGCAGGCACTGGCACATTACGAGTGCACTTGCGATATTTATAATATTAAGCCTGATATGCGCCCGATAGGGATGGTTGTATCGGAAAGAATAATCGAAAACATACAGAAAACAACCAATGTCAAAGATATGCCCTGAAACAAACGAAAAAGTCTTATACCTCACCTGTCTTGAATGTGAATTAAAAGACAGATGCAGATCAATCATAAAGAGTCGATCCGCCATAAGCGGAAACGATAACGGGTCCGGTATCAATGCCGCACCTTGTGACCAAGGCAGAATGTCCTAAAACTTAACTGGCTGGCCGGATGACCCCACGCCCGAATCTAATACGAGCGTGCATACCGGTTGGGTCGTGAAGGCGTCCCTTTAAAAGGTTAGCAGGGGCAGGTGCCGCCCACCGCGAGAAAACAAGGGCACCCTATTTTGGATATGACCGGTGTAACTCCTACGTATACCGGCTATTTTTTATAATTATACGAAGGGAGAATAGTACGATGCAAAAACAGAAACAGCACCCTGTTAAAATACCGGCTGCGATCATCATTGCAATCTCCACAGTCTGCCTAAGTGTCTTGGGCGGATACGGCGGAGCCAAATTGCAGAATGTGCACGCCACGTCCAAAGAAAATCAAGCGTTGATTGATGACACACATAACAGCCTTCAAACAGTCGTGAAAGAAACGCTTCAAACATATTATTCGGATATAGACAGGCCCGTATCATCCGGCATACTCCTCGATGATAACACTCTTACAGAATTATCTATACAAGCTGCTGACCTCGTAACAGCAAAACTCATTAACAATTCTGTTTACGGGGTTGCCACGGATAACGAAATAAAAGAACTCGAAGGTAAGATTGAAGAGATGTTTGTCTCTTATCAGTTCTCAGAATCACAAGTAGAAGACTTGTCTAAAGCGGTCGCAGCAGTCATTGAGTCAGATCTTGCCAAGCTAAACCAGGAAACAAAGGGCCCTCTTTTAAATGCCGCCCTTTCAAATATCGAAGACCTTGAAGCTAAAGTAAGCTCCTTACAATCTCAGGTAGATGAGATTAATACCCAGCTCGCCGAGATAGACGTTAGCAACACAAATATCCGCAGTGATGTCGATTTTTTGACAAATTCAGCTACATCAAGCGAACAAACAGGACTTTTACAATCCCAGGTAGAGACTCTTACTGGTCAATACGACGAGCTTGTATCCAAATATAATGACCAGACTTCCAAGATCCAGGAACTTATAAATGAGAGCGCGGGTAATAGCGCAGCGGACAGTATCAGATCACAGATAACATCCCTGCAGGATTCTTTGACAAAACTTCAATCATCTGCTTCATCAGAGATTGCTGCCATAGAAAACAGAATCACAGAACTTGAATCTGTTTCTCCCGATGCTCTTATCCAAGAGCTTGAATCAAAGATCCAGGAACAGGAAGATCAGATATCAGGATATAAAACAAAGCTTTCCGGCTTAAATTCCACAATCTCATCCTTAAATGTTCAACTCAACGAACTTGACGCAGAAGATAGTGCATCCAGAGAAGACCTTCAAAAACAGCTCAATGAAGCAAATGATCTTCTAAATCAGACTCAGTCAGATATTAACTCTGCTAATTCTGATATCTCCGATATGCAAAACGAGATCAATACTCTCAAAAACGGGACTGCTGACTCAATAGTCTCATTACAAGGACAGGCATCGGCACTTACAGATTCTTTAAAGAGCATGGCAGATACACAGAACACGCTTTCTGAGATGCTCGCAACGCTTCAGGACATAGTAGGAGATCCATCTCAAAATGTTGCCAGCACTCTGACAGGAGACCTTTTCTCCGCACAGGCTGCTTTAAATTCACTTGAGAACAGGGTGAACCAGATTGAAAATAAAGTAAAAAATATCACATCAGGAGTCAGTGTTCCATTTTCATTTGGTGTAAATAACGGACAATATGGATATTTTGGATCCGATGGAACTTTTGTGGGTTTTAAATCGCAGTCCGATATAAACAGTGCCGTGTCGGATGCGATCGGTTCGATGACAGGCACTGCAAACGCCACTAATAAAAAATACACTGTGACCGCACATGGCTCAGCTGCTTACGGCACACAGGATATCAAAAAGAACTATGATATTGCAATAGCAGGCTCACAAAACGGATCGACATTTAATGTCACCGCGAACGGGCAAAATGTTTATTCTGCTACCGTCGCCAACACTAACAGCGGAACATACACGCCAACAACACGAAGTGCTTCTCTGGATATGGGAGCAACCAATTCATATAGGTATGTGAATACAAATAACGTTCCTAATACAAATAGCGGAACATATACATATGCAGCTAATTCCACAGGTGGTACCATCGACCTTGGTGTTAATAATACTTACCGCTATGTTAATGCATCTAATGTATATAACAAGGGTAAGGCTGATGGTAGTCCTCGTATTGGAGCCAGTGGAGGATATGAAGCCACCGGGCAAACAATATCTGTTCCAGTCACTAACGGAAAAATATACGCATTCTCGCTAATGTACAAATGTCGTGAATTTCAGAAATATACGACACCTTCTGTTAGCGGAGCGACGATAATGTTGGACAGATATGTTGACTTTAGCAGACATATAGACGGCGGAGATACCATTACAGTTTCAAGATTATTGATATTGCAAGCAACATCGAATTCAATCTATATTACTTCTCCGGGAGGTGCAGATAATATATGGCACGGATTTGGATGGTGTCAGTTAAATTAGCACGGGTGCTGCAAAAATGGAGAATTAGCACCCGTTAAGCAAAGTCTGAAACACAATTTAATATCCAGAAGTTATAAAAAACATCAAAATTATAGATACGAGTTGCATATCATTAAGGGTTTAAATAAATTTCACTGAGTTTAGCCCATTGTCCCTGCCCGTACACTCCTACATTTAGATAAATGCCACTTGCATTTGTAATGTTCCAAGAACCGCAAGATTGTGTTGTATAATGTGTCGAGTTTGACCACAGTGTTACCCAGGTACCGTTTTGCAAAATTTGTACACAAGCATACTCGTCAGCTGCATAAAAAGATGATGCAAAATAGCCGGCAATTGACAGCGTCTTATATGTACCTTGTGGCCAATATAGCCAGAGCTCTGCTTTGCTGCTTCCGTTGCCTCCACCTGTACCCTGCGCGTACATATCAGGTATATGGAGTTTTGCTGTACCATCAGCCTTACCCTTGTTATATACATTAGATGCATTAACATAGCGGTAAGTCTGATCAAATCATAAAGGAGAATTGTATGACGCTTGTAGAATACTTTGATCTTCACCCGGAAGAACCACTTGGTTCGGTCGATATTAAAAATAACGGCGAAATAGTAATAATAGGCGAACCGGCGTGTGTTGAAAAAAAAGATTGCACGAGACAAATGTACGCACGGATCTTTAAGAAGCTACGTTCGTCAGATAAGTAGATAACACCACTTCCTTCAGGAGAGAACGCCCGAACATCGAGCTCTCCTGTAAAAACTTTGGCTATGGAAGTAGTGGTTCTAAGTAGCGCTAAAATATATAATATTTACGCACAAGAGCTATCTTTCCTAAACAGGGATAGAGATAGCTCTTATTTTTTTTACCATAATATTAAACACACATATAAGCATATGAAAGAAACGGAGGTGCTTATGAGACAAAAATATATGATAAGAACAAAGATTTTATTGATATCCTTACTGCCGTCATTGGTCATTGCAAGTGCAATGCTCGTAACGGGAATCTCATTTGTCAGATCCGGCATGGAGAGCGAGATATTAAAAGGCCTGCTTGCCTCAGCATATACCTATAAAGATATCGCCATAACCGCGACAGACAGAGTAGCAGGAGATAATACTCTGGAATCAGATTTAAAAGACAGCACAGGATACGATTTTACATGGTTCGATGGTGACACCCGTAAAAATTCTTCGCTTGGGGCATCAGTTATCGGTACGCAGGCAGCTGATAACGTTATTAAAGAAGTCATACAAAGCGGAAATACTTACACATCCACAAATACACAGGTAGCCGGAACGCCCTATTTTGTAGCGTATGTACCCGTTAAAGATGATACGGGAAAAACTATTGCCATGTCCTTTGCCGGTGTTTCAAGACAGACCGTTTCTGCCCAGATCGCAAAAACAACGCAGACTATGCTGCTTATCAGCATAATCCTGCCTTTTATCGCATCTGTTATCACTATCTTGATCGCCACAAACTTATCCAAAGCTATTATCTTGATCAGTGACAGACTAAAAGAGCTTTCACGAGGCACTTTTAAAGAAACGGACAGTAAGATCACCAGAAACGACGAAATCGGAGTCGCGCTCGACAGTACTGATACTGTTATCTCAAAACTGAAAACCATCATTACCCAGGCGCGTTCATCTGCAGATAAAACACTGTTTTCATCTGATGAGCTTGCATCGACATCCGGGCAGATCTCTCAGACAGCAGAAGACGTCTCTAACTCTGTACAGGAGATTGCCCAAGGCGCAGTACAGCAGGCCGAAGAAGTCCAAAATGCATCTTCAGATATAAGCGCTATGGGGCAGAGTATAGATAGCATCAAACAATCTTCCATACGCCTTGAAGACTTCTCACAGACTATGAAAAAAGCTTCAGAAATATCAAAGCGTTCCTTGTCAGCCTTATACAACTCTTCCGTTGATACTACTCAAAAGATAGACAAGATCTCAAATGCGATCAACAGGACCCAGGATGCGATAGATGTGATTTCTGGACAAGTCGAAGGTATTACAGCTATCGCTACTCAGACCCATCTGTTGTCATTAAATGCAAGCATAGAAGCTGCAAGAGCGGGCGAAGCCGGCAAAGGATTCAATGTTGTAGCTGAAGAGATTGGAAAACTTGCTGACAGTTCAAAACAGATGGCCGATAAGATAAAAGTTGAGATGAGCACATTACTTAGCGAAGCCAAAACGGCCGTCCTTGCTGCTACAGAAGTTCAAGAAGGCAATAATGAACAACAGATCGCGCTTAATAATACGGTCGATTCAATCAATCAGGTGTTATCCGATATAGAACGCACTATTGCCGGCATACAGGAAATCTCAAACGAGATCCAAAAATGCGACGCAGCTAAAACGTCCGTTATCGATATAATAGATACTTTATCCGCCATATCTGAAGAAAACGCAGCTTCTGCCGAACAGACCGGTGCTGCAATGCAACAGCTTTCTGCAACCGTAACTACATTGACAGGCTCTGCAGAAGAGCTTAAGACTATTGCTAAAGGTTTAAATACTGAGTTGGAATTTTTCCATATCTAATCCTGTAAAAGGCCTCCTTTTGGGGCCTTTTATTTTGCCTAAATTCCTCCATTTTTATCCATATGAAATTTATGTCAGACAAAAGAAAGGAGCAAAAATGAGATCTGTATACGCATTTAAAGGTAACATTTACCGCGATTACATCAAACAGAAACGCAGCCATGATCGTATCGCAAGTGCCACGGCAGCGCTTACTCTTCGCGATTATTACAATGGCGGACCCGCGCTGACAGCTGAGATCTTTTTCTTATACTGGGCAAAGCTGGAAATGAAACAAAAAGGCTTAAAAGTACGGGATATAGATATAATAACGGCACTTGAAAACGCAAAAGCAGGACTAAAAAATAGGCATCACTATATACATCATAATGATACGAAAAAATCATATCCGTTTGATAATGCCGGTCTTGATTTCCGTCTGTATCGCCCGGACAAAGAAGAGTGGTGCAGTTATGATATGACTACTTGGAAAGCAATAGTCAATCACAGATTAACTAAAAAAGAACAAAAAGAACTTGAAGACGCGTTATGGATCGAGTTTCACGATCCATATTGTGATGGCAGGGGTTGTACCGGCGCCCCGTTTACAAGTTGGCTCAGGTTCTTTACCTGTGATGACCGCACTATCATCCTGCATCGTGTCAGCTATGACGTATGAAACCTAAAAGTCAGATACTCAAAAAAGGAGTGTAAAAAATGAAAGACTTATATACATATGTGATTGGCAGAATTTATGATATCGACGGTAAGAAAGAATTTAAACTCGTTCATCCATCGGGCGTGTCCATGCCGTATTATACACATAACCCAAACAGCTCCACATTAAGAATTGGGTCTACAGGCTGCGCACTGTATGTTGTTGATATGGATAACGGAGTCCTGAAAAAACAACCAGATATTCATTATGAACTGGATAGTATCCAGCCAAATACCATCAAACTCACAGCTGAGCTTAAAGAACAGCTTACAGCTGCCTTTAAATCACAGGCCACTTATATTTTATGATCGGAGATCAGCATGGGACATAGATATAAATTTAAGCCTAGTAAAACAAAAACGAGAGAATTTGCTAAGAAGATGAACAAAATTGACGAGTTCTGCTATGAGCATGGTATATCTCGGAGCAGATCAAGCGACAGCTACTACTTTGTGATCAATGGAGTGTCATACCGTGTATCAAATCACACGGTCGCAGCTTCTAATGCAAAGGCTTTTAATGACTTAGGACAACAAGTAAGAGAAGTGTATCATAAACACGGCGAAGAAGATGGTATAGTATATATCACAGCTGGGAAAACTCGAATAGTTGAGATTTATAATGACCTGGCTAATGGGTATAAACTGGACCGCCGCGGGAACAGAATAACCAAAATCGGAAATCTGTCAGACTCTATGTAATTAAAATGAACGGAGAACAGTCATTGTTCTCCGTTTTTGATTGTAAGATACAATATGTCGGCAATTATGAAATCTGTATATTTTATAATCATTACGCTCATACATATTCTTTTATATTACTAACACATGTCAGATAAGAAAGGAGAATATAAATGGGAATAGATAATAAACACAGATTTGGCGAAGCAATCCCCATGAGCCGTGCGGATATTGCTGCAGGAACAATAGGTCTTGGACAATATGATAATCTCTCTGAAACGGAACAAGAAAAATGTTTAAAAAGAGATTTTATCTGGAAAGCCCCTAATATCAAAAAACTGAAGAAAGAAAATGCCGATATGAGCCTTGTATGGTGGCAGAATGAGATCCGAAAATCTTTCAGACCCAAATTTATGCCATATTACAGGGATCCGGACGCAAAACGTGCTTATGTCGATATCATCTCTAAATCCCGTGACCTTGTGATGTCATCAACTGTGCCTGGCAAGATTGAAATTGACGGAAGCTTGATATCATATAGTCTTTGGGCGCAGGAACAATATGACCAGCGCTCACCAAAAGTAACATTTGCACTTGTTGCAATCACCAGCGCGCTTTTTATTGATTGGACACCCGAACGTATTCGTAACAGGGTTGTGCGCGAGCGTTTCGGATACACCCCCGAGGAAGCCTTGGATGCCGATCTCAATGACCGAATACAGGGTTTAAAATACGGAGGTTTGTGCCCTAAGGATCGCCATCAGATGGATCCTGATACGATCTATAAAGATGACGAGGATTGGCACGATAACACTAATCGGTGCTCTTATGTCGTGGGCTGTCACGGCTGTCGCTCATTTTATTATCTCTCGGCTCAGAAGGATTCTGAAATCGGCCCCGGTAAAGCTATGATCATTGATACAATAAAACATTCTGTTATCAGGGTTGGAGATATTGAGCATTTAAACAGTTCTTTACAGGAAATCAATTATATATATA
>JAEEGJ010030911.1_pt1 | contig 10424 bp, 9 predicted proteins | sample 8958761 | NCBI WGS metagenome assembly JAEEGJ01 (sample SAMN16246546, study PRJNA631951) | gut metagenome | biome: gut microbiome; feature: rumen; material: RS-attached | host: Bos | place: Iran: Karaj | collected 2018-10 | reverse complement strand
GCAGGGTAGAGGTCCAGTTGGTTGAGGACGTCGTAGATACGGTCCGCACCGAAGGAGATGCCCACGCCGGACACGCCCTCCATACCGAAGACGCCTGTCAGGTTGTCGTAACGTCCGCCACCGGTGATCGAGCCCATCTGCACATCCAGCGCCTTCACCTCGAAGATCGCACCCGTATAATAGTTCAACCCGCGAGCCAGACACAAATCCAAATCAATTGGCAAATTACAATTGACAAATGACAAATGATTGAAGATCCTCTCCAACTCCTCAACACCTTTCAGTCCGACCTCACTGCCGGCGAGGATCGTGCGCAGTTGTGCAAGTTTCTCTCTGTTATCGCCACTGAGGTTGAGGATGGGTTGCAGTGCTGTCACAGCCTGCTCGCTCAGTCCACGCTCGCGCAACTCTTCGTTGACCTTATCCACGCCGATCTTGTCCAATTTGTCGATCGCCACGGTGATATCAATCATCTTGTCCGGCGCACCGATCACTTCGGCGATGCCGGCAAGCACCTTCCTGTTATTGATGTGCAGACTCACGCGGATTCCCAGACGGCGATACACCTCTTCCACGATCTGAATCAGCTCAACCTCCGCCAGCAGACTGTTCGTGCCTACCACATCCACATCGCACTGATAGAACTCTCTGTATCTGCCCTTCTGCGGACGGTCGGCACGCCATACAGGCTGGATCTGGAAACGTTTGAAGGGAAACTGTATCGTGTCCCTGTGTTGCACCACGTAGCGCGCAAACGGTACGGTCAGGTCATATCTTAGACCTTTCTCCGGAGCCTCAGCAGCCTTCTCACCGGAGTTCTGGATGCGGAACAGCAGTTTGTCACCCTCCTCGCCGTACTTGCCCATCAGTGTGGACATCAGCTCCATTGCCGGCGTTTCGATCTGTGCAAATCCATACAACGCGAACACCTCGCGGATGGTCGAGAAGATATAATTCCTGCGTGCCATCTCCAATTGCGAGAAGTCACGCGTTCCTTTGGGTATAGCGGGTTTTTGTGCCATTATTTTTAGTATTCAGTTTTCAGTATTCAGGATTCAGTTTTCAGCCGAATAGTTTCTTATAGATTTTATCTGTTGCTCCTAACTCGGATTCGACGTAATCAGAAGCTTTTTTGCCTATTTCCTCATGTCGGACGAGGGCTTCGTCCATCGCGGCTTTGAACTCGGCATAATTGCGTACCGGGAATCCTCCGCCTGCATCGATCAGCGCACACGCTTCGCGGAAGTTCTTGTAGTTCGGTCCGAACAGTACCGGCAACCCGAACACCGCCGCCTCGATCGTGTTGTGAATGCCCACACCGAATCCTCCGCCTATGTACGCCACTGTGCCGTAGCGGTAGATCGACGACAGCAGCCCTATCGTATCCACCACCAGCACGCGCACGGCATCGAGGTTATTGATCGTCGCTTCCGTCAGGCGCACATACCGTCCCTCAAACTGCTGGAAGATCTGATGCAGGTGCGCCTCGTGGATCTCGTGCGGCGCAAGCACCAGCTTCACGTCGGGGTGCTCATGGATGTACCGCGCCAGCAACTTCTCATCAGGCTGCCAGGTGCTGCCCGCGATGATAATCTTATCACTGCTTTCCACAAACCGCGCTACTTGCGGTATGTCCTTCGGAGTCTGCGCTATAGCATGCACACGGTCAAAACGCGTGTCACCGGCTACCTCTACTCTCTCTATTCCATGCTCGTGCAATAATCGTGCCGAAGCCTCGTCTTGCACGTACAATGCCGTGAACAGTCGCAGCAGATTCAGGTACGGCTTACCCCACCAGCGGAAGAACGCCTGTTTCTCGCGGAAGATCGACGATATGCTGTACGTCTTCACGCCGCGCCGGTTGAGTTCCCGCAGGTACGCCGGCCAGAACTCGTACTTGACGAATATCGCCACGTCAGGCTTGACTACATCAAGGAACATCCGCGCGTTCCTGCGCGTGGCAAACGGCAGGTAGGTCACCGCATCCGCCTTGTCGTAGTCCTTCCGGAGCTCGTACCCCGAAGGGCTGAAAAAGGTCAGCACAATCTCTATGCCGGGTTTCTCGCGGCGCAAACGCTCGATAATCGGTCTTGCCTGCTCAAACTCCCCGACCGACGCCACGTGAATCCATATCCGTTGTTGCTTGCTGGATTTATGCGGTAACTTCAGCCGCAAGGCATCCGTCGCCTGCCGCTGACCGTGAAACAGCATCCGGGCTTTCCTGTGCCCGAACAACCCCGCCAGCCATATCAAAAATATATATAGGTGCATTATTCAATTATAAACTTTCAACTCTTAACTTTCGAACTTCTCTCAACTCTAAACTCTCAACACTCAACTAAAAATATCATCTTTCAACTTTTATCAAAAAAAGCCTACAAATATACAACTTTTTTTTGGAATTTCCAAATATTTGTTGTAAATTTGTGCAATTTTTTGAAAAAATATGAAATTTGAAACCATAAATTTGAAATAATCGTGCCCGTAAGGGCTAAGAAATCATAAATGATAAATATTCTTTCTATCGAATCCAGTTGTGACGACACCTCCGCGGCAGTCATCCGCGACGGACTGCTCCTGAGCAACGTCACCGCCTCGCAGTCCGTGCATGAGGAGTTCGGCGGCGTCGTACCCGAACTTGCCAGCCGCGCGCATCAGCAGAACATCGTTCCCGTGGTCGATGCTGCGCTTCGTCGTGCCGGAGTGGACAAACGCGAACTCTCCGCCATCGCCTTTACCCGCGGACCCGGACTGCTCGGCAGTCTGCTCGTCGGCACATCGTTTGCCAAGGGGTTGGCATTGAGCCTGAATATTCCCCTCATCGAAGTCAATCACCTGCAAGGACATGTCATGGCGCACTTCGTTCATCCTGCCGACTCGATGATCGCCGCCAACCCCAAACTCCAAGGCATTGAGTTCCGTCATCCTGCCTTCCCCTTCCTCTGCCTGCTCGTCTCCGGCGGCAATAGCCAGATCGTCCTCGTCGACAACATCAAACGCGAAGCTTCAAAAGACATCAAACGCGAAGCTTCAAACGACATCAAACGCGAAGCTTCAAACAACATCAAACGCGAAGCTTCAAACAACATCAAACGCGAAGCTTCAAACAACATCAAACGCGAAGCTCAAACGCAAAACCATACACCATCCATGACCATCCTCGGGCAAACCATCGACGACGCTGCCGGCGAGGCGTTCGACAAGTGCGCCAAGGTGCTCGGACTGCCCTACCCGGGCGGACCGTGGGTCGATAAGCTCGCACAACTCGGCGATGCTACCCGCTACCCCCTCGCCAAACCGAACATCCCGGGCTATGACTACTCGTTCTCGGGACTGAAAACCTCGTTCCTCTACTCCCTGCGTGATCAGATGCGAGCCGAAGGTGTGGAAACCATCGACGAACTCGCCGCCAAAGTGCCGAACTTGCGCGAGGACTACTGTGCCGCCTTGCAGACCACGGTCATCGATATACTCATGCGCAAACTCAAGCGTGCCGCCAGCGACCTCGGTATATGTCAGGTCGCCTTAGCCGGAGGCGTAAGCGCCAACTCCGGACTGCGTGCCGCCATGCTCGATTATGCACGTCGCTACCATTGGCAGGCATTCATCCCGCCGTTCTCCTTCACTACCGACAACGCCGCCATGATCGCCCAAGCCGCTTACTACAAGTTCCTCGACGCCGACTTCTGCCCCATCGATGCCGTCCCCTACGCCAAAACAACAATTTAAGTTTGCATAATGATTCCGTCCGTTCAATGTGAAGTTTAGAACGCGACCATCACGGGACCATCTTCCGAGAACATTACTTTCAGAACTATCTGGCACAACACGAGCGACTCATTATTTGAGCCGCTCGCTGTTAATTGACCGTTATAGGGGTTTAGCAACCTGCTTATATATAGTTTTCACCAACCGATTATTCTTTAATTATCCGCTTATCTTCTCCTTTTGCGTCGGCTCGGAAACTTCCCGTCATATCGCACGCAGTCCAGCCCGTACATCAGCAAGCCGCCTGCAACCACCGTCAGCACCAGTCCACACGGCTGCTTTTTTGTGCCTAAACAGAAAAAAATCACCTTGCTCGCGAAAAAAGGACGGTTAATTGTTGCAAATTTAAAATATTTTTTGTACCTTTGCAGCCGCAAATAGAATATATCGAAATACCATGTTTTTTCAAAGCAGTGTCATCAAGAAGTACCTCGCAGCACTCAACAACGAGCAAGTAACTAAGGCGTGGGAAGTGTACAAAGCGTATTTCCTCAACCCCGAAATCCAGGACAACATCCGTTCATCGAAAGAGGAGCAGTTTCAAGAAGGTTTCCTGCGTGAACTCTTCGTCAAAGTCTTTGGCTACACACTCAACCCCTCGCCGAACTTCAACCTCATCACCGAGCAGAAGAACGAAACCGACGCCAAGAAAGCCGATGGCGCTATCCTGCGTAATGACAAAGTGATCGGTGTCATCGAACTCAAAGACCACAAGACTACCGACCTCAGTCACGTTGAGCGCCAAGCATTCGGTTACAAGAGCCAGCACAAAGACACGCGCTATGTCGTTATCTCCAATTTCGAGAAACTGCGTTTCTATATCGACAACGCGGTCGAGCATATCGAGTGGAATCTGTTCACACTCACCGAAGATGATTTCCGCCTGCTCTATTTCTGCCTTGCGTGGTCGAATATAGGTGCCGACCTGCCGCTCAAAGCCAAGCAGGAGAGCGTCAGCAACGAAGACCAAATCACCCAACAACTCTATCGCGATTATTCCGCTTTCAAGCGTGAGATCTTCGCCGACATACTTGCCAACAACACCGACGAGAATACACTCAAAGAGCATATCCTGCTTCTCTTCCGTAAGACCCAGAAACTGCTCGACCGGCTACTGTTTATCTTCTTCGCAGAGGACTGCGGACTACTACCACCCAACTCAATGGTTGAGATACTCAAACAATGGGAACAACTCAAGGAGATGGATGAGTACAAACCGCTCTACAGCCGCATCAAGAAGTATTTCGGCTATCTGGATACCGGTTACCAAGGCAAGAAATACGAGATCTTCGCTTACAACGGCGGGCTGTTCAAACCCGACGAGGTGCTCGATCAGATAACGATCAGCGATGATATCCTCGCCCGCTTCACCCGCAAACTTGCCGACTACGACTACTCGACCGAGGTCGATGTCAACATCCTCGGACATATCTTCGAGAACTCCCTCAACGAGATTGAGGAGGTCACCGCCCAAATCAACGCCGGTGAGGTGCCTACCGTTAGCAAACGCAAACGCGACGGTGTGTTCTATACCCCGCAGTATATCACCAAGTACATCGTCGAGAACACTGTCGGTCGGCTCTGCGCCGAAAAGAAAGCCGAGATGGGCATCGATGAAGCCGAATATTTCGCTGACAAAAACCGCCAGATGACAACCAAGAAACGCCTGTTGGAGCGTTTGGAAGCCTACCGCCAGTGGCTGCTTGATATCACGATCTGCGACCCCGCTTGCGGTTCGGGTGCGTTCCTCAATGCCGCGCTCCAGTTCCTCATGGCTGAACACAAGTTGCTCGATGAGATGTATGCCAAGGTTACCGGCGGAAGCATCGTCTTCCAAGAGACGGAGAACAGCATCCTCGAGAACAACCTCTACGGCGTGGATATCAACGAGGAGAGCGTCGAGATTGCCCGTCTCGCTCTGTGGCTTCGTACCGCTAAACCCCACCGCAAACTCAACTCCCTGAACAACAACATCAAGTGTGGCAACTCCCTCATCTCCGATCCCGACATCGCAGGCGACAAAGCCTTCAACTGGCAACAAGAGTTCCCCCAAGTCTTCGCCAAAGGCGGCTTCGACATCGTCATCGGCAATCCGCCGTATGTACAGTTGCAATCAATGGGAGAGATGAGCGATGTCTATGCACAATGCGGGTATGAGGTATATAATAAGAGTGCCGACTTGTATTGCCTATTTACCGAGCGTGGATATAGTCTTTTGAAAGAAGGCGGATATCAGTCCTTTATTATGCCGAATAAGTGGATGTTAGTGGCTTATGGCAAAGAACTCCGCCGCTTTATGGCTAATACAAACTTACAACAGATAGTTAACTTTGGAGATGTGCAGTTTTTTGAAGGAGCGACCACATATCCTTGTATCTTTATAACTAAGAAAGGTGGTAAACATAATGATGTAGAGGCTCTATCGCTAAGTCAAAAAAATTATCACGGCGACTTCATTAACGAAGTTAAAGCAGGTCTTGAATTATTCCCTCACGATGAGTTTGGCGATGCTGAGTGGAGTATCCAACCACGTTCCCATCTTAACATCCTTAAAAAGATGAAGCAGGGCACACCGCTTAAAGAATTGCCGATAGAAATCAATTATGGTCTCAAAACTGGCTATAATGATGCATTCTTTATTGATGAAGAAATACGCGGACGTTTAATTAATGACGACCCTAAGAGTGCCGAATTAATCAAACCTCTGATGCGTGGACGTGATATTACAGCGTGGTATTCTTCTAATGAAGGGCTATATATCATTAATCCACACAATGGGATACCAAGTCGAAATATTCCACCCGTGAATATTGAAGGTTATCAGGCAATTAAGAGATATTTAGATCAATACATTGATAAACTCTCCAAGCGTTATGATAAAGGAATTACTCCGTATAATTTAAGAAATTGTGACTATATTGAGGAATTTGCCAAGCCCAAAATAATTTATCCTAATATGACCTCTGTATTCCCATTCACATACGACGAAAAGGGATATTTGGGCAATGACAAAACTTTTATCCTAACAGCAAAAGATGATTCAATTAGTCTGAAATTCCTAACGGCTATATTTAACTCCAAATTGTGTAAGTTATGGATTTGGTATAACTGTCCTGAATTGCAAGGTGGCACGCGTGAAATACGCAAGGTCTATTTTGAGAATTTCTGTATCCCAAACTGCCCCGACCAACAACCCTTCATCACCCTCGCCGACCTCATGCTGTCCCTCAATCGTGATCTCCAAGCCAAGCGCGCGAGGTTCTTGCGCAGGTTGCAGGACAACCTGCCAGACATCAAGATCACCGGCACTCTGGAATCCTTCGATACCCTCGATTTCGCAGGCTTTGTTGCCGAACTCAAAAAACAGAAAATCAAACTTTCCCTCGTTCAGCAAGACGAGTGGGAGGATTATTTCCGCGACTACAAAGCCGCCTGCAATGACCTCACAGCTCAAATAGCCGCCACCGACCGCGAGATAGATGAGCGGGTATATCAACTCTACGGGCTGACGGAGGATGAGATTAAGGTTATCGAAGGCTAACCCCGAATATGGAGATTACGAAACCGGCATACTACAACGAGACGAAACACTCGATGCATCGGCGATGCGACGGGTGGGATTACAAGGGGCGAGGCATATATATGCTCACGCTGGCTGTTGAGGGCAGAATGCCCCTCTTAGGCAAACTCATGGGCAAGGAAGCAGAGGCGGCATATATAGAGATGTCAGACTTGGGCAAAGTTATCGCCCAAGAAGTAGAGAATATACCAAGCCACTATCCGCAGATACGCGTGCTATGCAAGCAGGTGATGCCCGATCACCTGCATTTTGTACTATTTGTACAAGACCCGCTTCCGGTGCATCTGACAAGTGTAATCACCGGATTTAAGACCGGATGCAGCCGCGCGTTTTGGCAACTATACCCCGCTCATGAAATCGCGGGCACAGAACACCCAATGGGCACAGAACTCTCCGTAATCACAGCCGCCCCCGGAAAAGAGGTGTCATGTGCTGCCGATTTCCATGAGGCAGTTAATTGCCGTAACCCCAAGAGACCGGGGCTATGGGAAGCCGGATACAACGACCGTATACTATTTCACGATGGTCAGTTGGATGCCATGATCCACTACGTCCACGACAACCCTCGCCGCCTGTGGCTCAAGCGCGCCAACCCCGACCTGTTCCGTATTCGCCGCCAGACCATGGTCGCCGGCGTCGAGTGCACCACGCTCGGCAATATCTTCCTCGCCGAGCGCCCACAGCGCACCCTGCTGCAATGCTCGCGTAGCCTGACCCAAGCCGAGATCGATGCCAAGCGCGAAGCTTGCCTGGCTGAGGCTGACAACGGCACCGTGTTCATTAGTGCCGCCATCTCCGAGGGCGAGAAACAGATCAGCCGCACACTGCGCCGCGCAGGTTACCCGATGATCATCCTGCTGCAAGACGGGTTCCCCAAGCCCGGCGACCCGCATGAGCGCTACTACAAACCCGGTGGCGAATACTTCGAAGCCTGCGCCAACGAACAACTACTGCTCATCGAGCCTTCACAAGCACTGCTTGACGCACCCGAGGTTGAAGCTGCCGTCTATCGCAAGGCGCACGATATACCGCATAGCTCCCAACGCTACCGTTTCCTCGCACTTAACGTCATCGGCTGGATGATGCAAACCTAAAAGCACATACATCACTAACCTGATCCGCTTCCGAAAGGAGGCGGATTTTTTTTTGCCCGAATATTTTTAACCACTAAAATAATACAATCATGAACAAAACACAACTTCAAATCATTCTTCGGCTTATTAAAGCCACGCAAAGCCTTACATCACAACTAACTGACGCACTCGCCCACCTCAGGGAGTACGTGCAGTCGTTGCTTAACACCGCACAGCCAATTGACGCTGAACGACGCTGGACGTTTCCGAAAGACACCTACACCGTGCTGGCTATCTGGCTGCTCTATGACCCGATAGCGCATGAGTTATTCCCCGTGAACGCCAGAAAGAGTTGGGCGCAACTGGCTCTGCCTGCTGCTGTTCGCGATAATGTTCGCAGCGCTGGCAATCGGTCTGAGTAGCTGCAAAGCCTGGCGAACCATCACCACCACGGCAACCTACAGCGCTGCCCCGGACAAATCCGGCAACCCCGTCACCACGATTCAGACCAAGACAGTCGAGGAGTACACGGGAGTAAAAAAGAATTGAGGTTCATCACGAACCTCAATTTATTTCCAAATGAAACGAATTATCTCTATAACCCTATCTTTGCTGCTGAGTGTCAGTTTATGGGCATTAGATTAGAATATAGACTCAATGATTTTGTCTACAATCTCATCAAAATAGGGCTGACGAACTCATGTTAAACGTATTTTGCAATAAATGACTCCATGTTACGACGTGAGGTATAGAGCGCAGCCTCTCGCAAGCGGCGGTGCTCATCAAGCGATTCCTGATTGACAAACAAACCGCTTGCCAACAGGTTATTCAACATACGACGCGAAGCAGCGTTATGCTGGTCGTATTGTAATGTAACCGTACACATAATAGTTTCTTTTTAATTTCGCTGCAAAGTTACGAAAATATTTTGAAATTTGCAAATATTTTTACTCTTTTTGCCAAAAATAAAGAAGAATACTGATTTTTATTGCACAGAAATTTGCATAAATGCAAAAAAATTCGTACCTTTGCACGAAATTTGAATTGCAATAGATATGAAACGAATTATCTCTATAACCCTAACATTGCTGCTGAGTGCCAGTTTATGGGCAGCAAGCAAGCGGCAAACGGTTATCTTCGACGTCGATCTGCATTGCCAGGCGTGCATCACGAAGATCGAAAAGAACATCGCCTTTGAGCGCGGTGTGAAAGACCTGGTATGCAACCTGGACGAGAAGACCGTAGCCGTGACCTACGATCCTGCCAAAACCGACATCAAACGTCTGCAAGCCGCGTTCGCGAAGATCAACAAACCCGCGAAAGTGCACGGCGAGACGCAGGAATCCGACCAAGCAGAGCAACCCGAGCAGCAGGAACACCCGGATGCACAGACCGGCGCATCACTACAAAGGGAATAACAACCATGACAGACGACGGCAAAGCGCTCTGGATCAACTGGATGAGTGACGGGAGGAACGCTCGCACACGCCAGCGCAAACCGCCTCGCGAGGTGCGGTTCTGGACGGATGGCGTGCACGAAAGCACCCAAACCCTGCTCACCGAGTACCTGCGCGAGAGAGAGCACCAGCCGCTGCACTATGCCAGCGTATCGGCTGCCGTTTATGCACTCAGGCAGTTAGGATACGTGCGCCGCACAATCACCGAGAAAGATATACTCACATGGCTGAGCAATAACCTCTCGCACGACTACTCCGCCCAAGCCAACGCCCACCGATTCCGCAACATATGGAGCGAATACGGGCGATACAAACCGGCTATCAAGGCTGAGGTCAACGAACTCGCCCAACTCGGTATCACGGCATTTGAGAGAAGTTGAGTGTTGAGAGTTGAGTGTTGAGAGAAGTTGAGAGTTAAGTACCTGCGGGCGATCGGTCAATGATGGAAGATTCACGAAAACAAATATCGCCTTACGAGGGGATCATCCGGTTTGTAGTAGCGATGCTGGCTGCAAACTGGTTTCGGAAACTGACGGTGATAGGCGA
>JAEEGJ010030910.1_pt1 | contig 10424 bp, 10 predicted proteins | sample 8958761 | NCBI WGS metagenome assembly JAEEGJ01 (sample SAMN16246546, study PRJNA631951) | gut metagenome | biome: gut microbiome; feature: rumen; material: RS-attached | host: Bos | place: Iran: Karaj | collected 2018-10 | reverse complement strand
TGGCAAGTGAACTTGAAGTATTCTCAAAATTATCTGCCATCTGCTTATATTGCGATGTCAGCGATTGGATCATTTCCTTGTTATCTTCTTGCCATTTATTCAATCGCTCAACGCTCTTGTTCAATTGGTCGAAATTCTCCTTTACTAACCTACCAATGAGAGCTTTCGTCTGCTTTTGGAATTCTTCTGTGACTTTCTTCATCACTTCCACCAGTGCCTCTGTATTGCTCTTTCTCAATAGTACAGCAAACTCCTCAAACTTCTCTGTAAGCAATTTGTTCGTTTCGGACATTTTGTCTTCAATTTCAACTATCTCTCCATGCAGGGTTTCACCAAACTTGGAAACATGCTTAGAGATTTCATCCTGTCCACTAACGAGGGCTTCAGTGTGATCCATCATTTCGCCCACCCGATTATTCTGTTCTGTAGTCTTCGATAATATCGCACTGTTGGAATCCTCTATATTTCCAACAGAAATAACTATACTTTCCGTCTTTGACTCTATAGAACTTTGTTTTTCATTTATAGAGTTTGAATTATCATATAGTTTTCCCTCCAAATCAAGAAGTTTCTTTGAATAATTATCAATACTTTCTAATGATTTGGCAGCATTTTCTGAAGCACTACTCGAAATCTCCGACTTAGATACTAGGACAGAAAGAAGGTTGATTTGTCTTTCTATTGAGCTTATGATATGATTTGAATTGGTATAAGTATTCAATTGTCTCTCAGACAGTTCTCCTAACTTTTCTTTTATCATATCAAAACCAAGCCCAATGGAGTCATTATATTTTTGATTCTGGTCAGTAAGTTTTTTTAATTCCTGTACGATAAGACCAGCAGCTTCTACAGAATCACTAACGCCACCTGTTTTCTTATCAAATAGTTTGTTCACTTGTCCAGATAGCAGCATAGAACCCGTCATACCTGCAAGGGATGTGAAGAAGGCTGTCTTCAAACCCGTTAACAACTGCGGAATGCTTGTGGTCAGATCCTTATCATTAAAAAAATATAAGCCTAATGCAATACCCACAAAGGTAAAGAAGACACCAAGAGTAGAAATAAGTGATGGCATCATCTCTATGACGCCCCGATGATCCATTAACTTATCATTCTTATTCCAGTTTCGAATTAGGACTCCACAAATTAACGCTGCTAATAATATTATAGCTGCAAGTATAATAGAAACCAAAGTTCCATGTTCACTAATCAAAGACTCAATATTCATAATTTCAGCATTTTATTAATCCTAATTAATATGGGTGATACCTAAAGATCATTATCTTCCATGTGACATGCAAGTGTCATAACTTTTTGGCAACCAATGCCTATATAGCCAACTTCCTTTAAACAAATAGGGGACAATATCTGTTCTTTATTCGGCCCCATATTTTTATAGGTTTTGATTGCAAAGATACAAAAATAATCCTAAATAAGTGACAAATACGACATTTCTTAATATTTTTAAATCAAAAGAGTTCAAAGACAGCCTTATATGATATGAAATTCAAATGAGTTGTATTTAGAACATTATACCACAATCATAACGATGAATGACTTTCTGATCAAAGAGGAAAGGCTTATCCAGTTTGCCATCAAGCAACGATATCTCAACATATTCCCGCTTCAAGCCTCCAAAATCCGTCCAATAGCAACAGGAGATATAGTACCTTCCGTTTTCACCATATATCTCTGGTGCTAAATCATAATTCGCCAATACTGAAGCATCAAAATTTCTATCTACGAAATGAGTTATCTTGTTTATGTCTTCCTTCGAGTAGATATAATCACGTTTGTTATAGTTATCATGCCACCATAATGGAAGTGAGTGCCATAATCGATCAACTAGATATGCCTGCCAAGCACCCATTGCAGAATTCTCAAATTCAAGATATCCATAAACATTGAAGGTAAAGGCATCGTCCGCCCTTTTTATACATAATCGACTTCTATCACCTGTCCCCTGACGGATACATTCCTTCACAGCAAGCGCCATTGTAGAAGGTAAAGATGCCTTATCAAGAAGATTAAGGAACTCATTATACTTCTGTTGTCTTACAAGATCCATTAACGATTGGGCAAGACGTATATGATCTTTCCCACAACTATTGTTTTTACGATTAGCCCATTTTGAGTAGTTCTCAGAACATTCCGTTTTATGCCTTTCGTGTTCTTGCTCAGTTTTTCTTTTCTCTTCCTCCCGAATCCTTGCTTCTTTCTTTGATTTTACGTGTTTAACAACGACATATGGGACTACAAAAACAACCAGAGGTGCAAATATGATTAAAATGACATAGAGCGACTTGTCTAATATCTTGTCTCTTCTGCTCTTCTGACTATTAAGAAAAGCCTTTAATGTTTTACTCATTTTCTTGGATTTCCTGTTCTCGTACAAGCTGATCAAATACACGACAAACAAAATCAGCCATGAAATAGCATAAATAATAACAATAGCCTTCATATCCAATTTCTTTAATGTTTTTACTTATTCAAATCAAGCCAATAACATGGAGTTATCTCATGCAGGGTCTCTTTGCCATTCTTAATAATCATTTTTCTAAAACCATTATATCCATTGTCTATTTTGTTAACTCTATCATCCTGTTAACGACTTGCTCCAGTTGTTCTTTATATAAAAGTCCATCAGTATATTCATGCGGTATAGAGCTAAAGCCATACTTCGCTCCTAATATTGCACATGCTACGGCAGCATTAGTATCAGCGTCTCCACCAGCCCTTACAACAGAAAGGAGTCCATCTTCAAATGACTTGGCATTCCAATATGCCCAGAGACCTGCTGACAGCGTTTTTAGCGTATAGCCAACAGAATCCCAGTCCTGCAATTCTAATGCTCTTATGTCAGAATTCAAAGAAAGATCAATATACTCTCGGATGCGACTATCGTATCGTTCTCCAATATCCACAATTTGATGGTATGATAGCTTTTCGTTACTATATACCAAAGAGTGAATTAAAAGCGATACAATCGCACAAGAGCCTGCACATCTTGGGTCATAGTGCGTCAACCTGCAAATATTGGCTGCACATTCCTCAACGGCTTTCGGGAATAATCCAACAATGGATGTACGCATAACTCCTCCGTTAGCAGCAGATTGTTGATGACTCATCTCCCAAACTTTCTTAGATATATCAATAGGATGCTCGACATAATCGCCAATCATCAGAACTTTATACGTATTCTCACCAATGCCCATTGGCTCGCCATTTGCCCAATCCTTGAAATTTTGGGCAATGCTGGTAAGGTTTACACCTTTATCTTTGATGACAGCGTTTGCTATACAAAGCATCATATCAGTATCATCTGTCCAGTCACCAATCTTCCATCTCTTGCGGTGCCTGTCCTGGAAAATATCGCTATAATGCCTAATACCATTAGGATATTTCCAAGCCATATCTTCATCAGTCATACCCTCTGTGCCAAGTCCAAGTGCATCACCGATTGCTTGTCCATAAATAGTCCCTTTAATTCTATCTATAATACTCTCCATCTTATAACCATATGACAAATCGATCTGTTCCTTTCCAATGAGGTACTTATAAATATCCTCAGAATAAAGTTTTGGCTGGCCTTGACATGGTACATTTGAAACCCGATATGCCTGTTCTTTCTTGTGGGGATCCACCCGGATTTTATGGTATGTGCCATTATCCCATTTATAATCATTAACTTCTAATATTTCTGCCTTCCATTCCCATGCATCATATTTCTTTCCATCATACTCTACTTCACCTTTTTGAAGATCAGAAATGATTCGAGTTTTAACTGACCGTCTTTTAAAGCATTCGTAGATGATGTCACCTTTTGACAATGCAGCGACATCACAAAAATTGATTGTAGAAACAGCCTCTTTAATCTCATAAGTTTCATAATTGGTCAGGCTGTTTAAATCAAGTGTATTTTTATCATCATTCATTTGCTTCAATCATTTAGATAAACTTATCTTTTATTTCCCTTAAATCGTCAGTAATGCTTTTGTTGCATCGCTATCTTCATTCGTTATATGCTTTATCTTCTCTGACATTCCATAACTGATGAATAGCTGTTTCGAAGTGTTCCGAATCTTTAGTATGGAACCATTCCATCAGTTGTTCATACAACTCCACCTTGGCATTCAGTTTCTCAACAGAGTCTTCCAGCGTCTCGATTTTAGAGGCTCTACTCGACAACTCTTCACGGAAGTCGTCAATTCCACGATCCTTGTTATGATTAAGATTCCAACCTGCCCCAAAGAGCATAGCGCCAATCACAACCAACATCACACTGAATATAAACTTTTTCATATTATCTACTCTTTAAAAAAATGGATTGCAAAATTTGGAGTATCCTCTTATAACTACGCATTTTTGCTCCGATAGACTTTATAACCCTCATATTCAGTTCATCACTGAGCATTTAAACTCGATTTGTTTCTTGCATTTTGGACATAAAGACAACCAACCTTCGCGTCCACACAAATCTTCCCAAGTCCAATCAGGCGATGTGAAATAAATCCAGACAAGCTTGTTAGAAGATCTTCCGCAATGAGGACATCTCTTATTGCCTTGCGGTAAGAAAGGCTTGTTTAGGCATTTATACACATCATCCCAAGGAAATATATCTTCTTCATCGTCTGTGGGGTTTAGCACTTTTTCCTTGAAAAGGTATTTGTATCTTTCTACCCGGATCTTGTATAACACATATAGAACGATAAAGCCTCCGCCTAACCAGAAGATTAAATGACGAAATGGTCTAGAGATAACACATAGAATGGCGGTTACAACTGCCAGAAAAATTAGACATTTACTTCGATGTTTCATATCATTTTTTTCTAAAATTCATATTAACATTTCAGATGTAGGGGCATTTACTACTTGGTCAAAACGCTCGCTAACATCTACCATCCAATCTGGCAGTTTCTTTAGGGCTTGGTAGACTAGAGCATCGGGCATCTTCTTATAAAATGCATATGCCATAGGGCCAGCAATTGCGGCGAGAGTGTCAGCATCGCCGCCAAGGGAGATGGCGAGCTTGATGCAATCTACATAGTCCTTCGAATCCAAGAAGCAGATCATGGCAGGTCCAACAGTACCAGGACATGTGGAGTAGAAGGTATAGTCATCATGAATACCTGCATAGGTCTTATTAGCCCAGTCTGGATAGTATTCGTTCAGTAGATGCTCCCGAACAAAATCTTTATCCTTGCCGTTCTTCAGATGGAAGATCGTTAGGGCTGTGGCTACGGCTCCTTTTATGCCTTCAGGATGGTTGTGAGTGGGTGATGCAGTCTCAGTAGCCATTCGAATACACTCTTCTTCCGTCTTTGCCAGCCAGCCAGCTGATGAGCAGCGCATGGCAGAACCATTACCAAGACTACGATATGGCTGTGGATTGTGGGAGCCAAACCATTCCTTGAAAGTTGAGCTGAATCCTGCATGGCGATGCTCATTGGCACATTTCCAGAGGTTCCATGTCATGTCAAGGTGATCGATGAAAGCTTCAGCACAGGCAAATGTCAAGACGGTATCGTCGGTGAAGTGTGCCCTGCTGCTGAACATCTTTACTTTATCATAGTCTTTGATGCGTTTGCCTTTCCCTTCATATGCACTTCCTGCTATATCTCCAATAGCTTCGCTTATCAAATAGTTTATCATATTCTTCTCTATTTATATGTTTGAGATTATTCCTTCACTTTAATTGATTGCAAATATAGTAAAAATATCCTATAAATCAAAATCTAATAGCTTTAATAGCTTTTTCAACGTATTTTTATATCTTGCACACAGGGTATAAGCAAGTAGTATTGAAACTGAAATAATACCTGCTAACCATGCAATCATATTCAGAAGAACACCCGCCCAAAAGAACCTGTAACAGTGATGCCATTGCGCAGGATAATCGAAAGGCCTGTCACAAATCATGAACTCCATAGGCCCAATAATATCGTTATCAAATAAAAGATCAATACCAATAACAAGGAAAACCAAAAAGATGACTAGCCACATCCACCAATGTTTACCTTTCAGCATGACTAACACGCCCGATATTGCCAACACTATCATCATCAGATAGTACATTGGCTGATAACAAAAGCGTGACAATAGCATTATCCCGAAATAAGTACAGGCAATGATAATTGCTACAGATAACACTAAAATTCCCGATGCCTTTGGTATGATGCGATATAGAATTAGAACCATAAAAACCAATAAAGGCCAAGAATATACTTGCATACCAAATGTAGTTAATACTCCCAACGTCATAATCAGAGCAACAAATGCTGCTACCACCGTTGTAAAGCCAACGACACTTGGCCAGATTGCCTTTCTAAAGTCTTTTGATAAAAGCATATTACCTTACCTCCTAATATATCCTTTTAAACTCATCACCAATTTGCTGCCAGAAAATCCGAGAGAAAGAATGCCCGTTTACACTCAGGATTCTACTAACTTTAAACGTTCTGTCTTCACCCATGTCTGTCCTATAAGCCACGATATATCCACCCCCATAGTAGTTGGAATAACCAATATTAGTAATCTTACAGGAAAATACTTTTCCATTGCGTGTGCAATACTCTATCTCTATTGTCTGACGAGAGTATATTGCCCTATAAATAACCTCTTCTATACACATTTAGTCTGCATAATGTATACTTATTTGTTACCATTAGAATTACCATATAATTCTCTGCGCAATTGCAGTTCTATCCACTGTTGGTCTCCTTTAGACCGCGACTCTTTAAAAGCATTGCCGATTATCATCTTTTCTTCATCATGTCCTTCTTTATATCTATGCTTTAGTTCGTTTCTGATTAAGGATATATTTCCACTCTTCTTGTCCTGAAATTCCACTATCAGATCATTCAATTCCATCTCTTTAATTCGTTCTTCACGCTTTCCAAGTTTGTCTGCATATAGAATCTTGAAAATCTCTTCTTTCAGAATTTTCTCTCCAGAAACCCACTTACTCATGTATAGGGACACCAATTCTTGACGCTCCAAACCTATCAGCATGTCAACACACTTTCTCAACTCCTCATCAGTCCACTTTGAGTAGTGGAACTTTCTAGCCTGTTTAATGATGTACTTGTAATCTGTCATAGCTTATACTGTTTTAAAATGGTAAATCATACTTTGCACCTTCCATCATCTTATTAAACTGTTCCTCCATATCTTCGGGATAGATAAAGTTCTGTAGCTTATCGCTAAGTTCAAATGCACCAGGACCTATTTCCTTCAGTGATGAAGGTAGTTTCATTGTCTTTAAATTCCTGCAGAATTCGAAAGACCCAACACCAATAGACGACACACCTTCCGGAATGTCAACGTTGTCTATGTTACGACAGCCTCTAAATGCATCTCTGCAGATTGTCCTTAATGATCCTGGCAAAATAACCTTTTCCATTTTGTCCCTTCCACAGAATGCCCCTTGGGCTATTGTTTCAACACCGTCTTTAACAACAATCTCCTTGTCATCATTAACACATCTGAATAGTATTTTTCTATCAGCACTCATGAGCATCCCATCCACAGCGATAAAGTTGGGATTGGAGTTCTTAATGACAGAAAGTCTTTCGGTACTATAAAAAGGATTATAATCCATCCATGATTGTTCCCACATAAAGTCGCCTCTAATGGTCAACTGCTCCAATTTGTCACATCCATAGAAAGCGCCTCTTCCTAATGTGTGTAAATGTTTGGGGAGCACCAATTTCTTCAATCCTTTATCAAAACTACCACAAAAATGAAATGCATATCTGTCTATTTTGACTAGAGAGTTTGGAAGATTAATACTCTCCAGATAATGAGCTCTGAGAAGAGCGTCTGGTTCCAAAATGCGAATGGTATTTGGCAAATGGACATGTCTAACTCGAATGCTGTCAAACGCTCCACTAGCGATGATTTCAACCCCTTTCCTGACTTTTACCCTTCTGCAATTCTCAGCTACTTTCAATAGGGTTTTACCATCTTCACTATAAGTTATTTCCCCATCATACTCCTTTAATATGCCTTTCAATTTGAAAAGGAACACTATCGGCATAACGATAGCGAACAAGCATATGAATGGCCATATGAGCCAATTTACCAGAAGACGCATCTTCACAGCTTTGTTGTTTCCGGTTACCGATTTAAACAGCACATAGTTTTTTTCTGTCCATGGTTTCCATGAATATATATCCAGTGTTTCATCTCTATAGACAGAATAAATAAGAAACAATGCATGAACAACAGCAATAGAACAGATGATATAAATCCCAATCATAAACCTTGTATAACTCTATCATTAAACTTGGTTGCAAAGTTAGGCTTTTCCTTCTCTGCAACCAAGTATTTTTATCCCACAAGGCTTGTGAAAATGCGAATTTATTCCCAGACTACCAATTCTCGGGGTAGTGAGATTTTCTTTGCCTCACCACGTTCACCTGTGATAAAATAGTTCTTAGCCAGATGCTCGTCGAACTTATTGATAAAGGCAGCTCGTATTCGTGCGCATTTCTCATTTATAGAGTTCAGGAATGGGTTGGTGACATCCTCTATACTTTGCAATGCCCGATCACTCATTCCAAGTGGCCGCAGATTCTTATATATATCAATCAACTCTTGTCTGTAGTCTGGCAGGTGTTTAAATATGATACCTTCCGGATGCTTCAGGAACAAGAAGAAGATAGCCTTCACAAGGGGTTCCATTTTGATAACCATATTATTGTAATCTGGTAAGATAATCTCATGTTTCTTTGTAATGACAAGTTTACTCAGTTTGTCATTCTGATGAAGGATATTCTCCAGTAATGTCAATGGAATACCTAATTCTCTTAATTCCTTTACCTGTTTCTTGAATAATAATAATTGCGCCTTCTTTTCATTATCCAAGGAGTCAAACATGTTATCGGCATAATTCTCATCCTCTTTTACGTCTTTACTTGTACTATATAGACCAGAATGACCTATACCTCTGTGTTCAGAATATTTGTATTTTTCCGCATCTTTCTTTTGCTGACTTAATATTTCTGCTATTTGTGTTTTATAGGAAAGAGCTTTGTTGTCCAACTCAACCAACGGGTAATAATCAAAGAGAGAAAGCCCATTGTCTTTCGTTTCCCTATAGAACAGGAAACCAGGCTTTAAAAAGCGGGCATCATCAGGATCTTCAAGATAGTCCAGCAAATCCGTTGTTTTGACATCAGGGATCTTTCGTGCAATATCATCAGATATGAACGGATATTGGTACAAAAGATGTTTCTGCCTAATTTTCCTAGAAAGTTTGGGTATATATGTAAGATGCGAAAAACCATATTCGTACTTGTAAAAAGTAAATTTCCATAACCACCATCCCCATCTCTTCAGATAACGGTTGAATTTCTTATGGTATTCATTTTCGATATATATTGTTCCATAAAAGTCCACATCAGGAAGATCCCTGAAGTAAACATGGCAAGAACTGCCCCTATATCTCAATTCATAACTATCTATCATAGCCTATCAAGCAATTAGTCCAAATGCATACTTTGAATGTTTCAGTGTCTCGTCAAAGATAATATCCTCTATCTGTGTCCAATTCTCATAGATAAAGTCGTAAGAAACAGTTTTGGATTCCCAAGGGTCATCACTTGCCTTTATATAAGGGCTCAAACGCAATGTACGCAGATTCTTGCACGAAGTAAAAGCATCACGTTTAACATTGGTCACAAAACTTGGAATGGTGAACTCCACATCTTTAGAGAAACAAAAAATCAAACAAACGCTGGTGAGGCGAGGAATGCCAAAAAACAGAGCATCTCCCAAGGTCCAGAACATCGTTTGCGGTATTGGATTTTCCGATGTTGAGATATCGATTTTATCTGCATATTCCTCCCAATGAGACTTGGCATAAGATATCATTTTCTCATCGACAGGCATGCTAAATCTGGAAATACTCCAGCAATCACGGCAGCAGCTGCCACCGAAGTCTTTAATCTGAGATGAGAAATGTATATGTTGCAGTGAATGACAACCATTAAACATGCCTTCAGAACAAGAACGCACCGTATTTGGCATTATAAATTCCTTCAATGAACGACAATCCTCAAAAGCTTTCTTCTCAATTATTTCGAGCTTTTCGTTAGTATCTATTCTTTCCAACGCATAGCAACGCCTGAAAGCTTCTGTCTTGATGGAGCGAAGATCCTCTGGCAATTTGATATACCGCAACTTCCTGCAGTGGCAAAACGTTTGGGCAGGTATTTCTATTATCTGAGGCGGAAGATCTATCTGTTCCAAGGATGAACAGTTCATAAATACACCCTCGTCAATTATCGAGACAGATTGGGGGATTTTTATCTCTTTGAGTGAAACGCAACTAAAGAAAGCCCTTTTTCCGATTCTCTTCACAGTAGAAGGCAGACTTATCCGTTTCATTGCATCGCAACATGCAAAGCAACGATGATAAA
>JAEEGJ010030909.1_pt1 | contig 10424 bp, 10 predicted proteins | sample 8958761 | NCBI WGS metagenome assembly JAEEGJ01 (sample SAMN16246546, study PRJNA631951) | gut metagenome | biome: gut microbiome; feature: rumen; material: RS-attached | host: Bos | place: Iran: Karaj | collected 2018-10 | reverse complement strand
TGAAGAACTGGGAGCCTGCGCTGTTAGGATTCATGGCACGGGCCATCGAGATGACGCCACGCTTATGGGAGAGTTGGTTGTTGACGCCGTTAGAGCGGAATTCGCCTTTGATGGAATATCCTGGGCCGCCGGTGCCATTGCCTAATGGGCAACCACCTTGGATCATGAAGCCTTTGATGATTCGGTGGAAAGTAAGGCCGTCATAGAAGCCTTTGTTAACAAGAGAAACGAAGTTGGCGGAACTGATTGGGGCGTTCTTGTAATCGAGTTCGATTTTGATTTCGCCCATGTTAGCGATTTTGAGAATAATCATATTAGTCTCCTTTGGGTTCATTAATTATACTTCGAGAGTTGCCAAATGCGTTTATTTCTTTTAATGTTTTCAGTATGAAAAAACCTTTAGACGATCTTACCAAAGCAAAATACATTTATAGCGGCGAGCTCCTTGCCTTCAGCGTGGCCTTCACCGTCCTTGGTATCCTTACCATGACCGGCGTCATCGGCGTCAGCGAGAACAGGGTCAACTGGATCACTTGGATCACCCTTATCGGCGGAAGCCTCCTCATCGCGAACACCATCTGGTTCTTCTGCTCCAAAAAGAAAAGAGCCAAAGGCTCATGGCTTGATACCCTTATCATCCTCCCTGTGCCTCTTACGATGATCCCTCTCGATATCATCCACCTTACCAGCAAGGCGGTTCCTGATTCCGCTTACGCATACATCCTTGGCGGCCTCTTCTTCTACCTCACCCTGGCGTATGTGACCGAGGCCATCTACCATTGGTTCAATCCTCTCCAAGTCCTCGTTGAGGCTGCCAAAGAGGATGAAGAGAAGAAAGAAGAGGGCGAAGCGAAAGAAGAAATCGCTGACAAAACCCCTTCGGATTCTGAAAACGAATAAAAAGAAAGACCGGCAAATCACCGGTCTTTTTGTTTTAGGCTTTTAGATTAATAGTTCTTGGCTTCGAGTTCGAAGTAGGACTGTGGATGCATGCAGACTGGGCAGACTTTCGGGGCCATTTTGCCAACGACGATATGTCCGCAGTTGCGGCATTTCCAGACAGCGACGTCCTTAGCGACATAGACGACTCCGCCTTTGACGTTCTCAAGGAGCTTCTTATATCTCTCTTCGTGGTGCTTCTCGATGGCGCCGACCATTCTGAATTTGGCGGCAATCTCTTTGAAGCCTTCTTCGTCAGCGATTTTGGCGAAGGATTCATACATGTCAGTCCATTCGTAGTTCTCGCCAGCGGCGGCTGCCTCTAAGTTCGAAGCGGTGTCTTTGATTTCTCCGCCTTCGAGATATTTGAACCAGAGCTTGGCGTGCTCTTTCTCGTTTTCGGCTGTCTCAAGGAAGATAGCGGCGATCTGCTCATATCCTTCCTTCTTGGCTTTGGAAGCGAAATAGGTGTATTTGTTGCGGGCTTGGGACTCACCAGCAAAAGCTTCCATTAAGCATTTTTCGGTCTTTGATCCTTTTAATTCCATAATATGTGGCTCCTTATGTATCCATTATATCGATAAAAAGAAAAAGCGTTAATCAAACGCTTACTTTTCTTCTGCCGGAAGGACTTTAGGCATGGCCTTCTTCCACCGCCTCAGCTCTATGAGGCCGAAGGAGGATAAGAAGAGAGGCATTGAGAAGCAGATGAGCTCAATGAAGTCATCTAAGGTCAAAGCATTAAGATCCTTGTAGATGAAGAAGATGGAATCGCAAAGGATTGAGACAATGGCGATGAAGATGATTCCGATGAGAGTTACCTGGCCCCATAATATCGGCTTCTTCGCGGATATCGCAGCGAAATATAAGGCACCAGGGATTATTTCTAAAGCGATAAGCCCTGCCACCTCAAAGAAGATTTCATTGAAGAGAGGATTCTCAAAGAGTTCCTGTGGGACGATGAGCATCGCGCAGATGGCCTGGATAAGAACGCCAACCCAGGCGATGAGGAAAGACAAGGAGAAGAATCTTCTCTCCCTCACCTCTTCGTGGTTCTTCCATATGAGCATGATGAAGACGATGAGGCCGATAGAGGCAAGGATCTCGATTCCTCTCAAGAAATAAAGGTGAACAGGGCCATTATCCATCGCCGTTCTCACTATGACGAAAACGGAGAGGATGATGTTTATGATGTCGTATATCTCAAAACCCCAAGTCCGGAATTGGAATGGTAATTCTCTATTCTCTTTCATCGGGACTGATTATAGACGATTTCCCGTGCAAATTCCCCTTCTATTTGGTTTTTCTGCTTCTGATTATGAAGAAAGGGATATCGATGATGAGCATGAGCAACAAAGCGATGAGGGCAAGAGGAAGTATGTCTTCCACCGCTCCAGAAGAATTGGCATTGGAAATAAGTCCGCCTACCGAAGGTTTTGAGGCGGAAGTAGCACTAAGGACCTCGCTCATGATGCAGACCTTCATGCTGAGGCCTAAGCTTTGGGCGATTGAGAGCTGAGCGTAGGCAAGGGCATCAGGCCAAAGGACCTTCGTTAAAGCCATCCATGAGCGTCTTCCTCCATCTAGATCAAGGGAGGCAAGGACAGACGGGCTTTCGTTCTCTAAAGCGGTTCTGAAAGCCTCAAAGATAAGAGGGAAGGCAACGATGAAGATAAGAAGGCAAGGCACGTAGGTGATTAAGTGAGCGTGCTTTGGACCATAAATGGTCGCGACGATAAGAATGACCACCGCTGCGGTAGGAATCGTCTTCATGACGCCTAAGGTCGGTTTCATGAAGTGCTTAAACCAATGATGGAGTCCAGCAAGACTTCCTAAAAGGCTTCCTAAGACGAAAGAGATGACGAAGCCAATAAGGAACCTAAGCATCGTCCATCCGATCGCGGACCAAGTCTTTCCTGTGCCAAGCAATTCAAAAACCCTCACAAAAGACTCGTGAGGGTAAAGGATAACCATATTGCCCTGACTTTTGAGGATAAGGGCCACGATAGCCCAAACCCCAAGAAGGAAAACCACGCCCAGGGCAATCCAAAGATATGTTATGGATAGGCGGGTTTTCTTCATGGTTTAAAGGTTAGCTTAAGAAGCAAGAAGCGTCAAAGGTTAGAGCGGCACCAAGAGCGCTGTTGAAACCGTTGGCGACGGCAGCATTATCAGTCACGTCGCTAGAGGCAAGATAAGCAAGCTTATTCTCACCGACGACCTGCTGAAGGTTGATCATGGTCGATGGGACGCCAAAGCGGGCTTGGGAGTCTCCTCCTTTGTCCTCATAGGCTTTGACGGCAGAGACAGCGACGGAGGCGTTGCTCTTGACGTTATCGATCCTGGTCTGGGTTTCGCTTAACCAAGTGTCAATTTCGGCTTTCTTGGTCTCGTAGGCAGCATTGCTGACAAAGATAGCGGCGGCTGGGACCTTGGCACCGTCATGGGCAGCAGCGAATTCGGTCTGGATGTTATAAATAACATTGAGAGTCTTGTTCTGCTGTTTGTACTGATTCTGAACGGCGGTTAAGACCGGTTCGGCGACGACATAGTAGTCGAAAGCGTCTGGATCAGAGCCAAGAAGGTGGGTTCTGACGTCGGCGACACCACTTTCATAGGTGATGGCGGCATCTGGCTCGGAACCATCTCCATAGGTGCCCCAGTTCCATTTGTTTTTGGCAAGGTCACGGAAGGCTTTGGAAGCGTTGCCGGTGCTGACGAAGGCGTTGACGGTTGGTTTGGAATTAGCGGCAACCTCTTCACCTGCAGCGTGCTTTGTGGAGACAACATAGAAGGAGCCTTCGTTGATCCATTTGGCTAACTTGTAGGCTCTATTCATGTTCTTGATCATGGTGAGACCAGAAACACCGTCGAAGACGATGGCGTCATAGGAAGCGCTGGCGAAAGCACCTGGGATGACGTTCTCTGGGGTGGCGGTAGAAAGCCACTTGTCGTTGTCGCCCTGGTCATAGAAGGCAAGGGTTGGGGAACCGGTTGGGCTGACCCAGGTGACGGATTCAGATGTAGCGGCAGCCGAAGAAGCTTCCTTGGAAGAGTCGACTGGGGCGGTACCACAGGAGGCAAGAAGCCCTGTGGCGATTATGAGTGGTAATAATTGTTTTTTCATTTTGGATTTCCTCCAGTGGCAATTATATATGCGTATATGTATGATTAATGTGATATATGTCACAGTTTTGTACGATTTTTAACATTCTCTCAAAAGATGAGATCTCCCTCTGGAGAAAAAGAGAGCTTCCTAAGGAAGGAATCCTTTTCAAACAGGGTGAGGAATGCGCGGAAGTCGGTCTGGTAAGCGAAGGTCAGCTCGTCATCTCCTCCTACTCCTATGGAGGCAAGGAAATCGTCTATAGCCTTATCGGCCCTGGGTCGATGTTCGGAAACAATCTCCTATACGCAGATGACAAACGTTACAAAGGCAACGTCGTTGCGAAAAAGAAGACTGTCCTTTATCTCATCCACAAGAACAACCTGATGAAGCTCCTTGCCGGAAATCCGAGGTTCCTCGAGTTCTTCCTCTCCACTGCTTCAAACAAAGTCAAAGACCTCAATGCCAGGGTGAGGCTTCTCTCATTCCAGGTCCTTGAGGAAAGACTCATGTTCTTGCTCCATGAAAACAACGGTTCTCTCCCCTACCAATCGATCACCTCGCTAGCAAGTGAATTAGGCGCCGAAAGAGAAACCCTTTCTAGACTCATCTCACGACTGTCAAAGGAAGGGACCATTAAGAAAGAAAAACACCTACTAATTGCGCTTTAAGCAAAAGAAAAGGAGCGGGATTTGCCGCTCCTTTTTGTTTTGCGAGTCAGTTTACTTAACTTCTGGGTACTTCTCACGGTTGGCAACGTAAGAGGTGTGGAGAAGCTCTTCGGAAAGTTCGCTGCATGGTTCGCCAAGGAAGTCCTTGTAGATCTTGACGATGTCAGGATTGTTGTGGGACTGGCGGACAGCGCACTTCTCGTCGATGGTGTAGAGGATGTTGGCTCTCTTCTGACGGTAGGTCTCGAGGATGTCAGCGCCTTCCTCTGGTTTGAGGTTTGGCTTGACGAATGGCTGACCACCGCCATTGATGCAACCGCCTGGGCAGCCCATGATCTCGATGAAGTGATATGGGGACTTGCCTTCTTTGATCTGGTCGAGAAGAACTTTGGCGTTCTTCATGCCAGAGGCGATGGCGACTTTGACTTTGAGGCCATTGATTTCGACTTCGGCTTCTTTGACAGCTTCAAGGCCTCTGCAGGCTTTGAAGTCGATTGGACCGAATTCCTTGCCGGTCAAGGTGTGGTAAGCGGTACGGAGAGCGGCTTCCATGACACCGCCGGTGACGCCGAAGATCGGGGCGGCACCAGAGTACTGTCCGAGAAGGTCCTGATCGAACTCTTCTTCTGGGAGCTCTCTGAAGACGATGCCAGCGCGCTTGATCATAGCGGCGAGCTCACGGGTTGTGATGACGCAGTCGACATCAGCTAAGCCATTGACGGCGTTCTGAGGACGCTTGGCTTCGCCTTTCTTCGCGGTGCAAGGCATGACGGAGACAACATAGATGTTCTTTGGGTCAAGGTCATGGGCTTTGGCGAAGTAGCTCTTGATGATAGCGCCTTCCATTTCGTGTGGGGACTTGCAGGTCGAGACATTTGGAATGCACTGTGGGTAGTAGTACTCAAGATAGTTGATCCAACCTGGGGAGCAGGAAGTGATCTGTGGGAGGACACCCTTCTTGGTGATACGGTTAACGAGCTCCTGGGACTCTTCCATGATGGTAAGGTCAGCAGCGAAGTTGGTATCGAAGACACGGTCGAATCCGAGTCTGTGGAGGGCGGCGACCATCTTGCCGGTGGCATTGAGCTCACCGATCTTGTAGCCGAATTCCTCAGCAAGGGCGGCACGGACGGCTGGAGCGGTCTGGACGACGATGAACTTGCCTTCCGCTTTGGCCTTATCGATACAGCTGATCTCGCGTTTCTCGCTTAAGGCACCGGTTGGACAGACATTGACGCACTGGCCGCACTGGATGCATGGGACGTTGGCGAAGGAACGATCGGCGATTGGGGAGACGAAGGTGTTGAAGCCTCTCTTCTCGAAGCCGAGGATACCGATGCCCTGGGCCTCCTTGCAGCGCTCGATGCAGCGTCCGCAAAGGATGCACTTGGAGGAGTCACGGATGATGCCAGGAGCGACTTCGTCGACATGACGGTCGGTTCTGGCTCCAGCGAATTTGCCTGGGCGGGCGCCGACGATGGAAGCGACCTCATAGAGTTCGCAGTGTCCATTCTTGACGCAGGCTTGGCAATCCTGGTTATGGTTGGAAAGAAGAAGTTCGACGCTGGCGCGGCGGGCTTCAACTGCCATTGGGGATGAGATTTTGATGACGAAGCCTTTCTCGGCTGGGACATCGGCGACTGGGTAGACGCAGGAAGCGAAGAGTCTGCCACCGCGGGCGGTAGCGATCTCAACTAAGCAGACACGGCAGGAGGCAAGGGAATTGTGGCCGCCTTTCCAGTAGCAAAGAGTTGGGATGTTGTAACCGACTGAACGAGCGGCTTCGAGGACTGTCATGCTCTTATCGACAGCATAGATACGGCCTTCAATATTGATATTGATTGTTTCCATTGTTGGTCATTCCTCCTTTTATTCGTGGCTGATGGCACCGAACTTACAGGTGGCCATACAGGTTCCGCACTTGATGCACTTGCTCTGGTCGATGACGTATGGTTCTTTGCCTGGGACGCCTTTGATGCAGCTGACAGGGCAAGCACGGGAGCAAGCGGAGCACTTCTTGCACTTCTCTGGGTCGATGTAGTACTTGGAGAGTGACTTACAGACGTGGGCTGGGCACTTCTTGTCGTTGATGTGAGCGAGATACTCATCATAGAAGTTAGCCATGGTGCTGCTGATTGGGTTGGCAGCGGTCTGGCCGAGTGCGCAGAGGGAGTTGTTCTTGGTGATCTTGGCGAGATCCTTGAGCTCTTCAAGAGTCTCCATGGTGCCGCGGCCTTCGACGATCTCGGTGAGGAGCTCGTAGATGCGCTTGGTACCGATACGGCATGGGGAGCACTTACCGCAGGACTCGTCGCAGATGAAATCCATATAGAATCTCGCGACGTCGACCATGCAGTTGTCTTCGTCCATGACGATGGCGCCGCCGGAGCCCATCATGGAGCCACGGGCGACTAAGGTATCGAAATCGATCTCAGTATCGAGGTCTTTCTCGGTTAAGCATCCGCCGGAAGGACCGCCGGTCTGGATGGCTTTGAATTTCTTGTTACCTGGGATGCCGCCGCCGATGTCATAAATAAGAGAACGTAAGGTGGTTCCCATTGGGACTTCGACGAGACCGACGTTGTTGATCTTTCCGCCGAGAGCGAAGACCTTGGTTCCTTTGGAGCCAGCGGTTCCGACTTTGGCGTACTCTTTGGCACCGACGCGGATGATGTATCCGACCTGGGCAAGAGTCTCAACGTTGTTGACGCAGGTTGGTTTTCCCCAAAGACCTTTGACGGCTGGGAACGGTGGACGTGGACGTGGCATGCCGCGCTTTCCTTCGATGGAGTTGAGAAGAGCGGTCTCCTCACCACAGACGAAGGCGCCAGCGCCAAGTCTTAAGTGGCAGCGGAAATTGAAGCCGGTGCCAAGAATGTTGTCGCCGAGTAAACCGGCTTTTTCCATGGCGTCGATAGCGTGAAGCAAACGCTGAACGGCGATTGGGTATTCGGCACGGACATAGAAGTAACCTTCGTCGGCGCCATAGGCGTAGCCGGCGATCATCATGCCTTCGATGACCTCAAATGGGTTGGCTTCTAAGATGGAACGATCCATGAATGCGCCTGGATCGCCTTCGTCGCCGTTGCAGACGACGTATTTCTTGTCGCTCTTGACGTTAGCGGCGAACTGCCATTTGCGGCCGGTTGGGAATCCACCACCGCCACGGCCACGGAGGCCGGATTCGATGATTTCATCAATGACCTGTTGTGGCGTCATTTCGGTTAAGACTTTCTTTAAAGCCTTGAAGCCATCAAAGCCAAGGGATTCTTCAAGAAGGTCTGGGTTGATAACGGAGCAGCCATGGAGGGCGATACGTTTTTGTTTCTTGTAGAAGTTGATGTCATCCATTCTGGCGACCTTCTCGTGGGTCTGTGGATCGACATAAAGAAGATCTTCGACGATCTTGCCGTTGATGAGATCTTCCTCAACGATACGCTCAACATCGGTGACCTTGACGGCACGATAGAGGGTATCTTCTGGGTAAATCTTGACGAATGGGCCCTGGGAGCAGAAGCCGAAGCAGCCAACGTGGTTGACGCTGATTCTTTCGCTGAGGCCTTTTTCTTTGATGAGCTCTTCGAGTTTCTCGATGATCTCTTTGCTGTTATTCGCTAAGCAGCCGGTACCACCGCAGACGAGGACAGCACGCTTGCCGCCTTTGCCGGTGATCTTGGCATTGAGCTTCTCCGTACATTCGGAGATTTTTTGATCCAATATTTCAGGACTGGTAATCTTTTCCATTCTTATTTCGCCTCCTGATTGCGGAATTCGTTGAGAATCTTGTCAACGTCTTTCGTTTCAACACGTGGGAAGACCTTGCCATTGACGGAAACGGCGGTTGCAAGAGCGCAAGCACCCATGCAGCGGACAGCCTCGATGGTGAAGAGTCCATCTTCGGTGGTCTGTCCTGGCTGGATTCCAAGAACAGCGCAGATCTTATCCAAGACAGCCTGAGCGTTCTTGACGTAGCAAGCGGTGCCTAAGCAGACGTGGATAACGTATTTTCCTTTCGGGGTGAGCGAGAAGAAAGAGTAGAAGGTCACAACGCCGTAGATCTCGGCAGCTGGGACTCCGGTTTCTTCAGAGATGACTTCCTGTAGCTCAACAGGAACATAGCCATACTTCTCCTGGACTTCTTCCAGAATGACAATCAACGGAGAAGGTTCGTCTTTGTGCTTCTGACAAATCTCTCGGACGTCTTTGATGACTTCAAGACGGATTTTCATGTTTGCGTATCGCCTAAAGGGCGCCTCCAATAATCAACATTGCCTTTTAGTACCTAAAAGAAATGCAACTAATTATATCGCTACAAAAATATTGATAGAACAACGAAATGAGAATTATCGATATATCGATTTATAGACAATTAAAAGAACTGAGTTTTGTCGTGGTTTTTTCTTTTTCCGCCTAATTCATCTTAACTTTTGGCAATATTTCGCGATTAAGGCGGATTCCTTTAAAAATCCCCTGCAAAAAGGGCACATTCTCCCCTGTCCCAAAGAAAACCCATCATATTCCTTTCTTCTAGGAAGAGACTTCAATATAATTGTGCCGTTATGGCAAAGCTTATCCTCTCTGATTGCTTCGGAGTCATCATGAACGAGATTGCCGTCGATTGGTTCAACGAACACTTCGACGATCCAAAGACCGCGATGACCCTGAAGGAAAAATACTTCAACGACTGCGACCTCGGAGACGTCTCCTTAGACGAGGTTTTCGAGAGCATCGGCAAAGACCTCGGCTACAATCCGAAAGAGCTCAAGGATGACTGGTATAGAAGAATCCATTTGAGAGAGGATGTCTTCGACTACATCACTTCCCTTAGGAGAGGCGATGACAAAGTCGTCTTGCTTAGCAACGCCGGCTTCCCATTTATGGGCGAGATCATCGACAGGTTCGATTTCAAGAACCGCTTCGACAAGATTTTCGTCTCAGGCGCCTACCACATGATGAAACCCGATCCGGAGTTCTACAAACTCGCCATCAATTCCTATTCCGAGAAGTTTGACCATATTTATATGATCGACGATAACCCGAAGAATTTGGCTCCCGTTTCCTCACTAGGCATCGAGCCAATCCTCTACACTGACTTAGATTCCCTCAAAGCGGTTTTCCACTGATCAAAGGTAAAAAACCGCTTTTTTTACAAACAAAGACCTATATAATAGTCAAAGCCGTTTCCGAACACTTTATTAACTAAATAAAGCGATTAACTAGACCTGCGTGAGAGAAACTTGTTATACTATGGACGTGGAAACAATTAATATCGCCCTCTTGACTGAGGGCTGGACGCGATTCTCTTTGATGTCCTCTTTAAAGGGCATGTTTGCCAGAGCCAAGGAACGCGGTATTGATTTATTCATTACCCAATTCTGTTCTTTCGGTGAGGCCGTCCGTGAAGACGCATACAACCAAGGCGAATATTCCGTCTATAACCTAATCGACGCGAGCTACTTCGACGCGATCATTTTGGATGTCTCTGACATGCCGATGAACGAGATCGACGCCCGCATCTTCCCGCTTATCCGCAAATCGAACATCCCGGTCCTTGCCCTTGATAGCAAGTTCCCTGGCATCCATACCTTCGGTCAGAATAACAAGAAATCCATCGAAGAGATGATGGACCACCTCTACCGCAAGCATAACGTCAGAAGCTTTGCCTTCTTCGGCGGACCTTCTTCCAATTTCGAGGCCAACGCCAGAGC
>JAEEGJ010030908.1_pt1 | contig 10425 bp, 12 predicted proteins | sample 8958761 | NCBI WGS metagenome assembly JAEEGJ01 (sample SAMN16246546, study PRJNA631951) | gut metagenome | biome: gut microbiome; feature: rumen; material: RS-attached | host: Bos | place: Iran: Karaj | collected 2018-10 | reverse complement strand
AGTGATAGAGAAAAACAAATAAGCTTAAAATTATAAATATGTTATCTTGCCCTGACATCCGTCAGGGCATTTTATTTCAACTGAATAAGGAGGTTTGTCTATGCGTTGTTTAAGACCGGAAGTGTGAGCAAGAGTGTTTTCGCAACTCATTAAAAATGATATAATTTAAATCTACAAATCGCAATTTACCAGACCGCGATCCTGATTAGGCGGTTGCGTTGTGCGCATTTCGAACGGAAAGGGAATATGGTATGAATGAGGATTTTTACAATCATCTGCTCGACTTGCATGATGAATTTATGGTTCCGCTGTATGAATATTGTAATGACAAGGGGGAGAAATACGGGTCTGCTTTTGACCGGCTGATAGTAGAAGCCTCGATTGAATGTAATGACAACCTCTCCATCATCGCACAGAAATGTGCCTTTGATGAAGATGAATTTTTAGAGCTGCTGGACAATGTAGACGAAGATATCTATCAGGCACTTGTCCTAGGACTGGCATTCTATATCGGCCTTATCTGCACGGAACAAAATGATGAGCGCGGCGATTCATTCAATCCGGATTCTTATTGCGTCTACAATATCGATGTGGTCCCGCATTGCGTTGCGCTCTTCCTGCTGTCAAATGCGGCCCGGCATAAAGGCGGAACCTTCACCCAATTATGTGAGGCGGGGGTCTTTGCGTACGATGACTTTATGGATATCATGGACGGGCTCCTGTTTCTGGTTGACGGCTGGGATTACAGATGCTGGATAATGCGGGCAGAAGCCAAGGAACATATCAGTTATTATAAGACCGACCCGGCTATCGATAAGTATTTTAATGAATGGAACTATTATAAAACCAAAAAGCCGATCGAGGTAATGGATCAGACTCTGCACTTAAGCCAACATCCCGATCTGGAAGAGGCTGGCGTCCAGACTTGTGTCGGGACAGAACTGTTCCTCACATATTCCGACGGCTGGTATTCCCTGGATTTTCCTTCCGGCAAAACGGCGGTATTGATCAGCGATCCTCTGGAAGATGATCTTATTGCACTGATGAAGAAAAGCCGGTTATTCATTACCGAGTGCCAGGAGCTGTATTTTGGCGAAGATAATGTACGGCTGCATATCGGCATCTATCAAGCATAACCGCCATAAGAGATCCAGAGTATGGATCCGTTCTTACATCAACAAATTCCAGTTTGCAGAGGAGGATGCATCGCAATGGCCTCAAGTAAAGAATACTTAGATTATATTTTAGATCAACTATCATCACTTGATGATATTTCATATAAAACAATGATGGGAGAATACATTATCTACTATCAAGGGAAGATAATCGGCGGAATATATGATGACAGGTTTCTTGTTAAGCAAACAAAAGCAGTAATCGAAATGATGCCTAATGCACCACTTGAACTTCCATATGAAGGAGCAAGAGAAATGCTGTTGGTTGAAGAAGTAGATAACAGGGATTTCTTAAATGAACTATTGAATGCAATGGTTGATGAGCTGCCGGCTCCAAAGAAAAAGAAATAAACAACTTCCTAATTTTTAGTGGGGGATAATAATGACAGAAAATGATTTTCGTATATACCATAGCAAGATAATAGAGGCATATCAATTTATTGAAATGCATCTAAAAATGATCTGTGCCGGCTTATTATCTGATGAAGAGAGAGATTGGCTTGAAAGATTTGATGATTAGTCAGTTTCAACAGACGGAGTCGACTGTAAATAATTTTCACTTTCTCAACAGCGCACCCGTATATTTTTTTGACATTGTTTGTATTATTTCTTCTTTCTCGAATTTGAAATCGCGTTAACGATTATTACAGCAACTACGATAATGACAATTACTACAATTGGTAACCATGGCTGTTTCATAAATTCTGCGAGCGAACCCATTAACAAATCTCCTTCTTTATAATGATCTTTACATTCTTATAACCCCAGATTTATTGATATAAATTATATCACAGGCCATACTGGATCTCTAAAGCAAGTTTCACTTTTGTATTCGAATTTTCCCAAAGGTGAAAGCAAGTTTCACCTTTGTCATCGAATTTTGCCAAAAGTGTGAAAGCAAGTTTCACATTTGTGTCCGAATTTTCTCAAAAGTGAAAGCAAGTTTCACATTTGAGTTACAAATTACCGAATAGCAATTCGAACACAAAGGTACTTGTTGGGGCGTGCCTGCCCCAATCCCTGCTTTTAGCTCAATACTATTTTATCAAAAGCGATTAATAATGACGATCTGCAGAGCCTGGAAAACCTTAAGTGGAAGAGCGCGTCTCTGCGTAGAAGGGGAAAAGATAATTAATTGCGTCATATTAAAAATCAATATAGTCATTTTTGATTATTATGACTGTATTGAGATTGACCTCTAAATTATAGCATGCTAAAATTCAATTGCATCAAAATGATTAAAAATGACTATCTTAACCAATAAGGTGAGGGAATTAAATGAGAGTGTTTAATTATAAAACAGAATATCAGAAACTATTAACACCGGAGATCGTTACTTATCTGTCGCAGATTCACGAACAAAAAGGACAGCAGAACCTTTTTATTGAGGCGCAGAAAGATGTTCTAACAAAATTGCTCGAAATAGCAAAGATCCAAAGCACAGAGGCATCGAACCGTATTGAAGGCATTATCACCACGGATGATCGGCTGAAAAAAATAGTTATGAACAAGACAACCCCGAAGAGCAGAAGTGAACGGGAAATAGCGGGCTATCGGGATGTGCTGAATACCATACATGAAAATTATGATTACATTCCTATAAGAACGGGAATGATTCTGCAGTTGCATCGTGATTTATATAAATTCAGCAATACACCAATAGGAGGGATCTTTAAAATTTCAGACAACATGATTGCAGAAGAACTTGCGGATGGAACCACTCGGGTAAGATTTCAACCGGTTTCTGCATGGGAAACGCCAGAGGCAATAGATAATCTCTGCAATGCTTTTCAGAATGTGATTGATGATCCGGAGCTGGATCCGCTGATTTTGATTCCGATGTTTATTTTGGATTTTCTCTGTATTCATCCGTTTAGTGATGGAAATGGCCGTATGAGCAGACTGATGACATTGCTGCTTTTATATCGAAGTGGTTATATTGTCGGAAAATACATCAGTATTGAGAAGTTGATCGCGGACACCAAAGAAACATATTATGAGGCTCTGCAGGAAAGCTCTGAAAAATGGCACGAGGGTAATAATGATTATCTGCCTTTTGTTCGGTATATTTTGGGAATTGTTCTGGCTGCGTACAGAGAGTTTTCTTCAAGGGTTGAGGTATTGATCACGAAAGGCTTATCGAAACCGGCCAGGGTCCGTGAAATCATCCGAAATACAACAGGAAAAATCACAAAGGCTCAGATAATGAGTCAGTGTCCGGATATCAGTCAAACGACAGTTGAAAGAGCATTGAAAGAGTTATTGGATAACGAAGAAATTATTAAAATAAGTGGAGGCCGGTATACCTCTTATACATGGAATTGGAAGAAGGAGCAATAAAATGGTGACAGGCGAACTGAAAAGTAATGATGAAAGCAATGATGAAATGATCAAGAATCTTGACATCGAAATGTTCCGGAGTATATAATCGTCGCTGTAAAGGCAACGGCGTCTTTGAGCAGGCAGGCTCAAAGGCGTCTTTTCTTTTTGATCCGATTCCGGGCTTGATGCTGCGCTCGGCTACAGCAGAGAAACCGGGATTCCCTATGGCATAGGCCTTATTAAAAACAAATATATCGGCAGGACTTTTATTGCCCCCGGGGACAGATTTGACCAGGTAAAAATCAAACTGTCGGCTGTCGAGGAAGTAGTAAAAAACAAGGATATTGTAGTGGTCGATGATTCTATTGTACGGGGAACGACATGTGAACGCATCGTTTCGCTGCTCAAAGAAGCCGGGGCTAATAGAATACATATGCGGGTATCGGCTCCGCAGTTCCTCTATCCCTGTTTTTATGGGACGGATATCGATTCTCAGGAGAACCTGATCTCCTGCCATCATTCTGTTCAGGAGATTTCCGAAATGATCGGGGTGGATTCCCTCGGTTTTCTTCCACTGAAATTTCTTCAGGAACTGTCCGGAAACATGGAGTATTGCAGTGCCTGCTTTGACGGACGATATCCGACAAAAGTGCCGTCAGATACAAGAAAAAACCGGTTTGAACAGCGGTTGTCCGAGAAAAAGAAATGAAGCCGGTCATGGGTAAAATGTTTTTGCGGAACAACGAAAGGAATAGCAAACAATCATGAAAAACAATCTGATTAAAACTGCGGCAGCAGTTCCAATGCTGAAAGTCGGAGATATCTCGTATAATGCAAGACAGATAACAGAATTGATCGATCAGCATGCGAACTGCGGTTTGATCGTCTTTCCAGAATTATCTTTGACAGGATATACCTGTGCGGATCTGTTCCAAAGCGACCTGCTCCTCAGGGAAGCCGAAACTGCGCTTGTAAAGATCGCGGAAACAACTCATGGGAAGGGAATAACTGCTCTCGTCGGTATTCCGATCCCGTACAATAACTGCATATATAACTGCGGCGCCGTACTCTCACAGGGGCAAGTGAAGGCAATAATCCCCAAATCATATATCCCGAATTATTCCGAATTCTATGAATGCCGCTGGTTTGAACCGGGAAAAGGGATTTTCAGAAAAAGCGTACGCATCGGGGACCTGGATGTTCCGTTCGGCACGGACATTATTGCGGAAGATCCCGATACGGGAGCGATTCTCGGGGTCGAGCTGTGTGAGGACTTATGGGTTCCGGATAAGCCGAGCACGCATGCCGCACTGGCCGGAGCAAACGTGATAGCCAATCTGTCTGCCTCCGATGAACTGATCGGTAAACAGGAATACAGGCGGGAACTTGTAAAACAGCAGAGCGGTTCCTGTTACTGCGCTTATATATATGCTTCGGCCGGAACCCATGAGAGCAGCACGGATCTCGTGTTCTCCGGTCATACCGTCATCGCACAGAATGGCAGCGTCATTAGGGAAACCATTTTCCCCCAATATCCACATGTGGAAGAAGCCCTGATCAACCTTGGCTTCATCATGCATGACAGAAGGCACCAGAATACATTCGGGAACTTATGTGTATCGGATTACCGCAGGGTACCCGTGAGTATGCAGACAGCCGGGGTTAATGAAGCCGGGATGGATGAGATGGCGCAGATCTTGAAAGAACACGATTATTCGGTACCAAGGAACCCGTTTGTGCCTTCTAATGACAGTACAAGGGATATGCGATGCCGCAGGATCCTGCAGATCCAGGCGAACGGTCTTGCCACGAGGGTTCGCGCTACCGGTATATATAATCTTGTGATCGGGGTATCGGGTGGACTTGATTCGACACTTGCCCTTCTGGTCTGCGCAGAGGCAAAGAAACAGCTGCCGGATATCCGGATCATTGCTTATACCATGCCCAGCCAGGGAAACACGTCAGGCCTTACATACAACAATGCAAACAGGCTTATGGAATTATTGGCCGATGAGGCACATGAAATCCCGATCAGGGAAGGGGTTGAGCTTCATCTTTACCAGCTGGGACATGAACTCACTTATCAGGGCGAAGGCGATATTGCCTATGAGAACGCCCAGGCACGGATGCGGACATATCTTCTGATGGATGCCGCAAACATGAAAAATGCACTGGTAGTAGGAACAGGAGATCTGTCGGAACTGGCCCTTGGATGGTGTACTTATAACGGTGACCATATGTCTATGTATGCCGTGAATGCATCCGTCCCGAAGACACTGGTACGTTTTGTCTGCAGTGCATATGCCGCGATGTGCAGTAGTGAGGAACTCAGGAAAACTCTGGAGTCAATCTGCGATACGCCTGTCACACCGGAACTTACGCCGAACCATGACGGAGAGATCGCGCAGATGACCGAAGAAAAGATCGGCAAGTATGATCTGAATGATTTCTTTTTGTTCTATACTTTAAGGTATGGTTTTGAACCTTCCAGGACGGCTGCATATGCTCTGAAGGCATATCCCGAACTGACTTCGGAAGAAGTGCGTAAGGCAGCCGCTAATTTCTTCAAACGGTTTTTCTCGCAGCAGTTTAAGAGAAGCTGTATGCCGGATGGTCCTAAGGTGGGTTCGGTTTCTCTGTCACCAAGAGGAGACTGGCGCATGCCGAGCGATGCGACGGCATCTCTTTGGATGGAGGATTTGTTAAAGTGATAGTACAAAAGTAACAAAAACTTCTAGAAAAAGAATAATAAAAGTGATGGAATAACCCACCACTTTTTTAGATTTTAATTGTTAATATTTGGTGCACTAAGTGCACCGAACTGCTGTTCGACCAGTCCTCTTGCAGATCGCAGTACTTCTATTCCACGATTATTGTGAATATAACGGTTCGTCATTTCAGGTGTTGTATCTTTATTTACTATTTTGACAGCCGATTCCGGATTTCAGCACTCTTCATGAACACCTCCGCTATAATATTCTGGACCGCATCGCTATCGGCATCCCGAATCACGGCCAGAAAATCCATGAATTCAGTGAAATCCTCCAAAGTCACACATCCGTTATCTTCAACAGAAGCATAAAAGCTGTCCACGAAGCCTTTCAGGGTCGCTATTTCGTCTTCTAACAGGCCGAAATCTCCTGCCCGAAAACGTTCCGGAAGTTCATTATAAAACATCAGTCTTTCGTATTCCTCGGATATTATCATTATTTCTCCCCTCGCTTCATCAGGTACCTGTTTCCATCATCTCTGTATATCTTATATCCAAGCCTATCGTATAAACGAAATGCGGAAGTATTAGTCTTTTCCACATGAAAAAGAATATCCGCGAGCCCAAGTTCTTTTGCATAGGTTTCAGCCTTATGTATCAAAGAAGTTCCGATTCCCTGACCACGATTTTTCTCTGTAACTGACATGTCATCCAGATAGACATAATCCACGTCTTCCCGATGAACTTCCACTGCCAGATAGGCAATAACCTCATTATCTTCAGCCACAAAAATAATATCTTCTCCATTTGTCCAGTATCTGTCGAGATACCCAGGATCATAACCTTGGACATCTTCTGTGTGATAGATGGTCTGAAGCATTTCTACAAATAATTTTCGGATTCTCTGCTCATCTTTCTGAACAGCTTTTCTAATACTGTATTCCATAATAACCTCTTAGCTGCAGCGCTATGCTGAAATATGGATGATCTTTATTTTATTAACTCGATAAACAGGAATATGTAATTGTCCACCTCAGACATATTTAGCATGCAAATTAGAGGTTACGATCATGATGATAATAAACACGATTGTGGATCCTATTGTGCTGACCAGCTGAATTATTTTTATTATGCTGCTGCGAACTCCAAACAGAAACAGAACACTTGTTATAATACTAACAGCGGCAAAAACAATCTGCAGATATATCAGGAATGACTGATCAGCAATATTTAGCCTTGCTGCAGGGCTGCGGTGCCATTCTCTAATCTCCCCTGTCGGCATCATTGCCCGGTCCGTATAGATATTAATATTCAGAACAACAAAATACGCAATATTTAAAATGATGGAAAGTATAGTTATCAGCATCTGTCATCAGCTCCTTCTGCAATAAGTCTTTCTTCGTTTAATAGAGTAATCTTTATTGACTATTTTGACAGTCGATTCCGGATCTCAGCACTCTTCATGAACACCTCCGCTATAATATTCTGGACCACTTCGCTATTGGCATCCCGAATCACGGCCAGAAAATCCATGAATTCAGTGAAATCCTCCAAAGTCACACATCCGTTATCTTCAACAGAAGCATAAAAGCTGTCCACGAAGCCCCTCAGGGTCGCTATTTCGTCTTCTAACAAGCCGAAATCTCCTGCCCGAAAACGTTCCGGAAGTTCATTATAAAACATCAATCTTTTGTATTCTTCGGATATTATCATTATTTCTCCCTTCGCTTCATCAGAAATTATTAATTATATCACCGGCCATACTGCATCTCTAAGAGTTCTATAAACTGGAATTTATCTATGAATATACATACGTGTCATACCTGGTTCGCCATCACCCTGAACCATGCATAGGAATTCCCAGCCATAGCGTTCATAAAACCCCGTATGATCGGTAACAAGATATACGGGAGAGATTCCTTTCGATCGGAGGTCATCCACGGTCATGCTTAGAAGCTTTCCCGCAATACCTTGTTTTCGATAAGCTTCTTCCGTGTACACAGCGCAAACATTTGGAGACAGATCTTTCCTGTCATGAAAGTCATTTTCAATGACACCCATACCCCCGACGATCCGGCCTTGATCCAAGCAGAGATACCAGCCCAATTCCGTCTTTCTGCTCAGGTAATTATCCATACATTCAAGATAGGCTTCTTTTGGAATACCCCACTTGTTATGAAACCAATCTGCCGCAGTCTCTTTAAGTTCCGGCGTTTCCCGCAAATTAATATATTTAAGCATATTTCTTCCCCAGTAAGTCCTGATTTGTTGATATAAATTATATCACAGCCCCAACGGACTCTCTAAAGCAAGTTTCACCTTTGTCATCGAATTTTCATCTTTAAAAAACACAGAAAAATCCATTTTTACCCTTCATTTTCCTGTTTTGTGACGCTTTCTGTGAGCCCCTGACAGGCATAATAGGCACACAAAGGAAGATAAAACACATAAAAGAAGGGCAAAAATAATGAAAAAAACTAAAGTTACAAGAATCTTAGTCATGGTTTTCTCAATGGTAATTCTCATTAGCGGAACGTTTAATGCAATGAGTACTATTGTTTATGCAGATACGGAGGTCTCTGAACCGGAAGTTCAAGAGACCGTTCTGGAAGAGCAGACAACGGAGACAATTCCTGTTGAAACGCCGATAGTTGAAGCCCCTGCAGAGCCTGTTGCAGAACCGGTTGTAGAACCATCTGCAGAGCCTGTTGCAGCACCAGTTGTAGAGCCATCTGCAGAACCAACTGTAGACAGCTTAGTTGAGGAGCCTGTTTCTGAAGAAAACGCAGAAACAGAAACTTCTGATGCAGCTGAAGAAAAGACCGAAGAGACTGAAGAGTCTGAGGAAACAGAAGAAAAAGAAGAGACAGAAGAAGAGGAGGAGGAAAAAGAGAAAGAAGAGGAAGAAAAAGAAAAAGAGAAAAAAGAAGACTCCAAATATACGGAGCTTTATGGAGAGGCTACCGGAAAAGAAGGCATTGCAAATGTCAACGGAAACGTCCTCTACAAAGAATATGCAAAAGATGGTGTTTACACTTTAGTTTTCACAGTCAAAGACCCTTCCCTTTACGGCGAAGACTGTGCGATCAACGTACAGTTCAGATACAGTGAATTCGCATCCAGAACAAATCGCATTGTCCTTGAAGAAGGAATCACTGGTATCGGCTGGACCTATTTATATGACAGAGGAAATTACAAGCCTCAGTACCCTTCTAATTATGTAATTGACAGCTCCAAAACCGACCTTTTTAAAAACTTCCAGGCCCTTACAGAAGTTATCCCTTGCAGCACACTGCAGAGGATCGGCTGGAGCGCATTTAACGGCTGCAAAAAATTATCTTCCTTCAATTTTGCAGTTTGTTACAACCTGATTGAGATCATGAATCAGGCATTTAATAATTGCACTTCATTAAATTATGTAAATCTTTCCAACAGTTACAACTTAAGCCTTCTTGCATGGTCCTGCTTTATGGGCGCAGGAAAGGGCAAAGATGCGGTCATCTACCTTCCGGCAAATGAAAACCTTGTCATTGGCGGACAGGCATTAAATGGCTGGAAGAACATTCAGTATGCAGCTCTTCCGGCAGAAGCAAAAACGATGACGGTACGTTTTCAGGTCAAAGAAGCGCAGGCCGTCTCAGGAAGTACTCTTTACGGTTCTCTTCCGAATGTAGTAGGCAATACAGAGATTGCAGATCTTACAGCAGAAGATGTTGTTACAGCTTCCGATCTGGACTACGCATATTATCGGACGATTAAAGGAACTATTTCAGCTCACTTCCCGTTCTTCACCTATGAATTCAAGGGTTGGACGAAAGAAGATGGAACGATCGTACGTCCTGGAGAAGAGTTCTCACCAGTCGACAAAAACAACGATGGATATGCAGACCTTGTGACCAGCTGGAGCTATACCTGGAAAAAGAACAGCGGAAGCACCGGAACTCCATCTGTAAACTTCAATGTTTGGACCGACACAAGCACTGCTGACAAAACGATCGGACAGAATGTCATGCTGAATGAGACTGTATCTAATTATTCTCCGAAATTTGGTGCAGCGATCATGTATGCACTCGATGAGAATGGAAACCATGTTTATTCCGATGAGCTGCTTTCTCCTTCCACAGGTGGAACTGACAAATTCCTGATGATCACTTATTTGGATTCTACCATTGAGGCATCCGATGCAGCTGTCCGCCAGCTTGCGCAGACAGGATATCA
>JAEEGJ010030895.1_pt1 | contig 10427 bp, 11 predicted proteins | sample 8958761 | NCBI WGS metagenome assembly JAEEGJ01 (sample SAMN16246546, study PRJNA631951) | gut metagenome | biome: gut microbiome; feature: rumen; material: RS-attached | host: Bos | place: Iran: Karaj | collected 2018-10 | reverse complement strand
GGGACGGACACGTTTCCTTCAGAAGAGAAAAATACGTAACCAATGGTGGCCCTGACGGCGGAGACGGCGGTAAGGGCGGAGACGTCATACTCAAAGTAGACGAGGGACTCAATACTCTTATCGATTTCCGTAATGTGCGTAAATATGCAGCAGGTAACGGTGAAAACGGCGGTAAGAAAAACTGCCGCGGTAAGGACGGTAATGATATTATTCTCAAGGTTCCCGTCGGAACGGTTGTAAGAGAAGCGGAATCCGGAAAAGTAATCATCGATATGTCCGGAGATTGCAAAGAATATACTATACTTAAAGGCGGAAAGGGAGGACTTGGTAACCAGCATTTTGCAACATCCACGATGCAGGCTCCCAAGTATGCACAGCCCGGTCAGCCCGCACTTGAACTTGAGACTATTTTCGAACTTAAAGTTGTTGCGGATGTCGGACTTGTAGGTTTCCCCAATGCAGGAAAGTCATCACTTCTTGCCGCATGCACCAATGCAAAGCCTAAGATCGCCGGATACCAGTTTACAACCCTTATGCCTAATCTCGGAGTTGTAGATCTTGGCGGAGACGGATTTGTTATTTCCGATATCCCCGGTCTTATAGAAGGTGCATCGGACGGTCTCGGACTCGGACATGAGTTCTTAAGACATGTTGAAAGAACCAAGGTTCTTATTCATGTTGTTGATGCCGCAGGAACCGAGGGCAGAAATCCCCTTGATGATGTAAAGCAGATAAATCTTGAACTTGAGAAATACGATCCCGAGCTTTTAAAGAAGCCTCAGATCATTGCTGCCAATAAGTCCGATCTCTTTACATCATATGAAGAAGCCGAAAGCAATGTACAGGCTCTGAAGGATGAGTTTGAACCTCAGGGAATCAAAGTATTTACCATTTCGGCAGCAACGGGAGACGGTATCAAAGAGCTTTTGAGAGCGGCTCGCGACCTTCTTAAGACTTTGCCCGATGAAGTAAAGACTTTCGAGCAGGAATACGATCCCGAGATCAGTCTTAAGAACAACGAAGATCCTTATACTGTATACTTTGATGATGAGGAAGATGAATATGTCATCGAAGGACCCAGGATTGAAAAAATGCTCGGCTATACCAACCTCGATTCTGAAAAGGGATTTGCTTTCTTCCAGAGATTTCTTAAAGATAACGGTATGCTGGATCAGCTTGAGGCACTCGGAATAAAAGACGGTGACACTGTAAGACTGTACGGTCATTCATTTGAATATTATAAATAGGTGAGATATGGAATTAACCAGTAAACAAAGAGCATATTTGAAGGGCCTTGCAATGGATATTGATGCTGCGTTTAATCTTGGCAAATCATCCGTTACTCCGGAGACCATTGCAGCGCTTGATGAGTTTTTTGCGAAGAACGAGCTTCTCAAGATCTCTGTTCTTAAGAATTGTGAAGATGATGCTAAGTCTCTTGCGGAGATCATCGCAGGAAGAACAAGATCTACTGTTGTTCAGGTAATCGGACGTAAGATTGTTCTTTATAAGCCCAATAAGGACAAGCCTAAGATCGAGCTTCCCAAGGCTAATAAGAAATAATGAATAAGGATATCATCGAATACAGGAAAACACTTGAGAAGGATCTTGAACAGAGCAGATTTGAGCATTCGCTCGGTGTAGAGTATACCTCTGCCTGTCTTGCTTTTGTACATGGATGTGATGTTACAAATGCAAGGATAGCAGGATTGTTACACGACTGTGCAAAGTGCATTCCCCACAGTGAGCAGATCAGGATCATGGAGAAAGCAGGGCAGCCTCCTCTTAAGGAAGAGCTGGATAATCACTCGCTTCTTCACGCAAAATGCGGTGCCATAATTGCTCATGATAAGTATGATATCGATGATCCTGACATTCTGAATGCCATCAAGTTCCATACAGTCGGCAGACCCAATATGAGTCTTCTTGAAAAGATAGTCTATGTCGCGGATTTTATAGAACCTACGAGAAAAGAACTGAAGATAATGGAGCGTGTCCGTAAAGCTGCCTTTACAGACATAGATCAGGCTCTTTTATGGATTATGGAAAGTGTTCGCGATTATGTTACTTCCAAGGGATATGAACCCGCACCATCATCCATAGCCGCTCATGAATATTATAAGAACCAGATCAAGGTTAACGATGATCTGCGAAACGGGAGGATTTAGTTTTTGACCGAGAATATCACTAAAGAGATTAAAACCGTAGTTGATGCACTTGAAGATAAGAAGGGAACCAATATTTCCGTTCTTGATCTCAGCAAGGTTTCTGATGTGACAGATTGTTTTGTCATCTGCTCGGGAAGCAACCGTTCTCAGATTCAGGCTCTTGCAGACGGTGTGGAAGATGCACTTGGACGTAACGGTCTGCTGCACAAAGGTATCGAAGGATATGATACCGCAAATTGGATACTCATTGATTACAATGATTTTGTCGTTCATATCTTTGATAAGGATTCCAGAGACATGTATGATCTCGAAAGAATCTGGAGCGATGCCGATAAAGTAGAGGTTTAATGATTACAGGAACCAAGCAGCCCCTTCCTGATATTTTTGTGTTATGAAAAAAGGGATTATTTTTGATATGGACGGAACCGTCTGGGATTCGTCCGAAAACGTTGCAAGATCTTGGACAGTCAAGGTTCATGAAGCCGGATATACCGACAGGATAATAACCCGTGATGATATTAAGAATGTCATGGGTAAGACCATGGATGTCATAGCCGATATTCTGTTTCCTTTTACGGAAAAGGGATCTGAACGTGATACGCTCAGATATTCCTGTCAGAATTATGAGATAGAATATTTACGCGAGCATGGCGGCCTTCTGTATGATGATATATTTGAGACCTGGAGAAAGCTTAAAGCTCTTGGCTATCATAACTATATCGTAAGTAACTGTCAGTCCGGATATATCGAGTGCTTTCTTGAGCATTATGAGATTCCATACGGTAGTGAGAATGATCTGATAGAAGACATAGAATGCTATGGTAATAATCTCTTGCAAAAGGCAGAGAACATCAAGCTTCTTGCAACCCGTAACGAACTTACCAATGCGTGTTATGTCGGTGATATACAGGGCGATTATGATGCCACGGTTAAAGCAGGATATGAGTTTATCCATGCAAAATACGGCTTCGGCAAGATTGATACAAAAGTGCCTTTTATTAATTCTTTTCCCGAACTGATCAATGTTGTTCCCACAGTAATTTGAATTTGAAATATATATGATTTTATATCCGTCAAGGACCGGCACGTTATGTGCCGGTCTTTTTTTGATTAATACATATTTCGTTGTATCGGGCATAGACAATTTATATTTTTTTAATTGACATATACTGATATAGTTTTTAAAATGACACTGTGTCACAATGACACGGTGTCATTTTAAAATGGAGGTGCACACCAAATGGCAAAAGTAACAGAAGCGTATTACGCACAGAAGAGAAAAGAAATACTGGATGCGGCATACAGGGTATGTGTAAGGAAGCCGATTACATCAGTAACAATGAAGGATGTAATAGCTGAAACAGGATACTCACACGGGGCAATATATAAGTATTACAAGGATCTTGATGAGATAATCAGAGATCTCCTTATCACTATTAACCGTACATATACTTTTGATGACCTTGAAAAGATAATCGAAAAGCATGGAACAAAAGACTGGGAAAATGCCCTCAGAGAGATTTTTTCCATGCTTGCTGATCATATGATCGGCGTAGGAAAAGATGTGGTTAAGATCTCTCTTTATTGTGCGGTATTTGCCATGAGTGAACCAGAAAGGGCAAAACAGATATCCGAGAAGATCGGTGAGGAGAGTGTAACACCCCTTTTGAGTGCCATTAATTCCCTGAGTGTTTATCTCAGCGAGGTTATAGGGGCCAATAAACTCCATCCGGTCAGATCCGTAGAAGAGATCATACTGTTCATTGTTACTTATTATGGCGGCATTGAAGATTCGTTCGCTCTTTCCGATGACGAGGAATCTTCAAGCGGTTTCACAAACGGAAATCCCAAACTGCATTTTTCAATATTGGCTGATTCAATAATACTTATGCTTAAAGGAGTAAAGAAGTGAAGACATTTTTGAAGATATTTACGAAAGCTCTTAAATGGACATTGATTATTGCTGCAAGCCTTATAATTCTGGCACTGATAATCAGATTTATAGGTCAGCGTGTGCTTGCAAGAACTCCGGAAGGCGGTATCAACGAATCAATGTATGTTGATATAAATGGTTCAAAACAGTGGATCAATATTTACGGTCAGGATAAAAATAATCCTGTTTTATTGTTTCTTCACGGCGGTCCCGGAGGCGCACTTAGTTACGAAGGTTATCCTGTTCTCAGAAAAATAAGCGATATATATACCGTTGTTTACTGGGATCAAAGGGCCTGCGGACTCAGCTGGAGCGAAGATCAAGCCGGAACTCATGTCAGCTTTGAGCAGCTTTTTGATGACGGAGAAGCGATGACGGAATTTCTGCTGGATTATTTCGATGTTGAGAAGATAAGCGTTATGGGAGTATCCTGGGGAGCTGTATTCGGTGCAAATCTTGTACTCGATCATCCCGAGCATTACGACAGGCTCTATGCACTGAGCCTTATCGTTGACGGCATGGAAACACAAAAAGCATATAAGGAAATGGTTCTTGAGATTACCAAGGACGATCCCCAGATGCATGCAATTGCCGAGAATATATTAACCGAACAGTCCCAGTATGATGCATTGACTTACGATGAGCAGATTGCCGCTACATTAGAGCAGGTGAAAATCGATGAAAAATATGAGCTTTATGATTCGTATGATGCCGATTTCAATACCGGACTTGCTATGTTCTTCAATCCTTACTATTCATTGAAAGATTACTATAATCTGTTCAGATCGACTCCGATGGATATTGACAGTCTGGACGAATCTTATTGTTATTACTATTTATTAAACAGCGGATCCTATGAAATATTTTCCATACTTGACCGAATCGATTATGAAGTTCCGGTTTATATTGTCATGGGTGATAAAGATTATAATGTTATGACTTCTGTTACCAGAAATTATTTCGATCGCATAAATGCTCCATATAAAGAATATTTCGAAGTTGAGGGCGGACACGGAGCACCTATGCTGAATTCAGAACAATTCAAGGAAATCATCCACGGTATAGTTTCGGAAAACGGATATTGATATTTTTGAGGGATATTTATGGGTAAGAAATATATAAACGGGAGTGTCAAAATCGGAGATACGGAAATGTATTATGCTTCCTTTGGCTCCGGCAAAAGAAAACTTGTAGTACTTCCTGGATTATCAGACGGTCTTGCTACCGTTAAAGGTAAAGCGTTTATGCTTTCCGGTCCCTATAAAAAGTATCTTCGTGACTACACTGTATATATGTTCAGCAGGAAAAATAAAATGCCTAAAGGTTATTCCATTAAAGATATGGCTGATGATCAGGTATTTGCCATGAAGGAACTTGGAATAGACAAGGCTGATCTGTGCGGTGTTTCTCAAGGCGGAATGATCGCCCAGTGCATCGCCATATATCACCCTGAGATCATAAATAAGCTTGTTCTTGCGGTTACAGCGCCTTATGCAAATGAAACAGCGGGAAGTGTTGTATCCGGATGGCTGGATATGGTGAGAAGCGACGAATATGTAAAGCTGATGACAGATACCGCAGAAAAGACATATACCCGAAAGTATCTTGATAAATACGGAAAGATGTACAAGTTCTTTATAAGATTTACCAAGCCTAAGAGCTATGACAGATTCATCAGAAATGCGGAAGCTATACTCCGTTTTGATGTGAAAGAAGAGTTAAATAAAATATCGTCTCCGACACTTATAATAGCCGGAGACGATGATAATACCGTTGGAAATAAAGCCGCATATGAACTTAAAGAAGGTATTGCAAACAGCGAATTGTATGTATACCGCGGCCTGGGTCACGGACTTTTTGATGAGGCATCCGATTTCTACGATCGAGTATTTAAGTTTATTATCTGAATATCCTGATAACTCCGTATACTTTGCCAAGGATCTGGCAGTTGTCTACGATTATGGGATCCATGGTGTCATTCTCGGGCTGGAGACGGATGTGGTCCTTTTCCTTGTAATAAGTCTTAACGGTTGCGGAATCATCAATAAGGGCAACAACCATTTCGCCGTTCTCTGCTGTGCTTTGCTGTCTGACGATGATCCTGTCGCCGCTGAAGATACCGGCATTTATCATTGAATCTCCCTTGACGTTGAGCATAAAGGTGTTTCCCTTTGTGAGCTCGGATGCGGGAAGAGGGAAGTATTCGATGATATTGTCATTTGCAAGAAGAGGCTGACCGGCTGCCACATTTCCGTATACCGGAACGCTGGTCATCTCGGTTCTCACCATCTGGAAGGAATCGTCGCAGATTTCGATGGCTCTTGGTTTGGAAGGGTCTCTTTTGATATAACCCTTGCGCTCGAGTGCCTCGAGGTGTGAAAAGACGGAAGAGGTGGACTTGAGTGAAACCTTCTCACCGATCTCTCTTACAGTTGGAGGATAGCCCTTTGCAAGTATATTTTCTTTAAGATATTCGAGTATCTGTTCCTGTTTGGGGGTAAGCTGGCTGAAATCGCGCATGTGCACTCCTTTCAAACATCTGTTTGTATTAAATATAGCACATTTGTTCTGAAAAGCAAACATATTTTCGAATAAAAAAGACCCGGAAATCAATCCGGGTCTTTAATATATCTGTTTTGAAAATTAGCAGAATGTTACGAGCTGCCATGAATCCGCGGGAATAAGTCCGATGTAGGTTTTTCCGGGATTAACGGTAAGAACGGATCCGTCAGTGTTGAAATATACGGTATGTCCGACTGCATCCTTAGCCCAGGTAATGGCAACAGCCTTGCCTCCGGTGAGATAGTAGCCCACACCTGTTCCAATGACACCGTAGATCATATATCCGTTTCCGTCATACTCCTGAATGGGAGCACACTGGATAATAACGTTCTTGAAGGTTACCTGCTTGAAATCATCGCCGTCTTTAACGGGAGCTCCTGCTTCGATCCAGTCATAAGTAGCGGTAGCTGCGTTGTACTGGAGCATGGTTGAGTTATGAGGGAAAGGAAGAGAGCAAACGCCTGCGGGTACACCTGCGGGAAGATTGTTAACTCCGAAGTTGAATCTGTTCTGTGCACAAGCAACATTCTGGTAGTAAGGAGAGATGCCTGCTGCAGCCATTCTTCTGGTTGCTTCACCTGCAAGGCAGTACTCGGTGTACCAGCTGGGCTTTCCGTTAGCGATTCTGCTGAATCCGCCGGAAAGACGAGGAAGTGCATACATAGCGATGAAAGGATTGATATAAACAGGACCGCCGTCGTGGATAAGAACCGCATCATACTCATTTGCAAGAATGATGTTGGTAGGGCGTGCGGAACGGATATTTCCGATACGGGGAACGGAAGCATAATCCTTGTAGATAGCCATGAGTCTGGTGACTCTGTTGTTTCTGGTTGAGTTGATCATCTCATAAACGATATCTGCTTCGCTGAGACCGTAGTGAGGTGATGCGATCTTGTCGTTATCGATCATAACGGCAACGGGACGCTGAAGCTCGGGAGCTGTGGTAGGAAGTCCGGTGAGCTCGTTGATTCCGGCAATAGCCTGAGAGTTGAATGAAGGTGCAAGGATAAGAGCACCTGCGGTCAATGCTGCCATAACAAGCGATGTGACCTTTTTAATCATGTTTTTTCCTAATGACATATATCCCTCCTGGATTATATTTTCGAACATTTGTTAAATAACTAAATTGATTATATAGCAAGAACCTGCATTATACCACAATAAAAATGTATTAAAAAAAGAGTTGACAACCGAAAATATGTTCGATAGAATACAAACAGAACAAATGTTCAGAACATATATTCGGAGGCGTATATGAGAACACTTATTAATATGAACAGGAGAACAAAGATTGTCTGTGCATTCATCCTCGCAGCAGTCATGGTACTTTTTATAAGTGCATTTGCAATCAGATCCAAGGCCGGATCACCTGCTGAGTATGACGACACTGTTTACTATAAATATACCACCATGTACAGAGTATGTTCCGGTGATACGCTTACCTCAATAGCAGAGCAGTATATGGATGATGTTCACTATTCATCGGTATCCGAATATGTTTCAGAGATCAGACAGATGAATCAGCTGTACTTTTCGGATGAGATCAAAGCCGGAGAACTTATCAGTATTTGCTATTATTCAACAGAATATAAGTGATAGATATATATCACAAAATGCACCATATATATCACATGAAAACGGATCCCCAAATTGAGGATCCGTTTTATTTTTTCAGTCATCATTTTTCTTTTTAGGCTTCTTTTCGGGCGCTTTTTCACGAAGAGTTACGGCATTTGCGGCGTGTTTACGGCTTTCCTCAAACTGTGCCGCGTAATGTTTTCTGGTGGTGTTAACATCCTTATGTCCAAGTACATCAGCAACCAGATATATGTCACCGGTTTCTCTATAAAGAGCTGTACCGTAAGTACTCCTAAGCTTGTGGGGAGTGATCTTCTTGAGGGTGGTAAGCCTGGAAGAGTACTTCTTAACAAGCTTTTCAACGGCTCTTACACTGATCCTTTTATTCTGTAAGGAGAGGAAGAGTGCGTTTTCGGATCCGCTTTCGGCATTGATACGTTCTCTTTCTTCCAGATAATCATGAAGAGCTGCTTCCACCTCGTCACCGAAATATACTATTGCTTCGTTTCCGCCTTTTCGGGTAACCTTGATGCCTCCGTTTTTGAAATCCACATCATTGAGATTGATGCCCACGCATTCGGATACACGGATTCCGGTTCCCAGGAGAAGAGTAAGGATTGCGATATCCCTGGTCTTAGTTCTTTGATGATAAATCAGCTCTTTATCGGTAAGGTTTTCGCCGGTCTCAACCATATCCAATAGCTTTGCTACCTCATCGGTATCAAGCCTTATGATTTCTTTTTCATGGATCTTGGGAGGAATAACCAGCTCTGCAGTATTCTTAGAGACTCTTTCAGTTTCAAAGAAGTACTTATACATGCTTCTGAGAGCCGAAAGCTTACGGGCTTTTCCTCGTTCTCCGTTTATAACGGTTCTGCCGTCTTTCTCATAAAGGGATATGTTTTCAAGGTATTCCTCGATATCGCTTCTTGTAATGCTTTCGAGAATGGAGATGTTAAAGTCTTTGATCTCTTTATTTTTCAGGGAAGGATTGTTCTCTTTAAGGAATTCGAAGAACATCCTGATGTCGTAAGCGTATGCAAGCCTGGTTCTGGCCGAGGTGTTTGATTCAACGGATCTGAAGTATTCCTTAAGCCAGCCGGGAAGGGTATCAAGAACAAGCCGCATTTTGCGGATGTTGTCCCTTACCTGAGCTTCATGATAGTTTTCGTTATTAAGTACTGCCATAGTTAGATTTTATCACAATTCTTTACGCTAAAGTGATGAAATTTCATGCCTTAAATGTTATAATCAAGACGTTCTTAGGGGGCAATCCAATGACCAATTTCAGAGACGATAAAGAAGAAAAAGATATTATCACAGTAAATGCCGAAGGTAGGATTCGTAACAAGAACAAGAATCCTAAATTTGATAACCATTATTTCAAGTGGGGATTAACTTTCTTCATTACGTTTCTTGCATGCATTCTTTCTATTTACATTGTCTTTTATCACGATCAGTTTAAAGCAAGTATTCACAACATTAATAAGATACTTTCGCCCGTTTATGTAGGATTTATCATCGCATACCTTTTCAGTCCGCTTTTGAACTCACTTGAAAAGAAGGTGATGTATCCGATCTATAAGAAGATAAAGTTCATCAAAGAAGAAAACAAGATGCCTCTTGCAAGAGGTACTTCCATCATCTGTATCATCATATTATCCATTGTTTTGATATATGCCATCGTTCAGATAGCCATTAAGCAGGTTATTCCTTCGCTTATCAGCATCGTATCAAACATCAATATTTACCTGGATAATATCACCGCATGGTTTGACAGATTCCTTGAAGATAACCCTTCGGTTAAAGCATTTGTCATGGATGATCTGAACAGATTCTCAGATGATATTTCAACCTGGGTTACCGATAATTTCAAATCCCTTTCCACTAATATCATCAAGTCCTTATCAGCAGGCTTTCTTGTATTCGTAAAGAAACTTTGGAATTTCATAATCGGATTTATCATTTCGATTTATGTTCTTTGGAGTAAGGAACGTCATGTAGGAAGATGCAAGAAGATCATCTACGCATTATTCCCCAGGGAGACCGCAAATGCTCTTGTAGAAGGCTTCAGATTTACTCACAGAACTTTCATCGGTTTCTTTTTCGGGAAGATCGTTGATTCGATCATTGTTGGACTTATCTGTTTCACCGGATGTACTTTGATGCAGATCCCTTATGCG
>JAEEGJ010030894.1_pt1 | contig 10427 bp, 3 predicted proteins | sample 8958761 | NCBI WGS metagenome assembly JAEEGJ01 (sample SAMN16246546, study PRJNA631951) | gut metagenome | biome: gut microbiome; feature: rumen; material: RS-attached | host: Bos | place: Iran: Karaj | collected 2018-10 | reverse complement strand
CTTGGCTTTGTTTCTTTTTCAAGATTTCTGATAGTAAGATAAAGGTCTGTAACTTCTACGTTATCATAAACAAAACCAGAGAAGAAAAGCATACCGGTTGTTGTAGAATCATCAGCCGGAAGTTCAAGATTCATAATCGGAGCATCGTTATCAATATTTATAAGGCTCGAATACAAACCTTCGATTCCATAATTATCTGTAACCTTAAGGAAGACAACCTGAGTTCCGCCTGGAATTGCACGGGTATCTACTGTGTACTTCCACTGCTCAGTACCTTCGGCATCGTTGTAACTGTTACCATTATCAAGAGAAACCTTTACATTACCAATTCCGTTCTTATCGCTTGCCCATCCAGAAATTGTAATCAGGTTTCGAACAGAAGTATCAATAGTAGGCTTTTCAACCGCACCCTTAGGTTCTTCAAGAGAGATTCTGAAGGTTCTTGTAACTTCTTCACCCTTTACGCCATTAATATCAACTGCGTAGATAGTAACAGTATGTTCGTTATCGGTCATGGTTTCAAACGGAACTGAAATTACAAAGTTTGTTCCAAGCTTATATTCTGCAGTTGGATCCGGACTCTTGTAAATTTCATTCGTAGAAACCTGTTTGAATTCTCCATTATCAATCTTATAGAAGACTGTAGATTCACCATCATCATCATATACGATACCAGAAATTGTAAAGTCGCGGGTAAGAACCTGCATTTCTTCCGGTACGTGAATTTCTGCACGAGGCAAATCAGATTCATTATCAATACTGAACATCCATGCTTCGATTGGAGTTACGTTTCCAGCACCATCAGTGAAAGCAAACGACATTGAATCACTGATAGGACATTCAGGAGTACCAATATGAGTATAAATAAGAGGATTCAACTCTATTTCTGTACGAGAAAGAGATTTACCCTTTACCGGTGGTGCAATATATTCTGCCTTAGCCACCATTGCATTATCTTTTACTTCAAAGACAATAAGATTATCACCGTTTACAACATCAATTTCCTGAGGCTCAATAACCCGCACTTCTGGAGGAGTTACATCTTTATAGTAAGAACTTCGAACTACAGATTCATGACCACCAAGGTCTTTTGCCCTTACATCGATTCTGATAAGACCGTCAGGGAATTCAGAAATATTAATTTTCTTACTAAAGGTAACGCCTATCCTGTTATTATTTTTGGAGAGATCTATGTTCTCCCAGGTTTCACCGTTATCGAGAGAGTATTCAACACTTCTTATGCCAAGTGCGTGAGCTGCAGTACCTGTAAGAGTAAAGTCATTTCCAACCCAGCTGAATAATTCCGGGCTGTTAATTACAAGGTCTGGAGCACTTGTATTTGCAACAAAGTTCAACGGAGCCGAGGCATGAGTATCGCCAAAGCGGTCTGTAACTTTTACCATTACATTCTTGTAAATACCGTCTTTTTCTGCGTAAAGTGAAATGAACTTTCCGTCTGTTTCAATTGCAAGACCAGGAGTTGGAGAAACAAGTTCAACTCTAAGAGGAGCGCTCAGATTTGCATAATAGCTGAAGCGAGAACCATCACTGAGAATGTAATTATTTTCAACTTCATCAAATACAGTTCCTGTCTGTGCAAAGCCAAGAACCTTTGCACGGTCATTAATTACAAGAGGATCAAGCATAGGTCGTACAGTTGTAATAGAACCTGTAATAACCTGTTCCGAAGTTCCTGCTTTAATAGTTGCAGTAATTTTATTTACACGAACAGGAAGATTTGCAATAGTAAACTCAGCAACCCATCTTAAAGGATTTTCTGGAGTAGGTTTTGTAATCTTTGCAGCGCCCTTCTGAGTAACGAGTCCGCCAGGAACATCTGCACCGGTAACCTCGTAGTTTACGCCGCTTACATCTGTATTTGTATCAATTACCATTTGTACGGTAATGCCTTCTTTTGCAGCATAAGCTATATCAACAGGCATACCGCTCATGTATTCTTCGCCATTAACAAGTGTAAAGTGAGCCGAAACAGCAGGCTTTCTTACAGCAGTAAACTTCAACGGATAAGACTTTCCGTCTGGAGTTGAAGTTGACCAGTTAATAGCATTGTTTCCTTCATCAATATCTTTACGGAGGAAGGTTGCATAATCCTGTGAAAGATCACCCTGATAAACTGCATACGCATAAGCATCAAAAGCATTTACCCAGGCAACAACCGGAGCTTTAGGAGCCGGTAACTTTCCGTTCTGTTCTTCAACAGGTGGAATATTCTTTACAGCAAAAGCCTTGGCAGATTTATTTCCGCCAACAGTTTCTGCAATCAACTCAACAATATGAAGACCGTTTCCGTAATCAGCCGCATCAAAATCAAGCTTGAACGAACCGTCACGGGCAACAGAAACGTCAACAAAGTTTTCTGAAACAGAAGGAGGAGTAACACTTCCAATAATACCCTTCTGAATATCAACAAGTGCAGAAAGAACTCTATACTTTAATGAGCCGATACCTGTTTCGCAGGTAACCTTTCCGGAAACAGTAACTGCTCCCCAGCGGCCATCAAGCGCATTATTTTCTGAATAATCATCAATTTCAATTACTGGAAAAGCTGTATCTGCATGGAAGGTTAATGGTTTTGAATCTACAGTTTTACCGTTTGTAGTCTTTACGCGAACAACAACAGGAGCTGAAGTACCAATTGCATCCTGACAGATAAGCTTAATCTGATTTCCAACAAGCTCCGCCCGCGCAAACGGAGTCGCCGGCACAAGCTCCACTTTTTCAGCGTCCGCGCCGATTAAATATCCGGTAACCGGGAATTCCATATCACTGATGATAGAACCATCTTCGGCAACCGTACTGTCATCAAAAATCACAGCAGGCTCTTCCGCCTTTACAACCGTTGTATTTGTTACATAATAAACAGCCTTGAATTCAGACTCGCGGTCAAGAATATCTTTAGCCTTGAAGGTTGCATACATCATACCTTTAGGGCTGTCTGGAAGAATTGGAACATTAAAGGTGTATGAGCCGGAGTTTTTAAGTTCAACCACAGCCTCTTCCGGATTTTCATTACCCCAGGAAAGGCTTGATGAAACAGAAACAAGACCAACACCAGAGTTTACACTAACAGACAGAGTCTTTCCGGCTTCCGGATGGATTTCCATTCCGTTTGTAAACTCAACAGTATCTTTACCAGATATAACCTTTGCAGGAGTGAACAAAGGAGCAACACCACGCGAAGTAATTCCTATTACAACCGGAATACCTGCAACATCATTTTCATCAATTGCAGTTATCGAAACTCTGTGGGCTCCAGCCGAAAGCTCGGTTGCAGTACAAATATCATAATAGAAAACACCCTTTGTTTCCTGAACTATAGGCTCATTATTATCAAGCTGGATTCTTACCGCTTTTACGCTGTCATCATCATGAGCAATACCGCGGACATACAGAACATCATTATCAGCAAAATCCTGACCATTAACCGGCTCTGAAACACTTACAACAGGTCTGTCCTGTTCCTGATCAAGATTGATAGTTTTTGTTTCTTCTACAATGTTACCGGCACGGTCTTTACCACGAACGGTAAATTTTACAGATTTATCTTTACTGTTGAGGGTATCAATATTTACAGCCCAGTAAGGGTTTCCGGGAACAAGATCAAACTCGCCGGTCTGATTTCCGAAAATCCACGAAAGCTCTGTAATACCCATTGTATCTTTTGCGTAACCGGCAACTGTAAACTTACCGTTTACAATCTGATTTTCTTCCGGATAAACAATTCCAATTTCAGGCTTTGTATTATCAATAAAGTAAAGAAATGAGTACAAACCAACTGAACCAGACATATCTATTGCTTTAAACCAGAGAACTGCCGGTCCATCATTAAATTTCTTAGTATCTATTGATAAATTAAAATCACAAAGATCTTTATTCTTGTTTCCACCAAATTTCAAAGGAATAAAGGTTTCGCCATTGTTAACTGAATAATAAAGTTCTTTAATACCGTTTCCATCCGAAACAACACCGTCAAACTTTACATTTCCAGAAACGAGAAGACCCATTTCCTTATCCTGGATTTCTGTAATCGGCTTTTTACGGTCCAGCTGCCAGGTTACTACAGCAGGCTTACTTACAACAGGATTTTCATTAATATCATAACCGATTACCTTAATTGTATGAGCACCTTCTTCAAGGTTTGTTGTATCAAGATAGTAAGACCAGAATTCCCTACCTTCGGCAACTACAGTCTGTTCTATTTCTGTACCTTCATCGAGAATAAGTTCAACCTTTGAAACTCCATCATCATCAACACAAGTACCTACAATATTAAGGTTACTTACTACGCGCATATTCGGGTATGGGTTTGTAATACCACAAATAGGCATATCAGATTTAGGATCGAGGTAAATATTATGAGGGCCTTCAATATGTGTATTTCCACCTAAGTCGCGGGCGGTGATGAGAATATTATACTTTCCTGGCTTTTTGCTATCCAGGTCGTACTCTTCCTGCCAGCTGTTCATGTTATCGACAGAAATTTCTTCAATATCACCTTTACCATGAGCAAAAAGCACATTTGTGAGCAGAGTTGTCAGAATCATTAGAAAAAAGACTTTTTTCGTATTATTCATTATTTACCTCTGAAAAAAAATTTAAAGTCCCTCACAAGATTATCGGCACAAACTCTCTGTTTTCTTAACTAAAATTGCGTTATAATGTGTTAAAAACTTTTTACAGGAGGCAGCAAAAAATGAGCACATCAGATATTAGTATTTTACAACAAGTAATTGATAAAAGCAAAAAAATTGTTTTTTTTGGTGGTGCAGGTGTTTCAACTGAATCTGGGATTCCTGATTTTCGCAGTGTGGACGGCCTTTATAATCAGCAGTGGAAATATCCGCCCGAACAGATTATAAGCAGTACTTTTTTTTACCAGAATACACCTGAGTTTTATCGTTTTTACCGTGCAAAGCTTCTGCCTCAGGGAATTAAACCTAATGCGGCTCATTATAAGCTTGCAGAACTTGAAGCGGCAGGTAAGCTTCTTGCTGTAGTAACCCAGAATATTGACGGCTTGCACCAGCTGGCAGGCAGCAAAAATGTTTTTGAACTTCACGGAAGCACTTTGCGAAACTACTGTCTTGACTGTCATGCTTTTTATGATGAAAAAATAATTATCGAAAGCGAAAATGCACCGGATAAACTGCCTCACTGCCCTAAGTGTGGTGGTTTGATTAAGCCGGATGTTGTTTTATACGAAGAAGGGCTGGACCAGCGGGTAATTGAGGGAGCGGTAAAAGCCATTAAGGCTGCGGACACGCTGATTATTGGCGGAACTTCGCTTACAGTATATCCGGCCGCTGGCCTGATAGACTACTTCCACGGCGAAAATCTTATACTATTGAACAAATCGAGCACACCGCAAGACAGCATGGCCTCGCTCGTAATTCATGAGCCTATAGGCGAAGTGCTCAGTCAGATAAAAGTGAACTAGAAGTTTGTATCAAGGCCGAAAGAGACTCTCAAACTTTCTTCCGGCCTTATTTTTTTATACGAATGTAATGTGTAAGAAATCATTGCAGAAAAAGCCATTTTGTATGAAGATTTCGCGAAGAAACCAATGTTAGGTGTAAACTCAATTCCCGTTTTAAGATAAACAGAATCGAGATAATAACCTCTGCCATCACCAACCGCCTTAAAATATTCTCCAAGCTTATGCATTTCTATGCCTTTATTTGCAACAGACCCGGTAGTTCCGCTTGAGGCATATCCGGCCGTAATATAAAAATCATTTAAAAATAAAGCAGTTATTCCGGGAACTGCCTTTTGAATTTCCAGGGCAAAAAGTACTGTTTCAAAGTTTGCATCAAAAAGAACTCGACCAACATTTCTGTTTTCTGACTTCATATTCACGTAACCATATTTTGAAGAAACCGGCAGAAGTGTAAAAGAAACCGTCGCAGGCAGATTATAAGAAAAACCAAATTTTGATTCAAACGGTAAAAGATGAGGCACACAAGCCGAAGCAGAAACAAAAAAGTAAGGATTCGTTTTATCGTTTTTATAAATATTATCCAGTAAAGCTATATACTGCGCACTGCCTCCAAAAGAAATTGCAACGCCTTTTTTTTCAAAACGACCAGAACCGCCACACCTTATAGTTGAATACTTAATAGAAAAGATATCAGATATTTCAAACTTCTTTTGTAAACTGAATGCAAAAAAAGATGCAGAATTTGAAAGTGTTATCGTTGAAATATTTCCTGTTCTAAAGGTGGACTGGAGCAAAAGAGAAACCTCACCTTGTTTCCAGCCTTTATCATTGAACTCAGCCTTTAAGTCTGTCTGGCTCTGTAAAAGCGATGTAGCCATGCTGTTTTTAACAGAAACAGCAGCACCAAAAGTTTTTGAAACTGTATTATAGCCGCCGGTAACAGTAATAAGATTTGTTGTACCATCCGACCACGGACTTGCTGTTATATAAGTTGCACCAAGAAAGTAATTATCCAGAAATACCTTATAATCTGTAGCAGAACGCAATTTATAAATTATATTAGATAAATCTGCATTATAAATACTAAACGGAAGGAAAATTCCCTTAAAATAATATGGAATATGAATAAGACGCTTTGATTCCAGAGCAGTTCTTTCACCGTAAGATAATTCTTCAAAATCACTGGCAGAAACCTCTGTAACGAAAGCAGGAACTGAATCCAGTTCTATGTCCTTCATACTCAAAAGTCTGTTCTGCCTGTAAAACTCACCAACGTAAACAATTTTATCATTCCAGAAAACAGGCTCAAAAACTCCACCAGATAAATCCTGCGGACTAAGCGAAATAAGCCCGCTATCAATTTCCATAATTCCGGCACGCGGCAAAGTTCCTTTCTGCGCGTAACTAAAAAGCAAAACTTTTTTTCCATCAGAAAGCCTGCCATATGACAAAGACCTCACCGCCATGCCCTGTGGAAAAGAAATTTCTTTAAGCACCTTGACTGCATCATCTACCGGGCTTATACAAACACTAAAATTTGAGCGCTCTTTTTTAAGGTAGGCAAAAGTTCCGTCTTCCAGGGCAGTAAACTCATAAGGGTTTGTTTCCGGATTAAGTTTTACTTCGCTGACAAGCTCGGTACCACAAATACCGCGGTCGCGGCTGCCACTGCCGCCCTCTTTCATCAAAAGTCGGTAGGTTACAACAGAATAATGCTGGGCAAAATATTTTTGAGCAACCAGATAGCAGCTGCCTTCGCTTTCTATCACTGCCGCGTCCACGAGACCTTTTTCTTGAACTGAGAAAAAACGGTCGCGCTCAATGTCATAAATCTTAAGGCGGGCCTTTGCTCCGCCAGAGTTTCCGCTTATGTAAGCCGTAGCCAGATACCGTCCGTCATTCGAAAGGCGGACATTAGTACAGTCTCGCAGAGTAAAGAGTTTTTTGTAAACAGTCTTTGCTGAGTTTTGAGCTCCGGCTTCTGCAAGGAAAACCCGCCCCGTGGAAGCTTCGAGCCAGACGAGGCGTTGGGCGGCTCCCGATTCCCCAAAGCCACCACTTGTGAGGCTTTCGTACATTGAGCCCGCTTCATTTTTTAAAGAATAAGACAAAGCTTGCGGTTCAAAAAAATCCTGCACTACACCAGCCGCAACCGGATTGGCGGCCACAGCCGGCACTTCATAATCCGCTTCAAACTGTTTCCAGGCCTGGCTAAGCTTAATTCCAAACGAATCTTTAAAGGCACCGGAAATAGTAAGATTCTTCCCATTTACAACACGAAACCAGAATTGAGCATAAGACTCAAGCCCAAATTTCTCCTGAAGCCACTGATGAAAAGCCCCGTTAAAATAATAAGCTGCCCCGCTCGGCGGCGCATCCGACGCTCCAGAAACATCATGATAAGCAGGAAACTTTCCTTCGATTTTAGCCTGCTTTACATAGTGCTTTGAATACTCGTCGTTGAGTCTGCCCTCCCCTGCCGCACTCTCGCTGGTAACCGTAGCACCCTCTGCCATTCCGGTTGTAACAGAAAGCATTCCAGGCGCAATACAGTCTCCAAAAATATTTCCAATAAAACGCCAGAAACCATTTTTCATATTGTAAGTTACTGCATGAGTCAGCTCGTGACGAAAAATAGAAATCAGAGTTTCACTAAAAACAGCAATCTCAGTTGAGGCAGAAACGCCAGTATCATAAATTGCAATGTGATTATAAGGAGCGCCTTCCCAGAAAGCATTAAACTTTTCTACAGCAGGAGTAATCACTACAGGCATTCTAAAGGAAGGAGTAAGACCATACTGGGCTGTTACTTCTTCATAAACTGAATCGGCTTTTTCATAAAGAACCGACGCACTTTCTTCGCAGCGCGCCGGGAAGATAATATCAAACCATTTTGTTTTTACAAGGCGAAGATCTTTTTCACCGGCAAACATACCGCTGTGTGCACTAAGCATAAACTGAGTGCACACAAAAAAAACTGCAAGAATTGAAATTAACTTTTTTAATGACTGCTTACATATCTTTAAGCTTTTTTTCTGCATATCTGAAATAACCCGCTCCTACAGGTGCGGAAATTATAACATAAATCACGCTCAAAATCACAAGAGAAATCATCTTCTTTGGCAATACCAGAACTACGAGTATAACAACAAGTCCTATAGTAATCAGGGTAAGCAGCATAGACCACAAAACATTCAGATTCTGTTTGCAGGCAGCCATAGGAGTTTCCCAATTAAGCTTTGGATGAAGAGTATCAATAAGCATATCAATAAAAATCAAAAGAACAGAAATTGATACAGCCACCAGAGTCATTAAAAGGCAAACTGCAATCATGTCGCTTAAGGTAAAAGGCAGCTTCAAAATCAGATAAAGGGCCAAGACTATATTGATTGAAATGATATCTGCAATTCCAACATAAAGAAGGGCATGCCAGAACTTTGCTTTTATAATCATATTGAATTTTAAAGGCATGGCTTTAAGATCATTCAAAGATTTTCCTTCGCGCGAGAAAGATGTTGTTGCAATATTTGCAAAAGTACCGGAAAAAACAGTAAAAGCCGCCCCACCCAGTGCTATGAAGTATTTAATAGAAGAAAGTGTTTCTGGAGAAATTTCAGAGAGTTTCTTTTGTGTAGCAGTTACTAACTCGCTGATATTATTCCCACTGGAAATAAAACCAATCACAAAAGAAATACACAAAATTACCGGAAAGAGAAAAACAAATAACGGTCCGTTCGAAAAGAAAGCAGGTTCTCGCAAAACATTCCGCACATCACGCCAGAACAAGGCATGAAACACAGAAAAGGAACGAACATCTTTATTTATAACTTCTTCTGCTTTTTCCGATGAAATCTTTTTTGTTTTTACATCAGAAAAACCGTTCAAAGTTTTTATATAGAGATTTGCAAAAAGGGGAACCAGCACAAAAAGCACAAGCGAACCAAGTGCCGCCAGAATCAGAATCGGAATTATCTTGCCCTTAAGCGCACCAGAAATGTACATAAAAATTGGAAGACCTGAACCAATGCTGTTCAGCTTATCGATTGCTTTTCCTAAATTGTCATTCACAAACTGAGGATTCGAAAAAGACATGGAAACCGAAGAATTCATAAATCCGTAGAACATACAGAAAACAATCAAAAGCACAGTTGCAATAATTGTCATTACCTTTTTTTTACGAAGGGCAGGAACAAAAAATAAAACCACAATAAAAAGAAGATAAATAACAAAAACCGCAGTTACCGAAAAAGCCAGAGCCGCGACAAGAAAGCCGAGATAAAAAAGCGGATTTGTCAAAAGTCCTTCATTATAACCATATACAATCGAACTGATGGCAAACATTCCCACCCCAAAGACTGCATCCGAAACAAAAGAAACAGCAAATTTTGCAGCAAAGAATTGTTTTGCAGAAAGCGGCAGGCTCATTAAAAACTCTTCGCCAGTACCTGTGTAATAACTGGAAGCAACTGAAGTAAAACCAAAAAACATAATTACCATCAGGGCAACCATCATCGAAATGAAAGGCATAAAATCCTGCATGCTGTTAGCCGCCAGATACTTATAAGTTCCAACCATGTAAATCGCATACATGCCAATCATTACAGCAAGGAGATAAATTGCCAGAAGAATCAAAGCAATGCTTTTTATGATTCCCTTAGGACCTTTTTTAAAATCCCCGACAAGGCCCGAAAGATTAAAGGTACCCTGACTCAAAATCTTATAGAGTTTAAAAATCATATAGCAGCCCCTGCAATATCGCCGCCAGCCTTAGCTGTACTTCCAATTAATTCAAGGAAAATATCTTCCAGAGACTGACCTGATTTTCCGTGCTGCTCTTTGAGCTCGTTCATGGTTCCAACAAAAATCAGTTTACCCTGCTTTATGATTCCAATGCGGTCGCAGAGTTTTTCTGCAACTTCCATTACATGGGTAGAAAAGAAAACGGTTTTACCATTGTTGGCACGCTCAC
>JAEEGJ010030893.1_pt1 | contig 10427 bp, 8 predicted proteins | sample 8958761 | NCBI WGS metagenome assembly JAEEGJ01 (sample SAMN16246546, study PRJNA631951) | gut metagenome | biome: gut microbiome; feature: rumen; material: RS-attached | host: Bos | place: Iran: Karaj | collected 2018-10 | reverse complement strand
ATAAACGGTAGGGGTATTATTTCTCACGGAGTTTTTTAATGGGTTTAAAAAAGTCTTTTTCTAAAGATAAGACAAAATGTACAGTGACATTTACAGTTTCACCAGAAGCCGCTCAGGGCGCTAAAGACATTAATATTGCTGGTGATTTTAACAGCTGGAGCAGCACAATTACTCCAATGACTAAGGCTCCGGATGGTTCTTTTTCTGTAAAGCTTGAACTTGATGTTAATCGTGAATATCAGTTCCGTTATCTGCTTGATAATACAAGATGGGAAAACGACTGGAATGCCGACAAATATGTTCCAGCTCCATACAGCAATGCAGACAATTCTGTTGTAGAAACTTATCTAAAGTAAATTAAAATCTTATAACTTCATTAAGAGTCAAAAGCTTTGTAAACCCGATGTTTTGAATAGTTTTTGTACCGTCGGGATTCTTTAATGTAATTCTAAAGCTGCTGTTTTTCATTTCATCTGCAATTTCATCACCGTAGAACGAAGCAAGTACTTCAAGATATTCTTCCTGAGTCATTACTTCATCATTAAAAATCGGAGCTAAAAGCATATCAAGGAACATAACTGTCTGGCTGTCGGCGGCTTTATAGAATTTCACAAGGCTTTGTGGTGAAAGAGACGCATTCAGCTTTCCATCCTTTACACTCACAACTCCAGAAGTAAACAAAGCAGATTTTCCATTTTTGTCTGTCATTGTAACAGTAAGGTCAGCGCCTTTTTTAGAAGAAGCCTTTACCTGTGAAAATCCGTTTGAGCTCATTTCGTATTCAATTTCTTTTGTATCAAAAATAACAGTGCCGGCGGCAGAGCCATTTACAGACATCCCGCTTACAGAATTAATCATTGTAGCAAAGGCGGTTCCTGCAAGTCCACTGAATTGTAGGTCAACAGAACCGTCTTTTTTGAGTTCAAGTGAAATTTCAGAAGTACAGCTTGCACAGATAAGCATCAATGCAAAGCTTGCAAAAATCAGTTTGAGAGCTGTAAATATTGTTCTTTTCAATTTCAATTCCTTTTGTAGAAGGCAGACAATGGAACTGTAACTCTAACACCTGTGTACATTACAAGTCCTGCTGCAATTGTTTCCATAAATGGTAAAGCGGCTCCATCCATCTGGTTGTAGACTGTGTAGTTAATATCCTGCACGGCCTGCAAGGCAACTTTACCAATGTTCCATTTAGGAGTTGAAAGCGAAAGTCCTATAATGCCTGGGAAAATAGAACCTTTAATCTCTTTGTCGGAATCTATGAGGATAACGTCATTACAAGTAAAGACAGGTCCCGCATACATTCTGATGTAATCGTTCATCGAAAGGCTCAAAATTACAGGAATCTGGAATGTATCAAGTCCTGTATTGAACCTAAGGAAGAAACCTACGCCAGGATTAAGGTTCCAGCCTGCATAACTGGCATGGAATCCCGCATCAATTCCTCTGTATCTGAAAACAAACTGACGCGGAGAAAGTAACGACCAGTCAAAATAAACTGAAAGATCAAAAAGAAGCTTATCTTCAAAGTTTAATGGTGTAGAATCTGGGGAAGGTCCTTTTTTTGATACAGTCTGTGGGTTGCTGTCAAAATCAAAGCCTTCGACCATTTCTGTTTCTTCAAGTTTCTTTCCTTTTTTATATTCTTCCTTGCCCGAAGGTAAAAACTGACCGGTAGAAACATATCGGCCTTTCCAATAATCCTGATTAAGGGAAGAAACAATTACTCCTGTATTAGGTCCGTCGCTTATTGCAGAAATAAACTGATTGTTTCCAATATAAACGCCAATGTGCGAAATTGTAGAAGAACTTGTTGTCTTGAAGAACATCAGGTCTCCAATTTCACGATTTTCATCAGGAATGATTTTTGCATAGTTATAAATTGCTTTTGCAGTGCGTGGCAGCTGAACCTTTATAGATTTACTTGCAGAATAATAAATAAGACCAGAACAATCAAAAGAATCAGGACCTATAGCGCCATATTCATAAGGTGCGCCAATATGTGTTTTTATTTCTTCAACAAAAGTCTCGCGTAGGGTCTGAGCCTGGCCGGGAGTCATATTGTTATCTTGAGCACAAAGTTTAAAGCATGACAGCGAAAAGATCAGAATAAGGAAAAATCCAATTTTCCATTTATTATTAGAAAGTATTTTCATGGTACTTATATTATATGCGATATATTCGATTTTTTCACATTTTTGTTCAATTATTTTAAAAAAAATTGACTTATTATTCAAAGTATGGAAAGTAAACTCGAAGTATTTGTTAATCAGATTGGCTATGAAGCAGATAAAACCAAATTTGCATATGTTACGGGACTCAAGGGTGGTGAAGAGTTTGATATTTTAAGCGGCGCAAAAGTTGTTTTTTCTGGAAAACTAAACGCTCCTGTTCAAGACAGAGTTGCGGGCGAGCCTGTTTGCCTTGCCGATTTCTCGGATTTTTCTAACGAAGGAACCTTTGCTATTCGTGTAAAATCACAGGAAGGTAAGAGCGCACAAAGTGTTTCTTTTAATGTTGGAAAGAATCTTTATAATGATATTTATTACGCTACAGTAAATTATTTTTTCCTTTCACGTTGTGGTGTAGAACTTGATGAAGCACACGGTGGACCTTGGGCTCATGCAGCCTGTCACGATACTCCTGCTGTAATTTATGGAACAGATCAGGAAATAGAAGTAAATGGCGGTTGGCACGATGCTGGTGACTACGGACGTTATATTGTTGCAGCATCTAAAGCGGTAATGGATTTGCTGCTTGCTTATGAACAGACTGCTTCAAGCTTTACAAAGTTTGATATTCTTGCAGAGGTTCGTTTTGAACTTGAATGGATGCTTAAAATGCAGCGCGAGGATGGTGGTGTTTATCACAAGGTTTCCTGCTATCATTTCTGCGCCTTTATAAATCCTGATGAAGAAAAAGACCAGCTTGTTGTTTCTCCAATTTCTTCTACTGCTACTGCAGACTTTGCTGGGTCTTGTGCTTTTGCTTCAACCTTCTTTGAAAAAAGCGACCCTGATTTTGCGAAAAAGCTTATGGATGCTGCGTTTAAAGCACAGGAATATCTTGATACTCATGAAGAACAGCTTTTTAGTAATCCGTCAGAAATTACAACAGGTGGTTACGGAGACTGGACTTCGGCAGATGAAAGATATTTTGCTTATGGAGCGTTTTTCTTAAAAACAGGGGATCAGTCATATTTAGACAAGGCCCTGGAGCTTCGCCAGAGTATAATCGATTTACCGGAAGATCCAAAGTATCCTTGGAAGAATAACTGGCATGAAGGTTTTGGCTGGGGAATGGTTGCAGGTTATGGTACAGAACTTTTCCTTCGTGCAAAAGATAAAATCAAGGATAAAACAAAGGCAAAGCTTCTTGAAGATTCAATGATTAAAAATGCAGACAGACTTCTTGGAATAGTAAACAATGCTTCTTTTGGAACAAGTATGGAAAAGGTTCACTGGGGTGGTACCGGTCATGTTTGCGACGATGCCCATGCCCTTCTGCTTGCCTGGGATCTTACTGGTCGCACAGAATATTACGAAGCCGCTAAAAAACAGCTTGATTATGTTCTTGGCTGTAATCCTATGAATATATGCTATATAACAGGCTTTGGTACAAATACTGTAAAACATCCTCATCACAGACCTTCCGGGGCTGTTGGCCAGACTATGCCTGGAATGCTTTCAGGAGGTCCTTGCGAAGGTTTGTTCGATCTTTGTGCAAAAGAAAAGCTTGGTCCTTTAAATCCTCCTCCATTGCGCTGCTATATTGATGAGTTCCCAAGCTACAGTACAAACGAAATTGCCATCTACTGGAATTCAACTTTCGTATATGTAGCGGCAAAATTGAAATTAGTGTAAAATTACCTTGTTGTCCTCGCGCCTTTAGAAGCCGGGGATGTGCAAGGAGACACTAAATGCTTGAACTCAAAAACGTAACAAAGGCCTACAACAAGGGTAGCGTTAAGGCTGTTGATTCACTTTCAATGACAGTTAATGATGGTGAAATTTTTGGTTTTTTAGGACCTAACGGTGCTGGAAAAACTACTTCAATCAGAATGCTTACAGGCATTCTTCAGCCAGATGAGGGCGAGCTTTTACTTGACGGCATTTCTATAAAAGAAAGGCCTATGGCTGCAAAAAGAACTTTTGCATTTGTTCCCGATAATCCCGAAACCTTCTCACGCCTTAAGGCAATTGAATATCTTGATTTTATAAGCGACGTCTACAAGATTCCTCAGGAAGAAAAAATGGAACGCATTAAAACTTACTGCGAGAAATTCGGCATGATGGAAAATCTGAGCAGCAGAATTGCATCCTTCAGTCACGGTATGAAGCAGAAGCTTTTTCTTATTGCAAGTCTTATTACCGATCCTAAAAACTGGATTTTGGATGAACCAATGGTAGGACTTGATCCTGAGGCCGCATTTACAATTAAAGAAATCATGCGTGAACGAGCCGCTGCCGGAAAAACAATTTTCTTTTCTACACACGTAATGGAAGTTGCAGAAAAGCTTTGCGACAGAATCGGCATAATTAAACAAGGTAAACTTGTATTTGTTGGTACTATGGCAGAACTTCAGGCTCAGCACGGAGAAGCCGGTCAGTCACTTGAAGACATCTTCCTTAAGCTTGTTGCGGAGGACTAAAATGAAAACAAAAGCATTGTGGTCTTTGTTTAAAATAATGTCTTCTAATATTTTTTCTTTCAGTAATTTTATTGAAGGCTTTAAAAAAGGCGTTAAGGGAATTGTTAGAAACATCCTTGTTATTTTAATTACAATTTATCTTATGGTTTTTACTGGCGGAATGTATATTCTGGTAATGAACAACCTTGGCAACAATCTTTTAGCCAGCGGCGACATTGAAAAAATGCCTGTTTACATTATGTTCATTGCCTTGTCTGTTGTTTTCTTTTTTGGTTTTGTTTCTGCCGCTACAAATTATTATACAGGCTGCGGAGAAGAACAGTTTCTTGCAATGCCTCTTAAACCTGTTGATATTTTTGGAGCAAAGGTAGGCGTTACCGCAATTACAGATGCTTCGTTTGGAGCAGCAGTCGTTATTGTTGGTTCTATCATTTATGGAATAAAAGCACGGCTTCTTACAAGTCCCTTGTTTTATCTTGGAATGATTATTACAACCTGCGCTATTGTAAGTATTTCGCTTTTTGTAATCTACGGGCTTTTGATTCTTGTGCTTGTGATTTTTCCAAAAATGCGTAAGCGTTCTATTCTCACCGGAATTGCAACTGTCCTGATTTTTATTTTTGTTTGCGGCTACAGCTTTTTCTCTTCTCAAATGTCAGTGTCGCTTGATTTACGTCAGGGGTCGCTTCCTCCGATTATTCAGATTGTTCGCTTGTATGCAGAAAAGGCTCCCTTCCTTATGATTTTTGCAAATGCAATCAGTGGAAAAATCCTTTCCATACTTTTTATGACTGCAATTACACTTGTTTTTATTTTTGGAATTGTTCCTCTTTTTGCTCCTTTATATATTAAAACCCTCAACGGATTTTCTGATATAAAATCAAAAAAGATTTCGCGTCAGAAAGCTCAGGATGTAATTACTAAAAACGTTAAAACTAATTCTGTTTTTACAACTCTTTTTACCCGCGATTTACGCACAATGTTCAGGGAGCCTTCCTTCTTTGCAAACGGACCTCTTTTAATAATTATCCTTCCTGTGATTATGCTTGTTTCTGGCGGCATGAGTTTTTTTATGGCAAGTCATAGTAATGTAAATACAGTTATGAATGAGCTTCAAAGAATTTTTCTGGCCCTTACAACGGATGAAATTCTCAATATAAAATATTTCTGTGTTCTTGGTGTTGGAGCTTTTTCTATTTTTATGGGTAACTGTACCAACGTTGCTTCAACTTCTTTTTCGCGCGAAGGTAAAGCCCTTTACGATTTAAAAGCCATGCCTATAAGCTGCGATACAATTGTTCTTGTGAAATTCTGGCATGCTTTTATGTACTGTATAATTGGTGTTGTAGTTTCTTCAGTTTATTTTAGTGCAGGCGTTGCAGTTATAGGATTTCCTTTTTCTGCTGGAGAGGTCCTTGATGTTATTGTTAAGGGTGGCATGCTGGGGCTTTTGGTTTCGCTCGTGCTTGTCTTTGTAGAAATGTTTATTGATACATTTAATCCAAAGCTTCAGTGGGAAAATCCTATTGCGGCCTTTAAGCAGAATGTAAACGCTGTTGTTTCGTCGTTTATTACAATGGGAATTGTTGCTCTGTTTATTGTGTTGATGATTTTTTTGCCAAGAAATAATCTTGGAATAATTATTACAGGACTTATCTTTACAGTGCTTGCGGCTCCGTTAGGCTATTTATATTTTAGATATGCCGTAAAACGCATCCCGAATATGTAATATGAAAAAACTTTTTATTGTACTTATATCACTGTTACTTTCTTTTTCACTTTTTGCTCATGAAGGCAGCATGGCTGGGGCAGGAAAACTTCGCTTTACCCAAACAAAATATTTTGATCTTATATATGGCGAAAAAAATCTTGCAAGCGCAAACATCCTTTATGAAAAGGCAGATGCTGTTTTTGAAGAGCTTGCTGCTGCCTATGGGGTTGAACCTTCTTTTAGAATTCCTGTAGTTATTACTGCAACAGTCGAACAGTTTAATGCGTACTACGCAAACTCTCCTTATAACCGCATTGTTCTTTACGATACAGGCCAGATTGATGATCTGGCTGTTTTTTCAGAAACTTTGCTTTCTACTTTTACACACGAGCTTACTCATGCATTAACATATAATCTTAAAAACAAAACCTTTGTAATGGTAGGAAAGATTTTTGGTGATGCAATTACAAATCATTATTTTACTGTTACGAGTGGAATGGCCGAAGGTGCAACAGTTTCTTATGAAAGCTCTAAAGGTGAGGGACGTTTAAACGATCCGTATTCCTTGCAGATGGTCAGGCAGGCAAAAATTGAAGGCCAGTTCCCAACATATTCAGATGTAAAAGGTGCTTCAGATGCATATCCAAAAGGTTCGTTTTATTATTTTAACGGAGCCTTTGCCGAGTTTTTGCAGCGCAACTTTGGAATGCACAAGTATTCAGAATTCTGGTATCGATGTATAAACGGTGAAGAGTTTTCCGATTTAACGACAGCAGGCGCTTTTAAAAAGACCTTTGGAATAAAATTGAACAGAGCCTGGAAGATGTTTGAAAATTCTTTGCAGGTTCCTTCTGTTGCGGGTGCAAATCCTCTTGCAGCGGGGCAAGCCTTTGACTTTTTTGATAAGCAAAATCAGAGCGGGGATTTTTCGCTAAAGAATACGACTGGTTCAAGGTTTTCAAATCTGCGTGTTTGTGAGACAGGTCTTGCTTATGTAGATGACAGTAACAATACAATTTATTTTGTTCAGAATGGCAAAAATCCTCAAAAGCTTTTTCATCAGGATTATCTTGACGGGATAAGACTTTCTTTGGACGGAAGGTTTCTTACTATAAGTCATTATTCAACTGCGTCTGCAACAATTAAGCATTGCGCAAAGATTTATGATTTTGAAACAAAAAAATTGATTTCTGTTCCGGGAACAAATTATGTGAGTCCTGCAGTAATCTCTTCAAATGGTGAATATTATTTTCTTGCGCAAAAATATGAAAAGCAAAGATATTCTATTGTTATTCAAAAGCTTGATGTAGAGAAGAAATTGGCGCTTTGCGAAAATCCTCTTGAATTTACTTTTGATGCCGAGCAGGTTCCAACTGAGTTTACAGATTTAGGAAACGGCCTCTTTGCCTTTTCATTAAAATCGGGACTTGATTATTCTATTTGCGTGAGCGACTTTAATTTTTCAAACATCACAGAGTATCCTCTTCCTTATGAAAAAATGAAAATAAGGGATTTGTCTTTGAGTTCAAATACGCTTTATTTTTCTTGGGCAACAAAAGAGACCCTGCCAAGACTTGGTATGCTCAATCTTGAAGACGGACAATTTTCTTTAATGAATGAAAATATTTCTGGTGGTGTTTATACACCAGTTCAGAAGAATGGTCATATTTATTACACCGCACAGTTTTATAAACAGTCACGACTTTTGGAATTGTCAGACGGCTGGTGGACTTGTGATGAAATTGCTGCAATAGCAGCGCACTCTCCAATAGAAAACAGTTCTGTTCCTCTTCCACAGCCGCTTCCTTATAAAAACTATTCTCCGTTCCAGTATGCCTTCAACGGCTTCCTTATTCCTATTGGCGGAATTGCTTCGAATGTTCCAACCCTTGGATTAACTTATATGAATTCCTCTCCCTGGTATTCGGGTGTTACAATGATTTCTGGGGGGTATGATATTTCATCAAAATGCGGGATTTTTGATTTTAGCTATCAGAGCGGGACAGATACAAACCTATTACAGTATTCTCTGATTTCTACGCTTAAAATACATGAATCAGGTTTCAAGGAGCTTGGCGGTTCGGTTTCAATTTCTTCTGGTTTTGATTTTGGCAGACGATATGCAGTTTTGTTTGCCGCTCGCGAAAATGCAAGGTACGGAAAGTTGTCCGATAAAAATGATAACACTTCTTTTTCGTCACTTGAGATTTATTCTGCAAGCTGGACAAATGTTTTTACCTGCGGTCCTGGAACTTACGAACGAAAAGGAATTACTCTGACAACCGGGCTTGCACATTCTTATGAAACAGACCTGGAACCATACAAAAACAAGATTTGTAATATTTATGATGTGGAATTTGATGCAGATGTTTATATTCCAAAGCTGCTTCCAATTTTGTGTATAGATAATTTTACTTATAACCTTCCAACAAAAGTAAATACAAGTCTCTTTTCTTTGAGCGCATCAGATTATCGCCTGATAAAAGTAAATACAGAAACTGTTTTGTTCGGATATGATATTCAAAAAGCAATTCCCGGATTTTCTGCGATTTTCGTAAATGATGTTATACTAACCATAAGCTACACCGGCGGTTTTGATTACATCAACGCAACAGAAGCCGCCCAAAACTGGCACCTTACTAATGCAGATACCTACCTTGATCAGATAAAATCAGGCGACCTTACCTACAAACAATACGCAAAACTAAAGCTTTCACTTGGCTTCACTCCAAATATAGGAACCTATGCAAACTCAGTTTACCGCAACAACGTCTACCTCTCTTTTGCCTTTGGTCCAAAACAACACCGCCCGGAAAAGCTATTTAATTTTGGATTCGAAGGGAAGTTCTAATTCCTGATTGATTTTCGTGTTAGTGTTGTATAATCCAGAAATCTAATATAATATATATTTAAAAGGTATTATTATGGACAAATTAAAAATTTTATTGGCCAAGGGCCGCATTTATGAATCAGTTTATGAACTTTTGAGTGACGTGGGCATTTCAATTTCGCTCCCGGACAGAACATATTTTCCTACAACCAACCAGAAGGATCTTGCTTTTCAGGTTGTAAAGCCTCAGATTACAAGTTTGCTTCTTGCAAATAATAAGGCTGATCTTGGATTCAGCGGAAAGGACTGGGTCTACGAAAACGGTGTACAGGACAAGGTTGTAGAAATTATGGACCTTGGATTTGACCCTGTCCGCATTGTTGCAGCAATCCCGGATACAAAAGATTTGGACCAGCTTCTTAAAAACAAAGTTACAATTGCAACAGAATATCAGACCTTGAGCCGCCAGTGGGTTCAGGACAAAAAAATCGACGGCGAAATTTTCCGAACCTGGGGAACAAGCGAAGGCTTTGTACAGGACACAGAAGATTCAATCGCTCAGATTCTTATTGATAATACTTCAACAGGTTCTTCTTTGCGCGCTAACCGTCTTAAGATTGTAGACACTCTTATGGAAAGCTCAACAAGAATGTACGCTTCAAAAGAGGCCATGAAGGATCCCGAAAAGAAGCAGAAAATCCTTGAACTCAAAATGCTTTTTGAAACAGTATTAAATGCCCGCAACCGCGTAATGCTCGAAATGAATGTTTCAAAGGCCGATTTTGACAACCTCATAAAAGGCATTCCTTCAATGAAGAGCCCAACCGTTTCGCCATTGTTCAACGACGACGGTTTTGCAGTAAAAATTGCAGTAAAAAAATCGGATGTCCCAGTACTGCTCCCAAAACTCCAGTCACTTGGCGCAACCGATATTGTTGAATACGAACTTAGAAAGGTGATGCTGTAGGAGGTCGGAATGAGAACTGCAACAGTAAAACGTGAAACTGGTGAAACTCAGATTGAACTTACCCTGAACCTTGATGGAACAGGCAAGTGCGATGTTAAAAATCCAATTGGATTTTTTGATCACATGCTGCGCTCCTTCTGCAAGCACGGGCTTTTTGATTTGACCGGTACTATAAAGGGAGACCTTAATGTAGACCAGCACCACACAATCGAAGATACAGGTATTGTGCTTGGCGAATGCTTTAAGAAGGCTCTTGGGGATTGTGCCG
>JAEEGJ010030892.1_pt1 | contig 10427 bp, 9 predicted proteins | sample 8958761 | NCBI WGS metagenome assembly JAEEGJ01 (sample SAMN16246546, study PRJNA631951) | gut metagenome | biome: gut microbiome; feature: rumen; material: RS-attached | host: Bos | place: Iran: Karaj | collected 2018-10 | reverse complement strand
GGAGACGGGCATCATCACCATCCAGGAGAAGACGACCCAGTGGAACGGTTATGCCATGAGTATGACAGAACACCCATAATAATTTACTATTGACGGATTTTCGATTTTCAATTGAACAGAACTGATCATTGGAAATCCGCCAAGAAGGTAACAAATAGAAAATCGAAAATAAGAAAATCGAAAATGAAAGAATACAAATATACAATCAACGGCAATAAGTATGAAGTGGAGATTGGCGACATCGTTGACAATATCGCTTCTGTGAAAGTGAACGGTGAGGACTACAAGGTGGAGATGGAGCCCGAGGCAGAACCCGAGAAGAAGAAGGTGGTACTGGGCAAGCCCGCTGCCGCTCCCAGCGAAGGTGCAGCAACGGCTACTGCCAGCGCTGCCAACGTCAACACCAACAACGCCGTGAAGGCTCCCCTGCCCGGCACCATCGTCGAGGTGAAGGTGGCCGTAGGCGACGAGGTACAGCCCGGCGACATTGTCGTCGTACTGGAAGCCATGAAGATGGCCAACAACCTGGAAGCCGAGAAGGGCGGAAAGGTTACTGCCGTACTCGTACAACCAGGCCAAAGCGTCATGGAAGACGATGCACTGGTAGTTATCGAGTGATGTGATTTACTATTGACGGATTTTCGATTTTCGATTTAATTGAATTGAAGGTCGAAAATCCGTTTGTTTTATATACGATTTACTGATTTCCAATTTACATGTATCCCGTCATTGGGTAATAAATTGTAAATCGAAAATCAGTAAATTGAAAATTACAAACGGTTGCCTGCTTTAGGAAACACTATCGTAGGTTTGAAGGTCTTTGCCTCCTCAAAGTCCATCTGGGCATAGGAGATGATGATAATGACATCGCCCACCTGGACACGACGCGCTGCAGCACCGTTCAGACAGATGCACCCGGAGCCGCGCTCACCTTTTATAATATATGTCTCGAAGCGCTCGCCATTGTTATTGTTGAGCACCTGCACCTTCTCGCCTGCTATCATGTTGGCGGCATCCATCAAGTCCTCGTCAATGGTAATGCTACCCATGTAGTTGAGGTTGGCCTCTGTCACAGTTACGCAATGCAGCTTCGATTTCAGTACTTCTATCAACATCTTAAAATATTTTCGATTTACTTATTTTCGATTTTCGATTTACTTATTTTCGATTTACTTATTTTCGATTTACTTATTTTCGATTTACTTATTTTCGATTTTCGATTTATTACCTTCTTGGCGGATATCCAACTCCCATATCATTTAAATCGAAAATCGAAAATCCGTCAATCGTCAATAACTACGATTTGTATTTAATATGGTCAATCAGACGGATGGGTGTCTTGCCGCAATAGACGGTGATGCAGCCAACGACATAGTCGGAATCGTCCCAGTTGTCGATATCCTGCAGGGTGTTGCCATCGACAATAGAGAAGTACTCCACATCGAGTCCGTCAACAGCGTTAATATCGCTGACCACCTTGTCGTGGGTCTCCTTCAGCGTATGCTTCTTGGCATAGGCGACACTGTCCTTCAGGGCCTTGTAAATAGCAGGAGCGATAGCGCGTTCGTCCTTGGACAGCAGGGTGTTACGCGAGCTCTTTGCCAGACCGTCCTCGTCGCGCACAATGTCGCACTCCACAATCTGGACCTTAATGCCCAGATGGCGTACCATCGCCTTGATGACGGCAATCTGCTGCCAGTCCTTCTCGCCGAAATAGGAACGGTCGGGCTTTACAATATAGAACAGACGGCTGACTACCTGGCAGACACCATTGAAGTGGCCGGGACGGTGGGCGCCCTCCATCACCGTTGACACGGGAGGATACTCAAAATGGCGGGTGTCGGGCGTGGGATACATCTCCTCCACCGAAGGAGCCAACACGAAGAGTGATTTACCATTTGACGATTTACAGTTTACCATTTCTTCGTCAAAGGTCTTCTCCAACAGCTGGCAGTCGGCCTCCAGCGTACGGGGATAGTTCTTCAGGTCATTCTTGTCGTTAAACTGTGTAGGATTGACGAACACCGAAACAACGGTCACATCGTTCTCCCTCACACTACGGCGCACCAGCGAGGCGTGTCCTTCGTGCAGCGCACCCATCGTCGGAACCATACCTACCTGCTTGCCTTGTTTACGCTCGTCGAAGAGCGCATTCTGTAAGTCAACAATCTTTTCGAATACTTTCATTATAAATTTGGTGTTATTGCAAAAACGGCTGCAAAATAACAACATTTTTATCAAATATGAAAGAAATATCGTGAAAATATGCCAAATAAGAGGCTAAAAAAACTAAAAACCCTTGCAAAATTCCTCTTTTCCCATATTTTTTTCGTACCTTTGCACTTACAAATCTATATTGACAATGGCAAAAAGAATCTTATTTATCAATCAGGAGACTATACCGTATGTACCAGAAACCGACTTAGCCGTGATGGGCAAGAAAGTTCCTCAGGCTATTCAGGAGAAAGGAAACGAGATACGTACCTTCATGCCGAAATGGGGAACTATCAACGAGCGTCGTGGACAACTCCACGAGGTCATTCGTCTCTCCGGCATGAATCTGATCATCAACGATACTGACCACCCTTTGATTATTAAGGTTGCAACCATCGTCCAGACCCGCGTTCAGGTTTATTTCATTGACAACGACGACTATTTCTCCAAGCGCCAGATGATACTCAATGAAGACGGCGAGGAATATGCCGACAACGGCGAGCGTGCCATTTTCTTTGCACGCGGTGTGCTGGAGACGGTCAAGAAGCTGCGCTGGGTACCTGACGTCATTCACTGTCAGGGCTGGATGAGTGCCGTTGTCCCCCTCTACATCAAGACCGCCTACCACGAAGAGCCGTCGTTTGCCAACACGAAGGTTGTCACGTCTCTGTTCAACAAGAGCCTGAATTCCAACCTCAGCGATGACTTCAAGAAGTGCATAGAGTTCAAGGAGGCCGATGCTGCCAAATTAGACAAGTACAACGACCTGTTCGACTTCAACGAGCTGGGCAAGTTGGCCATTGACTATTCCGATGGCATCATCGAGGCACATCCCGAAGTAGATGCAGAACTCATCAAGTATGCAGAGGATAACAACAAACAGCTGTTGCGCTACCCCGGCGAAGAGTTTGCCGACGACTATGAAGCCTTCTATGACAAGCTGTTAGGTGAAGAAGTATAGAGGTTAGAGGTTAGTGGTTAGAGGTTAGAGGTTAGTGTTTAGAGTTTAGAGTTTAGAGTTTAGAGTTTTTTATATACAAAATGAAAATCAAATGGTTAGCAGGGGTTTTGTTGACGGCAATAACAATCTCTGCATGTGATGAAAACACACAGGGCATCGGCTCCTCGCTTGAAGGAGACATTGACCGTTTCACCATTCTCACCGACACGTTCGAGGTGACCTCCCGTTCCATCATCATTGACTCCGTACTGGCCCGTGGCAGCAGTTGCTATCTTGGCTGTATGAAGGACCCGGAGACCAACGACTATGTCACCAGCAGCTACACCACTCAGTTTGTCCAGCTGGAGGCACTTGCCGACAATGTGTTCGCGGATGACGAGGACATAGCAAGCCGTATCGACGGTAAGGCCGTCGCCGACTCCTGCCATCTGAATATCTACATCAACGCTTTCGTGGGCGACACCCTGGCACCGATGAAGCTGATAGTTCAAGAGCTGGACCGCCCCGCCAAGGAAAACATCCTCTACTATTCGGATTTCGACCCCGCAGAGCAGGAAATGATCAGACTCGACGGTCTGCACAAAATCAAGACCTACGCCTATGTCAACCACCTGCTGAGCGACAGTCTGCGTAACACCAACAACTTCCTGCCCTACATCAATGTTATCATCAACGATCCCTATACCGCCAAGGACGGAACGGTGTATAACAACTATGGTACCTACTTGATTCAGACCTACCAGAAGCATCCGGAGTATTTCAAGAACTCGCTGACATTCAGCCAGAACGTATGTCCAGGATTCTACTTTGAGTCTGCTGGCGGTGCCGGTATCATTACGAAGATCTTCACCACCGAGTTGGTTGTTTACTACCGGGTTAACGATGACGACAAGGTTTCCACGAAAGTCCGCCGATTCTCCGCTACCGAGGAGATTCTGCAAACCAGCAATATCCACCACAACAAGAAGCGCATAGAGCAGTTGGCTGCCGACAACAGCTGTACCTACCTGAAGACGCCTGCCGGCATCTTCACCGAAGTGACGTTGCCTATTGAAGACATCATGTTCGGTCACGAGAAGGACACCCTCGCCTCGGCCCAGATTGTTTTCGAGCGCTACAACAACGTTGAGGACGATGCACTGGGCGCTCCCACCTATCTGGTCATGCTGCCCAAGGCCAAGCTCTTCTCTTTCTTTGAAGAGAACAGCCTGCCCGACTCCAAGACCACCTTCCTGTCGGCATTGAATTCTACCTATAACACCTATTCCTTTGACAACATTTCCACCCTTGTCACCGACCTTTGGAAGAACCGTGACTATGCTGATGAGGACTGGAACAAGGTGGTGCTCGTACCCGTAGAAAGAAACGGCGGCAATGTGTCAGCCGCGACAACCTCCAAAGTCAGCAACCTCATGTCGCTGACCAGCACCCGACTGATAGGCGGCAGCGAGAATGCCCACAAACCCATTACCATCAGCGTCATCTACAGTAAGAGCCACTAAACGGTATGGCAGACAATTTTCTGGAAAAGCATTTCGAGGAATACGAGGCTCGTAAGGCGGCCTACCTGCGCAGGAAGAAGCATCTGCCGAAAGTCAGCAGACAACCGCAGCGACCGGATGATGAAGCCCTTTAAGGGTTAAGGGTTAGAGGTTAGAGGTTAGCGGTTAGAGTAAACGGTAAACAGTAAACAATAAACAGTAAACAGTAAGCCAATCATCGGCGTTCCCGTATAATCACATAGATGATGACGGGGGCGCCGATGATGGGTGTTACGGCATTCAGTGGAATGACGCCCGACTCTCCCGGCAGCACACAGATGACGTTACACAACAGTGCAACGACGGCTCCACAGAGCATCGTGGCAGGCATCAGGTATCGGTGGTTGTCGGTAGTCAGCAACAGTCTTGCAATATGTGGCACAGCCAGTCCGATGAAGGCTACCGGTCCGCAGAAGGCCGTGGTGATGGCGGTCAGCAGTCCGGTGACGAAGAGCAGCCAGTTGCGCACCCGCTGGATGTTCACACCGAGGTTCTCGGCATAGCGGTCGCCCAACAGCAGGGCATTGAGCGGTTTCATGAGCAGCAGCGAACCGACAAGTCCGAAGGCGGTGATTCCGGCAAACGCTCCCATGTATTTCATCGAGACGCCACCGAACGACCCCATGCCCCAAACCATGTACGACTTCACCCCTTCGTCGGTGGCAAAGAAGTTCAGCAGCGAGATGGCAGAATTGGCAATGTAGCCGATCATGATGCCGATGATGAGCAGCATGACATGACTTCTGACCATCGTCGAGAAGAAGAAGATGAGCGCCATTACCGCCATTGCACCGACGAAGGCAGCTGCCAACACCGCAACGAAGCCCGACACACTGACACTACCTACCGACAGGCTTCCGCCTAACAGCAGCATGACCAGTGCCACGCCCAGTCCGGCACCGCTGTTGATACCGAAGATGCTCGGCCCTGCCAACGGATTACGAAAGGCGGTCTGGAGCATCAGTCCGCTCACGGCAAGTGCTGCACCGCAGAGGATGGCCGTCAGTGCCTGCGGCAGTCGAGACTCCATGACGATATACTGCCACGACGGTTTCACGCCTTCGGCATTTCCCGCCAGGATGCTGGCCACATCGCCCACGGGAATATCAATGCTTCCCTTCACCAGGTTCAGCACAAAGAGCACCACCATCGCCAGTGCCAGTAACACGCAGTATATCGTACCTTTAGTCATAGTTTCTTATAGTAACGCAACGGGGGAAGGTTTGTAATTTCCGGATGTAGTATTTGCAGCAATTCCGCTAACAGAAGGTCCGGACGGAACGGTGTTTCCTCGTAGAACAGCGACTGCTCCACGTTACATCCATAGACGGCTCCCGTACGGAAAGCCTTTAACTGGTCGTAGCCGCGATGCTCCGCCGTCAGTTCCTGTAGCGTCATGTCGTGGTTGCCGCTGTAGCGATACAGCCACACGTCACACTCGCCGGCACGCTCCAGCACCGTCTCAAAGGCCAGTGACAGACTGCCACTCTGGTCGTCGTCAGCCCAAGGATAGCGTCCGCCGGCATCCTTCAGCATCTGGCCGATGGTGCTCTGTCCGCCTGGCACGTACCACACGTTGCCCACCATCTTGTCCATCAGCACACTCCTGCCCTCGCCTGCCTGTCTGGCACGCTCCTTCAGCGCCATGTAGCTGCTATCTACCACGGCAAAGAGGTTGTCCGCCTGTTCACTGGCACCAAACAGCCGTCCGTAGAACTTCATCCATTCGGCACGGGCAAGCGGTGACTTCTCCATATACTCCGCACACTCCACGATGGGGATGTTGAGGTCTTCCACCTTACCATAGCCACCCGAGTTCTCGAAAGGCGACAGCAGGATGGCATCAGGTTTGATGTCCATGATTTTCTCCACCACCGGGTTCAGTCCGTTGCCACAATCTACAATGGCACCCTTTGCTATCTGCTCCTGTATGTAGGGAATCTTGATGTACTTCGAGTCAGCCACACCCACGATGCTTCCCTCACGACCGAAGTCCTGCAACAGCGCACAGTGTACGGTGGTGAACACGGCAGCCCGCTGAATGGGCACATGAATCACGGTACCCTCCACCCCATGGGTGTCGTTCCCGTCGTCGCTCACTAATACGTATGTATGCAGCGTCTTCTCCGGTTTCCACGGATTGCGGATGGTCGCCACGCTGTAGCCGTCGTAATCCACAATGGTCAGCAGCGACGCATACTTCAGTTGCAGGGTGTCGCCGCCCCCTTCCGAGTCAGAGGCTACGCTGTTACCACCCCGACACGATGCTAGGGCGACAATCAACATACATATATATAATATGGTACAACGGTTATTCTTCAGCATCATACGTCATCCCTCTTCCTTCTTCCCTCTTACTTCTTACTTAAAACTCATAATAGTCTGGACAATACGCTCTGCCGTACGACCGTCCCAGCGGTCAGGCAGCGAACACGTCTTCCACTGTCCGTTCTTCAATTCCGCAAGCGACTCACGCAGTCGGTCGGCATCCTCGCCCACCAGCACGTTCGAACCCTGCTTCACAGTTTCAATATGCTCCGTATAGCTGTTCAGCGTGATGCACGGCACCTGATTCCACGTGGCCTCCTCAGCCACATTGCCCGAGTCGGTTATCACGCCCTTGGCATTGGCTGTCAGCCAACCGAACTCCAGGTACGACAGCGGCTGGCACAGAGTAAGCGGCAGACGGAACTGCTCCACCACCTTGGCAGCATCGCGTCGCAGCGGAGCCACCACCGGCATGTCCGCCTCGCAGACGGCAGTCAGCAGCCGTTTCAGTTTCTCCTTGTCGTTCAGCAGCGCTCGCCTGTTCAACGTCAGCACCAGGTATTCGCCAGCCTCCAGACCCAGCCGGTCCATCAGGGCAGGACGGCGCAGCCGGCTATGGGCAGCACGCAGCGAGTCCATCAGCACATTGCCCACCATATAGATACGGTTGCTCTCGGCACCGCCACGTGCGGCATTGCTGTTCGATGCAATGCCAGCCGTAAACAGCAGGTCGCTCAGTCCGTCAATCACCAGGCGGTTGATTTCCTTCGGCATCGTGATGTCAAACGACCGTGTGCCAGCCACCAGGTGTGCCAGTGTGATGCCGCACTTCTTCGTAACAATGGCCACGGCCATCGTCGATGCCAGGTCGTCAACCACAATTACCACGTCAGTAGGGTGCGCATTGAGGTAGGCCTCAAACTCGCTCATCACGCGACCGGTCAGCTCATTCAGGTTCACGCAGTCCACACCTAAGAAGTGGTCGGGCCGTGGCATCTGCAGGTCTTCAAACAGCGATGGCTCCAGCGTTGGGTCTTTCTCGCTGCCGGCATACACCAGTTCGTAGCTGACGTCCCTACCCTCCTCCTGTGCCTTCTTGATGGCACGTATAATGGGAGCCACCTTCACAAAGTTCGGCCTTGCTCCCGTCACGATACATATCTTCGTCATAGTTATCTTTTCTTTCAGACTGCGAAGGTACTACAAAATGCGGAAAGCACCAAGAAAAACAAAAGCGAAATGTAACAAAAAGTTTACAATAGGGTGTTTTCTACACTTTTAACACCCATAATTATTTATAACTCAATTATTTTTATTACTTTTGCAGCCACTTATAAAACAAATCATCATGATGAGAAATATTTCGCTTTTATTATTTACTTTTGTTATAACCCTGTTAGGAAGTGGTAGTGCGTGGGCACAATCATATATCGGTAATGTGGACAACACCACAGAATATGGTCAAGCTACTTCTACGGAATATACTTTAACTCAAAACAAAAAACTTCATCTGGAGTTCACGAACTACAGCGACAAGGCTCAGAACTACCACAACTGGTTGCTGATGATTTCTGGCATAGATGACAACGAAGTTGTTCTGCGTGCTGACGATTGGTGGTGGTGTGGTGGTTATAACAAAGATGACAACGAATGGTGGAAGTTTACCTCATATACCAGCAGTTTCGATTGGACTAATTTCAAAAACGACATGGATGGCGCCAGCGTCATCATTGATGTAAGTACAATTCAGGCTGGTGATTATAGTCACGTTGTGATAAAAGCAATATCCAGTCAAAACGGACGCAATTATATTGAGACTCTCAAATTATTTCACTCGGTAGGCGATATCAAGGTAAAGGTGTCAGTTGACCATTCGCACATAACAACACCTACTGCTACAATAACAGACAACGCTTCAGAATTCTATGATTTCACTAATGCATCTTCTCTTGACAGTCGTTTCGAAGGTATTGGCGGTGGAACAGGCAGTTGGGGTTTCGTAAGTGGTCAGGGTTATAAAAACAGTACCAGTGGCACACGCCAGTTCCGAATAAAGAACCTGCATAATGGTGATCAAGTAACCATTACTTATTCTGGTAATTCGGGCACTTTCAACTCTACGAATGCAAAAGATATTAATGGAACTTTCATTTCCCAACAAGGTAGTCTGGTCTCCGACCAGCCTTTCTACATGACAGCAGACGGTATGCTGGAAGTGAACATACCAAGAAATTTATATATTCAATCTATTGAGATAAACAAGGAGTGGAGTGGTTCGGTCACTCCAACGGTAGCTTTTACTACTCCAACTTCTAATTCTAAAATTGAAATGACGGTCGGCCAAAGCAATGCTTCAGTAGTAAGTGCTAATCCTACCAAAGCAACACCTGTCTATACAAGCAGCAATACAGCCGTAGCAACCGTTGACGCATATGGAAACGTTACAGCAGTAGGAGTTGGCGAAGCTACTATTACTGCCACATTAACTGTTAACGGCAGTAGCCAAAGCGACACATATACTGTAAGCGTGATATCTGTTACCACAAACACCTTTTCGTATGATTTTACTGGTAATGAAGGAGATATTAGTGGTTTATACTCTGCAGGAACAACTACAATTGATGAAACGACCGTTACAATATTAGATTTCACAAGCAATAATGCTACAGTCAGTTATCCTCGTAACACAAGTCATCCTGACAACCGTTTTGGCGTTGTAGATACATTTAGTGGCAATAGTAACAAGTGGTTTCTGCGTAATGGAGGATTATATGCGTATTGGAGTGGTAATAAAGATTTTTATATACTTGATTTGCATAATGGTGACAAAGTGACCATGATATTTAATAACAGCACAAGTGGCGCAGGACAAACCTACATAAAGTCAAACAACACCAACGTTACTGCAGGCACTCAAATGGATAGTGGAACTGCATACACCATAACAGCAGACGGTCCCCTACAACTAAGTGTGGGCAGATACACATATATTGAGACCATCTCCATCCAGCGTGAAGGCAGCCCAGCCTTATCCTTCTCACCATCTTCAACAACCTATGAGCTAACATCGCTCAACTTTACTGAGCCGACTCTGATTACACAGCCTTCAGGAGTTGGCGTAACCTATAGCAGTAGCGACCCGACAATTGCAAAGCCTGCTGCTGATGGTGATATAATGTTTATCAAGCCTGGTACTGTAAACATCATTGCCACAGCTGTTATAGGTGGACAATCATATTCTGCACAATACTCAGTAGTGGTAAAGGCCGGTGATGCCTTGTTTACTATGTCTGATGAGTCAACAGGTGTCTTCGCAGACATCAACCCTTATAGTGGTTCTGAAAATGCTGGTGTTTTAGCAACTCCTGTCATAACCACCGTGCCACTTATGAAGATGACCTTCGGAAATGGAAGCAACACCGTATTGGTAACCGACTATGGTA
>JAEEGJ010030891.1_pt1 | contig 10427 bp, 10 predicted proteins | sample 8958761 | NCBI WGS metagenome assembly JAEEGJ01 (sample SAMN16246546, study PRJNA631951) | gut metagenome | biome: gut microbiome; feature: rumen; material: RS-attached | host: Bos | place: Iran: Karaj | collected 2018-10 | reverse complement strand
ATATTCCTGTTTAAATTCAGCGCAACGAGTTTTAAATAGTTGCTCAATGCGCTTGGCTAACTCCATACCTTCTGGAGTTGTATGGTCTTTTCCAATAAGAATTTGTAAGCATTCTGCCAGACCGAGCTGTCCAATAACAACAGTTCCATGTTTAAGCGCACTTCGGATTCCTTCTTCTGGATGGTAGCCAAGCATAGTATGATTTTCATACATAAACTTTGCTGCTTCTGGAGATTGAGAACAAATCCATTCAAAGCGTTCAATCAGCATATCCTTAGCTTCATGGATTTTTTGATCCAGAAGTTGTAGAAATATATCAGGAATATTATCATCATATTCATTTACAAAACTCTCTTTTGCCATCATGGCGAGAGTTGGTAAGATAATCGTTACTGGGCAGATATTTCCACGTCCATCTTTAGTCTAAGGATTAACTCCTGGTTCTGCGTTAATGTCGGCACCATTTGCTGTGCGACATCCCATGGTAGAGAAATAAGTTTTGGGGTCATTTCTATCGTAACCCGCGTTCCCTGACCAGTCCACATTTGCATAGTTGGGGTAAAGTCTTTTTGCTGTGCTTGCTAAAGCTAGTTGATACAAGTCGTAATTAGGATCTTCCGGTTCACGGTTAACTCCTTTCATACATTGGAAAATTCCGCAAGGGAATATTGATGTTTTATGAATTTTTCCAAGACCTTCAATAGATACTTCCAGGAGAGCTTCAGTTACCATTCTTCCTTCTGGTAGAGTACATGTACCATAATTGATTGAGGTAAATGGAAGTTGATTGCCGCTTCTGGATTGAAGGGTATTAAGGTTATGATACATTCCTTCAACCGCCTGGTGAACTTCACGCTCAGTCATATCCATAGCATACTGATAAGCGTTTGGATATTTCTCACTTAAATAAAAATCGCTATCAATAGGAATATCCTTTGCTTCCATGCCTTCCGGTGGAGTGCAATCATATATCACCTGTTCTACATAATGTATACCATCTTTAAAATGTTTGTGGAATGACTTACGAACATATGGAACCATTGTCCAATCTAAGTGCGTTGCGGAAACTCCGCCGAACTACTGGAGACTTTGAAGCTGGAAGATAACTGCTACAAGCTGAAATGCAGTATTTACAGAACCAGCTGGGCGCACATCTGTCTAACGAGTATTAAAACCTTTAGCTAAAAGTTCATCAAATGGAACACTTAAACAGTTATGAGAGCCTACATAATATGCATCAAGATCATGGATATAAATCATATTACCTTCATGATTTTCTCTTGCTTTCTTAGAAATAAGATAATCGAGAGCGAGTTTCTTTGTCATAACACCGGAAGCTTCGCCCGTGCGGCCGCCGAATGAATGCTCATCTACATTAGCATTTTGGTTCTGAACGTCGGATGCCGCAAGTTTCTCACGAATTGCGTCAATAAAATCGTGCTGATAATTGCGCGCGACTTCTTTCTTATAACGATAACGAATATATGCCTTTGCCACGTCTCGGCGCTCCGAGCGCATGAGATAATCTTCTACCCAGTCCTGGATAGTTTCAACTGTCACTATTACTGGACTTCTGTTAATTTCTAATTCAATATCATTGGCAATATCTGTTGCGGTATCATCCTCGTAGAGTTTTCCATCTACTTCAAGAAAAGCCGCATTGATTGCGTTTATAATCTTATCTTTGTCAAAAGGAACACAAGTTCCATCTCTTTTTCTTATCTACATTTTTTATCCTCCATACTAAATTTTGTATTCGTCATCAATATATATACAATTTTTAGTAGAATGATTAATCAAATTTGCCCTCTGCCTACTCAATCTCAAGGACTGTCATAATGGCATAATTAGCTAAATCAAGAAGAGTATCTTTAATACTTTCATCATTCACTAATTGATTTGTTTTTGAAAGAGTTTTGAAACGATTGAATTTATCACTCAATCTAATTCGTGGCATAGCCATACCTTCTTCAAGATAGGTTAGATGAAAACTATCACCATAATCGTGATTTTTCTATGAGTATAATGTATTTAGATATTCACATAATTCTTTATGTCGTTCAATTTTTGTCATATGAGTCTTCTCTCCTTGCGCATCTTTTTGTATTTGTTCCCATTGCTAACGATTTTCAATTATACGATCATTATCGCAGACAAATAAATACTTTGTGTTTCCACATTTTGGACAATGATATTGATATTGAACAGGGTCTGATGTTAATACAATAGGAGCACGCCACATTATAGTGTCACATTTTTGGCAATATATCATTTATATTACCTCCTATTACATGTAATTCGTATGGAGATATATAAAACATTTCAGGTTTATAATCCGCATAATCTACTGTATGTTTTTGATAATAAATTTTTATATCTTTATTATTCTTCAAACAATACCAGTGATACTTAATACTTTCATACTCTGGAAGAAATCTATATTCTTCTCCCGGCTTTACTATTAAGTTTTCCAATATCATTTTATCTAACGGAATTTCTACATATGCGCCATAGTCTCCTATAACAACACGGGAATATCCGTAGGCTAGAAGATGATAATAATTATCATAGATATTACAATTCATATTTCCGTTAATATCATAATTTGCAGGAAGTTCTGCTAAATAGAGTTTCCTCTATTTAGCAGATAGCTCCTTGTCAAGCGGCTTATATTTATATTTCTTTACAACTTCATCAACTGTCATTCGCCGCCTTCTCCTTTATATCTCTCGTTTTGGAGAGTTAAATCTCCCTCTTTATCTACCTTTAAAATATGATATAACTGATGACCAACAGATGACGCATATTTCTTTGTAATGAATGTATCGCCCGAGCGCACACCCTGCACCATAATCATACTGCCTCTGTCAAACCAAGATTTTTCCACAACATGTTTAACTCCATCCTCTCCTCTTTCAGAGATTCGTTTGTCAAACAGTGCAAAATACTCTTTTCTAAATTTGACATTTACAACTCCATCAGTGGTCAATATAGTTACAACACTCTTTATTTTATTTTTTGCAATACAAGTTCCAGCAATACGACTGAGCTTAAACATATTGATTGCCTTATTGTTTTTATAAAATGTACGTTCTATAACTGGCTCTTCTGGCAAATCATTAAAATTGCTTAAACCGTATTTTCCCATATTAACTTTCGCCAGTTCATGCTCGTGCTTATAGAAACATAGAACTTCCATTTCCCACGCAGAATAATTTGCATCACCCGCATATTTATCCCAGTCAGCTTTGAAAATACGCGTATTGAGTTCGGTGAGAATCTGCTCTCCATCTTCTTTCAGCCAATCTCTGAATACATCCATAAATGATTGATATTTCTTATCCCACTTTTTCATATCTAATAGATGGTCATTCTCAATCATATTTTCAAAACCGAGTTCATATAAAAATTCAATCGCTCTATCATCAAGAACAAATGCAGTTGCGCAATCAGGTTTCTTACACATTGCCTTTAGATAGCGATTAAATTCATATACCCTAAAAGATAATTGCCGCTCTGCCGTATCTTTTGGAATCAAATCTTGTTTTACTAAGGTTGGGAAATTTTGTAAAGTTAATCTTGACTTCTTATCACAAGTTTCCCAAATATACCAAGCCATTGCAATTTTTCGTTCCATCATATCATCGAACGCACCAGCTTTAATCAGCGATACCATTGCCTGCTTGGTTGGTTTTACACGGTTATAAAAATCTTTAATTCCTCGGTATGGACGATTTTCAATTATCTTATTTACCAAATCGTCATTCACATTTAACAATGCCTTCATACCGAATAGGATTCTGTTGTTTTTTACATCTGGCTTAAAACCAAAATCAGAACCATTTATATTCACAAGACTGACGTTAATTCCGGCATCAATAATATCATTCAATGCCTTTGCTACTTTACCATAATCAGTGCTTGTTGCTTTCTTCTTTGAAGTATCTTCAGTTTCCTCTTCGTCATATAGTGCTTCGCCGTCTTCATCAACTGCATCTTCCAAAGAGCCGCTATTAACGACCAGACACGCGGTATCCCAATAAATCGGATTCCAATGAGTGCCAAGATATAATGTCTGCGCTCCGACGAAACTATATGCAAGAGCATGAATTACTGAAAATGAATAACCCATCTGCGGACCTGCGCCAAAGCGCCAAATATATTGTCCGAGACGCTCACTCTTTGCTTGCTTTAAGACTTGTTCACGCAGCGCAGGAATTTTTGACATCTGCTTTTTACCAACAATTTTACGCGCGTTATTTGCTTCGCCCAAGGTAAAGCCGCAAATATCTTTATCCATTAGCATCTTCATTAACTGCTCCTGGCTTGGTGGAACTCCATATGATGGCTTGAAGTATGGCTCAATAGTCTTTTGTTCTGCTTTTGTCAAACCAAAATTATCCATCTCTTCATACCACAAACTAATATCATTCTTGTACCGATAATACTTATCAATCGGACGCTCTTGACCTTCTTCACCCATCAGACGAATCAAACCGTTTGCGTCTGCCATTTCCAGAATTGTACGAGGTTTCAACTGCTTTGCTGCTTTTGAACCTTCTGCGCTATCGAACTGGAATGTATTGATAACTGAAACTTCTCCAAGAGCATCCCACATTTTTTTGTCCGTCTTTATCGGAAGAACACTTGGATGAAGATATTTGTTATATATCTCGCGCAGACTTAAATCTTTCTCAATCTCTCCATCCTCTTGGAGGAACTGAATCGTCTGAACGATTTTATCCTGAACTTCTGTTACCAGAAAATCATACTTTGTCAAACCCATATATTCTGCATCGTGCAAATTATATTGAGTTATGATTTCTCCTTTTGGAGTTTTCATAAATGCGCTATGTTCAAATGGATCGCCATCAAATAGAACAATACCAGATGCGTGAGAACTCCGTTTATTTACCAAACCCTCGATACCTTTTATAATATCCAAAAGACCTGGATAATTATTTACTTCACGAATAAAAGTACCAACTGGTTTTCTATTCTTCTCTTCGTTTCCTTCAAGAACATCTTTAATTGGCCACAGAAAACCACGTTCTTGCGGAATAAGAGACGCCATATACTGCGCTTGATCTACATCAATTCCTTCTGGATAATCTTCTGAACGATAACCACGACACGCAGTTAGAACAGCGGACTTTGTTCCTTCGGTTCCAAAAGTTGAAATTCTGGTACATCCGAAAGATTTCTTCGCCCATTCAGGAACTTCGCTATCAAACATTTGACTGCGCTCAGCCGCGATCTTCTGGAGAACCAAACCACACTTGGATGGACAAATATCAATGTCAATATCACCCAATTCAACACGCTCATCGTTCAGATAACGGAAGAACGGAAGTTCCCATTCAATCGGGTCCAACTGAGTAATACCCATTAGATAATGATTAAGTGCTGCGCAAGATGAGCCTCGCCCAGCTCCTACCATCGAACCGCAATCCCAAATCAAATCAATATAATGCTGAAGAGTGTTAGGATAACGGAACATGTTTGTTTCCAACTTTTCGCTGATGACACTTTTTACTCGTGCTTCTTCTTCCAATTCCACGAGATATCTATCATCACCAGTTGTATTAAAATTATCCCAACCATGACCAATTTCATTGAGTTTATCCCAGCATTGATTTACCCAATATCTATCTTGAATATCTTCTGAGGTAAATAATTTTTTTAATGTGGGATATTTCTCCATTTCGTCGGCATAGTCATTATTTGTTCCCCACCAACTTGATACGGGGTAATCTTTTACCACAACTGAGGGTATGTCTTGTTTGTGAAAGAGAGAATACTCTTGTATCTTCTCTTGTATCTCCAAAGTATTATCAAGTATTTCATTCGCAACACTTTTCTCTCCAGCAAAAGACTTAGACAATAAATCTGTGATTTCATCTGAGTCCATAAGATAAGTAAATTCATAGAATGAATCTACTTCTCTATCTCCTTCTTTAGAATTTAGATACGCTTTATGAACACTTCGTTCACTCTTTGTAAGATAATGTGCGTCTGTTCCAACAACCATTTTGATACCGTAATAATTCGCTATCTTATGCAAAACGATATTTGCTGTTACTTGGTCATTATCGGTGCCAGGAGCGCACTCAATGTAAAAATCTTCTCCAAATAAATCCATACAAAAAGTCAAGAAATCATTAATTTGTTTATAATACAACATTGCGTTTGTATTATCATTAACAATTCTCGCTCTTGAATAGATAATTGCAAGACTTGGTAACTCACCGCCAATACAGGCGGTAGTCGCAATTAAATGTCCTTTGAATTTTCCTACCACTTCTTTGAGTTCATCTTTTGTGGTTGGAACTCTTTCCATTCGTCTATCAACATATGAATTCATCCATGCTTTTGAACTTAGTTCTCTAAGTGCACGATGACCGATTGCATCCTTTGCAATTAGGATAAAATGGTAATATTTTTGACCTGATTTTCTTTCGTCTACTAGATAAATCTCATTACCATATGCAACTTTGAAATCGGGATGCTCTTTCTTAACATCTTTCATATGCTTTTCAACTTCAATATGCGCCGATAAACATTCATGGTCTGTAATCGCAATTCCAGAAAGACCCAGTTCTATTGCTTTATTAATTAGGTCTGCTGGCTTATTGATTGAATCTACTAGTCTTAAATTACTATACATCGTGTGTGTATGACAATTGAAGTATGGTCTCATGTATAACCTCCACTTTCATCATACTTATATTATAACATATTTTTTAAGATATTACAACCAATTTTTCTACTGCTCTTGTAATTCCGGTATACATATATTTGCGGCGGTCGTTCGGTTGACGAGGCCATCCAGGTTCCTAGAAGAGTAATACTTTGTTCCACTCGCTACCCTGTGCTTTCCACACGGTAATTGCATAGCCAAAGTTTGCATGAAGAGGAACTGGCATTTCTAAATTCTTCATAATGGTATACTCCTCTTTGCCGCTAAGACTTGGTTGTCCAGTCATAATTTCGTTATAATCAAAAGGCAACATTTGGAAGGATTCTCCTTCTTCGTCGCCGGAAATAGTTGCTACCAAGATTGGTATAACCAGTTTTTCGTTTCGCAGCCAATAAGGATACTCCCAATCCTGAGTTTCCATCTGCATAATTTTTCCAATCACTCCATTAGTTAGAGGATTTTCTAAGTTAGAACATATCTCCCATTCATTATGCGTATTGATGATTTTGTCCCCAATTTGAACCTCTGGCAGGAATCCATAAGCCTGCCGCATTTGCTGATTAAGAGATACTTTATTTCTATTGGTTGCACAAAGCACTTGGTCGGCCCAGGTAAGCATCGAGATATTCAAGTCCTTCTTATCAAATATCATGACCTGTTCATTTTGAACGGGGAATGTGAACAAAGGTTTTCCTTCTCTAACGTGCATTGAAAGTCGAATAATCTCACTCTCTTGCGCCTGGCGCATAATTTCGTCGAGGAAGATATGAGGATTGTCAAGTACATGATTATCCGGATCGTCCTTACCATCCGGAACAGGAGGTAGCTGTTCAGGGTCGCCGCAAGCCAAAATATAAAAATTATACTGGCAAAGCAACTCCCACATCTTCTTTGGTAGCATAGAAACCTCATCGACTACCACGACCTTAATTTCACGCTCCATCTCATATACCTTTTTTGGAGTAAATACATACTTACCATTCGGCATAAGTTTTGCATGATAGATTAGCTTATGCGCTGTGGTTGCTCCTGGACAACCCTTATTTTTCAAGACATTAGCGGCTTTTCCAGTATACGCCACATATCTTACTTCATTGGGATAGAGACCCATTGCTGAAATAATGAACTTAATTAAAGTTGATTTACCAGTACCAGCGTATCCAGAAATTACCGTATATTTTTCTTTATTCTTCCATCTCTCCAGGGCTATTTTCAACCCTTCTTCTTGTTTTCTCGTAAGCTCCATTATCGTGTCTCACCACCCAATCTGTATATTCTTGGAACCATACATTATATCTGCTGCAGAAGTAATTTTGAATATCATAATCACTAAATTCGTCAAAAACATAAATACCATATCTTTCCCAAAAAAATCTATCATATTTCTGTTCAATCGCATCTTCTACAGCGTGCAGGTTCATACCATCTACTAAAAATTCGCTTAAATCGTATAGATCTAATAACTCAACATTCCTTTTAAATTCTGGAAAAAGATTACACATAAATTCTAATTCTTGTTTTGCATTTTCTTCATGGTACATTAAAAAAAGCTCCTTATAATTTCATTTCCTATATATATTGTATCAAAATTTTTCATCAAAGTCAAGCGGAATTAGCTCCCCAGTTTGCTCTCCTGAAAAAATATCTTTATCTTCGGTATAGGCATTTTGTTCCAAAAAATCGAAATCACTATTTTGATTTGGGGTTTCGGTTGCCTCAGGCGTCGCCGGCCCAGCCAGCGCCTACGAAAGTTTTTTTAGAGCATCACCGGCTTCTTTAGTAGATATACCGGTTTGATTGATTACATATGCCAGAGTATCCAGCTTATCCTATATATCATCAAAACTAATAATAATAGGATTACCTTTTCCGCCTCTTACTGCTGCCATATTCACATGTGTTTCTAAACTATACATTTTAAACTCCTATAAAAATAAGGGGTTATGCTTAGCATAACCCCATAAAATAATCATACGCTTTTGTTGCATTTTTCTGTCTGACGGAGTATGTGCTCTTGGCACATCTCTCATAACATTTTGCAAACATTAAAGCCGTATCTTCTACCGACTCTAATTGTAAAAAGTCGGCATACCCATAACCAGATTGATAAGCATATCCAAAAGTATTTAATTCATATTCAATAGTTTTTGCTAAATAGTCGCATTGAAAAATTAAATCTTCTCCTCTTACATCAGGATATGTATCTCTACTCCATTGACATATCCCGTAGTAATATCCACTTCCATAGGAATAAAGCCAATATTGGTTTTCTAATGTGTTACCTCCAACTTCTGCAATGATGTTACCTAATATTCCGGCAGCCACATAGTTACTATATCCTAATTCTTGCGTAAGATATAACCATGTATAAGTTGCATATGGATATTCATCAAATCGCTGATTCCATTGAGTTAAATAATCCATATACCCCTGTAGGAGATCTTCACAACTATGCCACTCTACTTTTGCCGCAAGTATAACTTCGCTATCTTCTTCATACCCTAACTCTCTCGCGCATTCGGCCATTTGGTGGGCTAAATATTGTCGATGAAGTAGGTTTTCAATTTCGGCGTTGATATCCGCGAAGAAATGTAAAATATCCAAATCTTCAGTTGGAATATAAGGGGAACTTGCGCTGACAGATGTGCTACAACCAACAAATGTCATTATTAAAATGCAAGTAATCAATAAGATACTAATTCTCTTTTTCATAAGGACTTTCCTCCTAATTTTTCAATTAGGTCAAAAGCTGTGTATTAAAAATAATAATTAGATTTGCTCAGGATTTCATAATCCTCAATTATAATTTGAGGACTAAAATTGCCTTGCCACTCATTGAGGTTACAAGTGCCAACGACGTTTAATGTTACACAACCTGTTTCAGAATATAAACTATCATATTCTTCTTGACTTGACCCAAATTTAATTAAAGCCAAATCACCGGGAAGGATAATTTTTAATGTAGGTTTTTTATCTGGAGACATAAGAACAAGTTTGCTGGCATGAACATTAACATTTTCAATGGCAACTTTTGGCTCGGATAAACCTTGCCCCCAAATACTTGACAGTTTACCAATTTCCATAATATCTCTACCGTATTGACTTGCTTCATTTGCAACCCAGATAAAATCTACTCGATAACTGTTACTAAAGTCAAAATTTTTTAATTTTGTATCAATGTAATTGATAAATGCTTCTAAATTTTTATCTAAAATACTTACACCGAAAGCAGAAGCATGCCCTGATGCATACTCTACCAGGCCACTTTCAGCCAAGAATTCTCTTAAATTCACCAACTTAGAGTATGTCGCATTTCGTCCAGAGCCTCGCCATGCGAACTTTGTAATTTCGCCAGTTTCTTCATCAGTCTCAATGTACCGATTAAGGAGAAGCACAGGCCGCATATATTTTCCCATAATTTGGTTGGCAATCAATCCGGTTAGATTCTCTTCTACTGGATTGTCTAACTAAATAATCAAAATAGGGTGCGACAATAAATTATCCCTCTCAATGATTTCTTCAATTACTTCTAGGCTTGTATCTCTTGCTTTAGTTTGGCGATTCTTAATGTTTTTGCAATTTCTACAAGCCTGCTCCACTCTTGCTTCAAGTTGTCCTTTACAGCCTCTCTTCGTCGAAGCTATTTGCTCGTAAGCACGAAAGTCCAGCATTGACTCAAACATGAGCAGTTTTTCGTCCCATGTTCCAACGCGAATTGTTGCATTGA
>JAEEGJ010030887.1_pt1 | contig 10428 bp, 7 predicted proteins | sample 8958761 | NCBI WGS metagenome assembly JAEEGJ01 (sample SAMN16246546, study PRJNA631951) | gut metagenome | biome: gut microbiome; feature: rumen; material: RS-attached | host: Bos | place: Iran: Karaj | collected 2018-10 | reverse complement strand
CATAAAGAGCGGGCAGCTAGTACAGTTGTGTGCAGAGGAGCTCGGATGGAAACCGTCTACCACATACACTGTCATCAAGAGACTGACTGAGCGCGGAGTAGTTATTACGGAAAAGATGATAGTCAGGGCACTGGTTAAAGAAGATGAGGCTCAGGTATCGGAGATAAATGAACTCCTGGATAACAAATTCAACGGCTCCTGTCCTGCATTCCTCGCAGCATTTTCAAAGAGCGGCAAGATGACAGAAAAAGATATCGATGAGATCCAGAAGATGATAGATGCTATCCGTGCGCAGAACGAATAAATGGAGGAGCCTATGGATAAAATATTTTCCACTATGCTTGAAATAGGCATATATTCAGGCGTGGTAGTTCTGATAGTGCTGATATTGAGACTGGTCTTCCATAAGGCCTCGAAAGCTGTCATCTGCGCATTGTGGTTTTTGGTAGGCCTTAGGCTGCTGTTATTTGTACCCATAGAGAGCAGCTTTGCCATTATGCCCAGGTTATCCATAAAAGAAATGGTCAGAGAGTACTCTGAAAGTACGGATATGGTACAGCCACTGGGAACTGATGGGAAAATCATATCTGATAATAAAGAAAATATATCAGATATTGAAAACAGTACATCAGATACTACAAATAATATAGGATTATACCCTGATAATGATCTTGATAAGGAAAGCCGTGTAGCTGCTGCACAAAATAATCCTGAGGATAGGGATAGTGAAGGAATTATCGTAGGATTAAAGGATGGTACTGTCTATAAGTATGAAAATCCTGAATCTATACGTTCAACCCAAGCGATGCAAGTAGCATCGGAGAAGAAATCTAAAATATTCAGTATCCTGGCTTTCGTATGGCTGGGTGGTACTTTAGTCATGTTCTCGTATGCTATCATCAAAGCCATAAAAGTAAAAAGACGGCTTTCAGAAGCGGTAAAGCTTGAAGGTTATGATGATGTATATCTTACGGACTATGTAAAAAATGCATTTGTGTTCGGGCTCATAAGACCTCGTATATACATGAACTATTCTGTGACCGAAGAACAGAGAAAATATGTCCTGGCTCATGAGAGAGAGCATATAGCAAGAAAAGATTACTTATTTAAAGCTGAAGCTTATGTATTGCTTTCGCTGTACTGGTTTGTACCCTGGATATGGGTAGCGTTTATCCTGTACAGCAGGGATATGGAACTGGCATGTGATGAGGGAGTCATCAGAACCATGGATCCTGAGTCCAGAGCCAGATATGCAGAGACGCTTTTTGGATGCAGCGTATCCGGATTTGACCGTGCATATAATGCGGTCTCATTTGGCGAGCTCGGTGTAAATGAAAGGGTGAAGAACATTATGAAATACAAAAAGAAAACAATATGGATATCAGTAGCAGCCGGTATAGTCGCAGTACTGTGCCTAGTATTCTTCCTGACACCCAAGAATGCGAATGCTGAAAGTGAGGTACTGGAAGAAGAACAGAATGAAATAAGATTGATTGAAGAAATTATTAATACTGATAATGATATCCCTGAGTCAAAACAGAAGAACGGATATGGCTTGGAGTTATACAAAGATTATTTTGATGAAAGTACCGGAAAACTCACATTGCCGGAAGGTGTAGAGCGTATTGAGGATCGAGCTTTTTTAGGATGTACGCAGATAAAGGTCGTTGAACTTCCGTCTACTGTAAAATCGATTGGAACTGATGCTTTTGAGTTATGTACTAATTTAAGACGAATAGATATGCCGGATGGACTGGTTGAGATAGGTAAATATGCGTTTAAGAGTTGTAGTTTACTGACATATGTGCTGTGTCCGTCAACTTTGGAAAAGATCGGAACACGTGCTTTTATGAATTGTAAGAGTTTGTTAAAGGTTACACTTTCAGAAAAAATAGTTGATTCCGGAGAAGGAATTGAAGATAATGCATTTTCAGGATGTTATTCATTGTTAGATGAATACAAGGAGCAAATACTTAGGGTTAATCCCAAAGCATATCAGGTGGATGCGATTGATGCCGGTTCGGATCTGACAAATGTTGAGTACAGCAGAAAGGAAAATGCTCCTGATAAGTTCCAAATGAGATTGGATAATCCTTATGATTCGTTCTATGTAGTTATATATGCTATGGATGACGGGGATATTATCTGTGAAGATTATCATAGTTTCCCCTATGAAGAAAAAGTCGACTATTTGGGCGAAAAGAAGAGATATAAGCTATCTGATGACTGTAAGATAATAGTACAGGCAAAGGATGAAGCGAATAATGGAAAAATCTGTTATATAGATAAAGATGAACTAACGTACATTGCTCGTATGTATGGATTTGTCAGACCTGATGGCAGCCATGAAAGCTATGTAAAATCTGAGTATGTATACCCGTTCCTTTGCGTTATGGATCAGAATCATGAAGTGCGTGCCTTAAGAGAATGTTACGACATATTTGAGGTATCCCAAAACCTGTTGGATAAGGTAAAGAATGTAGGCTATACTCCTGAACAGATTGAAGCGTTAGACAAGAAATTAAAAGATCGTGGTAATACTGAGTATGATATATGCAATATGCAGGAGCTTAATGTGAATAAAGCAGGGCAAACATACGGTAGTTGGGATTTAGGAGCGGATTTGATTCCTGCAAAGGGGATAGATGGTGTAATAGGATACATCAACAAAGAAGAATTAGAGGCACCGACAGTGCACACGATCGAGGAAGCTCTTGAGCAGAATAAAAAAGCTGAAAAAGGTAAGATAATACCCTTATATGACTGCGAAGGGGAAGTAATTGGAGGATTTTGTGCTGGATTTGTAAGTGATGAGGAGGTAGAAGCTTACCGCAACGAATTAAAAAAATGAAATAAAGTTAGAAAAAGATAAAAAGATGAAAGGGGACGGAACTGTGTAACCGATGATTAGCGGCACAGAATCGTCCCCTGTCTCCTTTTAAATCATTCAAAGATATTTGGGGTTTGAAAACATAATTTCGATTTGGTATATATTTCTCTCTTTTGACCAATGCTACATATTGTTCGGAATAAAACACGATATTATTCCGAATAAAACATTGACATTGTTCGGAATAATAGCTATAATATTGTCAAATCATTATTCGGAGGTGTTCTATGGCAGAGTATATAACAACAAAAGAAGCATCTGAAAAGTGGGATATCACAGAACGTAGAATAAATGTGCTTTGCAAAGAGGGCAGAATTCCTGGTGCGTATAAAGAGAATAAAAGATGGGTTATTCCTATGAATGCAGTAAAACCTGCAGATAAGCGCCTGAAGGGGGATAACGGTATTCCGATTTTGAAGAAAAAAGTTGCGATTAAGAGCGGTAAGAAACTTCCGCTTCCTATAGGGATCACTGATTATCGTAAGGCTTCCGATGAATATTATTATGTCGATAAGACACTTCTGATTCGGGACTTTATTGATGAACGTCCGTTGGTTTCGTTGTTTACCCGTCCACGCCGTTTTGGTAAGACGTTAAATATGGATATGCTTCGAGTGTTTTTTGAAAGGTCAGAGGAAGATACTTCTGTTTACTTCCGTAATAAAAAAATTTGGACATGCGGCATGGAATATCAGAGGTATCAGGGAAAATATCCGGTTATTTTTGTGACTTTCAAAGATGTAAAATGTGAAGATTGGGAAACTGCATATGATCTCATATATAAAGTATTAAGAAATGAGTTTGAAAGACATAGCGAGCTGCTTGAAAGTGATAAGATAAGTTCATATGAAAAAAAATACCTTACAAGTTTATTGCAGGGCGAGGCAAATGAAAATGATGTGGCTTTAGCATTTTTGAATCTTTCAAGAATGCTTCACATTCATTATGGGATAGCTCCGATCATAATTATTGATGAATATGATACACCGATTCAGCAGGGACATGTTCGCGGATATTATGATAAAGTGATTGATTTTATGAGAACATTGTTTTCAGGTGGATTAAAGGATAATCCGCATTTGTCTTACGGATTTTTGACCGGAATATTGCGTGTAGCAAAGGAAAGCATTTTTAGTGGACTTAACAATATAAAGGTGAATTCTGTTTTAGATAATCGGTATAGTGAATATTTTGGATTTACCTCGGAAGAAGTACAGGAGATGGCCGAGTATTATGGTGCTTCGGAAAAATACAATGAAATTTGTGAGTGGTATGACGGATATCGATTTGGTAAAACAGAGATATTTAATCCGTGGTCTGTTATCGGATATTTTAATAATGAATGTATTCCACGTGCTTTTTGGCAGTCTACCGGAAGTAATGATATCATTGGTGAAGTACTAAGTAATGCAACAACGGAAACGTATGAGAAACTGGAATCTTTGATGCAGGGTAAGTCTTTTGTTACTCGTATTGATACAGGAGTGATTTATCCGCAGCTTCAGAATAATCAGTCATCTATCTATAGCTTTTTGCTTGTAACCGGTTATTTGAAAGCAATAACCAATGACCAGCCTTTTGGCGGTGATTATATGTGTGAAGTAGCACTTCCGAATAAAGAGATTTCTTATGTATATAGCAAAGAGGTTTTGTCGAAGTTTGAAAATGTGATTCCGCCTTCAATAGCAAATGCTATCCAAGAGGCAATTTATACAATGGATATTCCAAAGTTACAGAATAAACTGGAAACATTTTTGCTACAGACTATCAGTTTCCATGATGCAGCAAATGAGACGTTTTATCATGGATTGATTTTAGGTCTTTGCGCAATATTGGATAATCAGTATCGCATCACATCTAATCGGGAAACCGGCAATGGACGTTTTGATATTCAGATGTTGCCCCTGAACAAAAAACTGCCGGGCATTTTGATTGAGCTGAAAGCCGGAAAGGAATGTACGGAAAGACAGCTGGATGAGCTTGCAGAGATGGCATTAAAACAGATAAATGATAGACAGTATTATGTAGAGATGGTGGCACAGGGTGTGAAGGCGATTATGCAATATGGCATAGCTTTCTCGGGAAAAAGTGCAAGCGTCAAAGCAAAAGTTAGAAATACATAATGAATCGTAAATCTGTGATGCATATAATCGAAGTTTGAAAATGTATATAACAGTTGCACAAAAAAGAAAGCTAAATTTTGTGCAACTTTTTTGTCTCTAAAAAATAAAAATAAAAATAATTTAAAAAATGCAAAATATACCCTTTAAATGTTGTCTATATTGGTGAAGCTTCAAAAATAATAAAGGGGAGGTGAGTGCTGGTTGGATGATTTGGAAATACTTGAAATGTTTCGAAACAGATCTGAAGAGGCGATAAAACAGTGTCAGAAAAAATATGCGGACTATTGCTATAGTATATCTTTTGCAATCCTTCAAAATAGAGAAGACGCAGAAGAGTGCGTAAATGACACTTTTTTACAAGCATGGGATTCGATACCTTCAGTTATGCCGGAACATTTAAAAGCATACTTAGGAAGCATTGCTAGAAATCTATCAATTAACAGAGCAAAAGCCCTAACACGGATGAAACGAGGAGACGGAATAATTCCTTTGGATATATCGGAGCTCTCTGAAGTTATTTCTCTACCAGGAAATGTTTGGGAAAAGATAGATGAAGATGTACTTATGAAAGAAATAAATGAATTCCTAAAAGAGCAGAAAAAACTTTACAGAGTTGTCTTTGCCCAGAAGTACTGGTATTTTCTGGATATCAAGGGAATAGCAGAACTAAATCATATAAGTGAGAGTAAAGTAGGTTCAATACTCCATAGGATGCGTAAGAAGCTAAAGAAAAAATTAGAGAAAGAAGGGTATACAATATGAAAGAAGAGGATTTGATTTATTCATTATCAAAATTAGATGCAGATATTATAGAAGATGCTGATCCGTTAAATGCTACGGGACTTAAAACGGTTAACACAAAACATGGGATGCCTAAGATGGCAGCCGCAGCAATAGCATTTGCATGCGTGTTGGCTTTGGGCGGCGGTGTAGTATGGGCGATGACAGCATCACCTTTAAAAGAGTATTTTTTTAAGAATAGTGACAAGGAGTTTGAAGATATATATACTGAAGTTGGCAAGGAATATAAGATAGGAAGCCATACCGTGGTTTTTGATGGTGCGATATATGATGAGTCTGTAGATACCGGATATGTATCATTCAGTGCTTTTGATGAGGAAGGAAATCCGGTGACATTCGATGAGAATCTGAATGAAAGGAGTTTTAGCCTCATCTACGATAGATTGCCTAAAGAGAAGGCTAGATTGGTCAGAAACACGAATCATCTATCTTTTAAACTGGGAGAAGATGAAGGATTTATAATATGGTTAAATGCACCCAGTATGGGAACCAAATATTCTGAAACTACAATGTGTTTCCAATTTAAGAGCGAATCGGAAGATTATGGGAAAAGAGATATCGGTTTTATGGTAGTAGATAAGGGTACCTACGATAAAATTGTTGAAGATATATCAAACTTAAACGAAGAAGAGATGGATGTACCTTCATACGATGAAGATAACAGAAAGGTTCTATATGGCGGAAGAGATTGGAGTGAGCCTATACCTGAGGTTGTTAATATTCTGGAAAAATATGATGTTGTATATCTGGAATATAAATCATTAACATCTCAGGTTATAGAAACAGAAAATTGTACGTTTATTTTTGGCAGGACGGATGCGATGCTGAAATATAATAAGAATGATATAGATTTTAATCGGTTTATTATAAGGCGTGAAAACGGTGAAGAAATAACGCTTACCCGTGAAATGGCCGGTGAGTTATGGTATGTATCGAACATGGATTTGTTGAATTGTAGACACTGGTCACAGATAAAAGAAGATGGACATGTCAATTCGCAATTCAACTATGGATTTATACTTGGGGCTGATGAAAAGGTGACTATAGAAATTGATGGACAGATATATGAGTAAATCTGGTGGGATATGTAAATTGATATATGAAAGCATGCTCATAAAGGTGCTTACGAACAGTGCTGCTTCTATTGTTAATTCTTAATGAAGAATACAGGGGACGGTTTTGTGAAGCTGGAATTTGGCAACACAGAGCCGTCCCTTGTCTTCCTGCATCGATTTTCTTAGTTTTAGTAAAAACTGAAACTTAAAAAATATTCTCTACATTGAGATATTATTCGAAAATAGTTGTCTTTTATAGTGTAAGCGCTTATAGTAGTAACAGGAGGATATTATGGATGACAACGACATAGTTGAGATGTACTGGAAACGAGACGAACGGGCACTGCAGTATAGCGAGAAAAAATATAAGGCATATTGCCTGAAGATAGCTGATAATATACTGAATAATAAAGAGGACTCGGAGGAGTGTGTTAATGACGCTATGCTTGTGGCGTGGAATGAGATTCCACCCAAAAGGCCGGGTTCTTTTAGAATGTTCCTTGCTAGAATTACCCGGAATGGAGCCATAAACAGGCTGAAATCCTATACAGCGAAAAAAAGACATGGCGGAAATGCAGATATAGCGATAGAGGAGCTATCGGAGACTGTGGTGGGCGGAACTGATGTCGAAGGCGAAGTAATGGCTGGAGAGTTGAAGGAATGTATAGGGAAGTTTGTCAAGGATCTTCCTGAGAGAGAAGGGGATATTTTCACCAGGCGTTACTTTTTTACAGAGAGCATAGAGGAGATATCCAAGGCTTATGGCCTTACAGGACATGCCGTTTCCGTCATTCTGGACAGGACACGCAAAAAGTTGAGAGCACATCTGGTAAAGGAGGGCTACATTAATGAAGGGTAAAGATATATATAGTGCTATGGACGGGATAAAGGACGATATACTCGTCAGAAGTGAGATGAATAAGGGACGTCTAAAGAAGAAAAAGTGGATATGGCCGGCAGTGGCAGGAATGGCAGTGGCAGTAATATTGGCAATTGTAGTTTTAATAAATGGAAATAAAAAGGTTTTGGCCTCAAACCTTATGGAGGGGATAGTTCCAAGCGGTGATGTGGAAGTAGCAACTACGCTTGAATATGCCCCTGCACTTACTGATTTTTCAATCCGTTTCTTTAAAGAATGTTATATGGACGGGACGAACCAGCTAGTTTCACCGCTTTCAGCCGTTTACGCCCTTGGTATGACGGCAAATGGTGCTGATGGTGAAACCTTAAGGCAGATGGAGAACGCCTTCGGCATTTCTTCTGAAACCATGAACCGATATCTCTATAGCTATATTTCGAACCTGTCAAGGGGCGAGAATTATAAGCTTGAACTGGCCAATTCGATATGGGTTGAAGAAGGCTTGAAAAATGTGAAGAATGATTTCCTTCAAACCAATGCGGATTACTATAACGCAGATATATACAAGCTTCCCTTTGACGAATCGGCTGTAAATACTGTTAACAGCTGGGTAAATGACAAGACGGATGGCATGATTCCGGCGATAATCAATGAATTGTCACCGGAAGAGGTAATGATTCTTATCAACGCACTGTGTTTTGATGCTAAATGGGAAGAGCCTTATGATGAAAGGGCCGTAAGGGACGATGTGTTTCAAAGGGAAGACAAGAGCATGTCCACGGTTCCGTTTATGTTCTCAACCGAAGAAAAATACATAGAGGATGAATATGCCACAGGCTTTATCAAGCCATATGCAGAAGGTAAATATGCCTTTGTGGCTTTGCTTCCTAATGAGGGGGTAAGTGTTAAGGACTATGTCTCAAGTTTAAATGGACAGAAGGTCCTTGAAATGCTGAATTCGGCATCAAACGAAGAAGTATATACCAAGATGCCGAAATTTAAGGCTGAGTATACGATACTCCTTTCAGATGCACTAAAAAAAATGGGTATTACGGATGCATTTGGGAGCAGTGCCGATTTTACAAGAATGGCGTCAAAGGAAGATGCTTTGCTTTATATTAATCGGGTTGTACAGAAAACATACATAGAAGTTGATGAAAAAGGGACTAAAGCAGCGGCTGTTACGGCTGCGGATATGAATGCTAGTGATGTACCGATTAAGGAATATAAGACGGTATACTTTGATAGGCCGTTTGTATATATGCTAATCGACTGTCACAGCAATGTTACATTCTTTATCGGAACACTTTTGGACGTTTCGGAGCAATGAGAGTAATCGAAAGCAAGAAATTAGTGCTTTATGGACTATAGAATACCGGGAGGTACATACAGATGGCTTTTGTACAAGATGTTTTATCTGGAAAAAAAGGGCTTTCTTCAACCACTATAAAAATCATAGCTGTCATTACTATGTTTATAGATCATCTGGCGACAATATTTTTCCCAACCGGAGATACATTGCTGGTATCCATTATGCATTTGGTTGGAAGAATTGCCTTTGTTCTGTTTGCATTTTGTATAGCAGAAGGCTTTTCACATACCAGTAACAGGAAAAAGTATGCATTACGTTTGATTGTGGCGGCAGTACTTTCGGAACCTGCCTATAATATAGCTTTAGTTAAGGATCCAACTCTCTTTTTTAGACAGCAGAATGTTATCTTTACTTTCTTTATAGCTTTTTGCGTTCTTTGTATGGTCGAAAACATTAAAAACAAGGATGGTTTAAAAGGCAAAAAACTATTGATGGTTTTAACTGCAATCGGTGGAATGCTTATATCTGAACTTACCAGGACTGAATATGGATGCATGGGAGTAGGTCTGGTGCTGATATTCTATTTGTTTAGAGAAAAAAAGGTAGTCTTGTACATTGCTTCAAGTTTAACATATTTCTTTGGTTATGTTATTACCTTATACATATCTAACATATACAATCTATGGTATTCTTATTTAACATACATGGAAGATTATGAACGGAAAAAGGATATCCTAGCATATGAACCCCAGTTTAAATTCGATTTGAAAAGTATTATTGGCAATTTGGGATCGGCATCTGGCGCTATCTGGAAATATGCTTTGGAGGGCTTGTTGGTAGGAGCAATCGTGGCACCTGCTATTATCATGCTGTATAATGGTAAAAAAGGTAGAACATTGCCAAAACTTGCGTTCTATGTTTTTTATCCGGCACATTTGATGTTTTTATATAATCTAATGATACTTATACAATTTTCAAAATGGATATACTAACTTCAGATCATAAATAAAGACTAACTATTAAAAGTCAAGAAAAAAAATGATATTTTTTAAAATTCAAAAAGGTATTCGTAAAAGTTAAAAAATGCACGACAAAAAGAGCATCTTTACAGGTGCTTGCTAAAGGGATATTGGTTTGGGATGTTCTAAGATTTGATATATTGCTGCTTAGTTTTTTCAAGATGATAGATGACTCGGATTAGTTTCTTTGCTGCATGAGAAATGGCGACATTATAATGCTTACCTTCTGCTCGTTTCTTTGCAAGATAAGCTGCAAAGACTGAATCCCAATGACATACATATTTTGTAGCATTATACAGAGCATACCGAAGATAACGGGATCCACGCTTTTCCATGTGTGCATAGGCACCATCCAATTGCCCGGACTGA
>JAEEGJ010030882.1_pt1 | contig 10428 bp, 14 predicted proteins | sample 8958761 | NCBI WGS metagenome assembly JAEEGJ01 (sample SAMN16246546, study PRJNA631951) | gut metagenome | biome: gut microbiome; feature: rumen; material: RS-attached | host: Bos | place: Iran: Karaj | collected 2018-10 | reverse complement strand
ATTCGATAACGAAGCGAGTTTTTGGTCTAAAGTATCATTCCAACTCATACAGATGAAGTTTAAATCCGTGCAAAAATAAGCCTTTTTCTTTTACTTTGTCAAGAAAAAGGCTAATATTTTTAAAAAAGAAACAGCCCCAATCGGTGCTGTTTCATGTAGTAGGATGTATTATTCCATATTGGTGTAGACGGCTTGAATGTCTTCGTCTTCATCGAGTTTGTCGAGGAACTTCTCGATTTCCACCATCTGTTCGTCGGTGAAGCTGACGGTTTGGTTGGGGAAACGCTGCAAGTTGGCTTTCACGATGTTGATCTTGCGCTCTTCGAGGGCGTCGTGCATGGTGCCGTAGTCGGTCCAGGCAGTGTAGACGGTAGTCGTGGTGGTACCTTCTTCCTCGTCGGTCTCGCTGGTGATTTCATCCAGACCGTAGTCGATGAGTTCAAGCTCCAGTTCGTCTTTGTCCATGCCGGCAGGCATCTCGATCTCGAAGACAGCCTTGCGGGTGAACATGAACTCCAACGAGCCGATGGGCAGGAACGAGCCGCCGCACTTGTTGAAGTACGACTTCACGTTGGCCACTGTGCGAGTGGTGTTGTCTGTAGCACATTCCACCATGCATTGGATGCCGAAGGGGCCTTTGCCTTCGTAGGTGATTTCAACGAGGTTGGCAGCGTCCTTATCGGTGGCGCGCTTAATGGCGGCATCGATGTTGTCCTTGGGCATGTTCTCGGCCTTGGCGTTCTGGATGGCCTGGCGCAGTTTGGGGTTCATGTCGGGGTCAGGACCGCCTTCCTTGGCAGCGATGGTAATCAGTTTTCCGAGTTTCGGGAACACTCTTGACATATGTCCCCATCTTTTCATCTTGGCCGCTTTGCGGTATTCAAATGCTCTTCCCATATTTAGATTTTTAGATTTTTTATTTTAGGGTGCAAAAATAGTAAATCGTCAGAAATTGACGGCTTTTCTGTGCAAAAAATCTTTTCTTTTGCTATTTTCAACTATTTTTGCAGTCTTAATATTAATAAGGTATGAAGGTTTTGGTGCTTTCTGAAACGGATGCATTGTGCGGCCCGATGGCGGCAGCGTTTTTACGGGATTTCTCCACCGCTTTGGAAGTGCAATCAGCAGGAACGAATCCATTGCCAGCCATTGATCCTTTGACTGTTGAAGTGATGCATGAAAGTCTGATTGACCTTGAGGCATATATTCCGCGCGACATCAACGAGATCATCGAATCGGACTATGATGCGGTGTTTCAATGCCCCGATATGCTCTGCCCAAAGACCATCGATGATTATAGGGTCATGCGTGACTACGTCAAGAATGAGGCATTCCTTTTTTATCGTGAACTTGAAAGAAACAGGGACTGATTCGGTTTGTCATCAAAAGATTTTCCGATACACATGGCATTCCGGCGTCTCTTGTCGCAAGTCCAGATAATCTTGATGATAGTCTTCGGCAGGGTAGAAGGGCATGACCGAGCGTATTTGTGTGACGGGGTGATAGCCCATTTGCATCAGCTCGCCAAAAACTCTAATGGCGGTGTCGCGCTCTTCGGTGTCGTTGAACCAAATGGCAGAAAGATATTGTGTCCCGATATCGATGCCTTGCCCGTCGACTTGCTCGAAATCATGAATCTCAAAGAAATAACGCACTAAGGTTTCATAAGAAACTTGTTCGGGGTCGTATTCCACTTCGATGGTCTCCAAATGTCCCGTTGTACCCGTCTTGACTTGTTTATAGCTTGGGTTCTCCATGTCGCCGCCCATGAAGCCAACGACGGTCTTCGTCACGCCCTTAAGGCGTTTGAAGTAGTACTCCACGCCCCAGAAGCAGCCAGCTGAGAAATAGGATTTTTTCATTTCTGTTTTTCCTTTTTCATTAATGAGATTCCTTGTCGGATTTCATTTTCGCGTCTTCCTTGCTCCATTGCCATACCCACATGAACATGCCTTACGATTTGCTTCTTGTCAATGAAAAATTCAGTTGGACTACCCGTAAGATTGGTCCGTAAGGCGTCGTCTTGGTCAATGATGAACAGGTTGTTATATTTGTCATGAAGACTCTTGGCGTATTCCAATGTTTCTTCTGGTGTGGAATCTTCTGCCAATTCAATAAGACAAAGAATATCAATGTCTTTCAACTCATCCTTCAAATTGAGTATGGCATTGGGAAACTCTTTTTCAACCTCTTCCTTACCAAAGCCACAGTGCGAGTTGGAGAAAACCAATATGGTTTCCCTTTTGAGCCATTCCTTGAGTTTCAAGGTTTTCCCGTCAAGGTCTTTAATCGTAATATCAGGAATTTCCCTTCCCATTGTGTTTTTGTACCAATCCATCATGATTTTCTGGCCGAGTTCTTGGCCTTCTTTTTCGGTAAGACTGGTAACATCCTTGTAATACTTTTCGTAATCTACAGGAATGATATAGTTGTCCGACCTGTTGCACGATACAAAGGCAAGTAAGATGAGAATGGTAATAAGGAATTTCTTCATGCTATTGAAAATTTGCCCGCAAAAATACAACTTTTCCCAATCCATACAAAACATAGAGTAACTCCCAACAACTCTAAACTCTCAACTGACACAAGCCGCCGCTGTCACGGTTTTTGCAATGCCTGGGCTTCAACCTCGCCTCCCCAAAGCTGGTCGGTAATGCCGCCGTTCAGGGTGCTCGTCCTCGTTCCTGCGGGCGAACACTCTGCCCGTCGACAACACCGCCCAGCCCACGCGACGGCCAGCCTTTACTTCTCAATCGCCCTGGGCAAGAGTCGTTTCCCCCTCTAAGAGGGGGTGGCCGCAGGCCGGGGGAGTCACTGCAACCTTATTCGACAATTCGTTAGTACGAATAACGTTAGCACGTTAGCACGAAATAACTCCTAACTACAAACTCCCAACTCCTAACTGAAGAAAACGACACATGCCCAGTGCGGCCACATCAGGCATGTAGGCGGCTCGCCTGCAAAAAAGCCTCATGAAAGGCCGTCGCGCCCTACCCACAAGCTCAGGCTCTAACCGGGCAAAAACACCGCGCCAGCGGCTGCCTCAACTTCTCGCTTTAAGCTTCAACAGTAGGAAAGGTATTTGCTGACAACCTGCTCTACGGCTTCATAATTACCGCTGACACCACCAGCAAAAGAAGAAGGTCTTATCAGATCCTTCAATGGATAAGTGTCATCAGTCATGGTGATTTCATCAATTGGACTGATGGTGAACTCCAGCGTTTCAGGATTGATCTGCAACGCATAATTGGAGTACTGCTTGTTGATCACACTCTTGTTGATGTCATCAAAAATGCACCTGATGTAGTCGTAGAAATCATTGATGCTGACGAAGCCTAAGGAATCTCTTTTGGGGACAAACATGGTTCTGAAAGTTTGGATGGCAAAGGTACACATTTTTACCGAACAAAACACTGAATCACCCAACGCACAGCCTACCTAATTCAGCAGGAGGGGGAAATTGGTGTTCCCTGCGTCGCCGCTTCTTGCGCCTGCCTTGGTGTGCGCAAGGCTATAACGAGCGCCAATAGAAAAAAATGCTGAACTCCTCCGTCGTGCGCTTTTTTCTGTTGGCGGCCTTGCGCAACACCGCCGCTTCCTTCGTCTGTCCCGCGACACTCGCTCCGCAAGCTCCGCTGGCGCGGCTCCAGACGAGCGTCTTCGGCTCCAAGACCAGCCGCTTTCGTGGCTCCTTGCTCGCTCGGGGCTTTCTTGTCGCCCCCCGAACCCCCAAGCGGTTCTCGTGCCTCGCATCTTTTTAGCGGGGGTCGCCGCGCCCCTTTAGTTTTGCGCCCCTGCTTGCGCGTCCGCCCGGCGATTCCCTTTGTGGAGCGCTAAAGCGCATCTTGTTTCGCCCCCTCATCGTTGCCACCCCTTCCCGCAATGGCCATACTGGTGCCTGCCGCTGCTGGGGTCGCCGCCGCAAAAGGCACGCCCGCCGCCGCTTGCGATTGAAACGCTGCGCGGACACCTGTCGGGCGGGTCGGCCGCGCTGGCGCGACGGGGCGCAGGGTTTCCCACTCAAATGTGGGGTATAGGCTCGGTTTTCCCTTTCTGGCGTGAGTGTCAAACGCCCCTATAGCCGCAGGCGCTTTTCCCCCTCCTGCTGACCCAACGCACTCCATGCCACCGTCACCCCCGTCCACCACCCCGAAATGCAGGTCAGGTCGGTCGCTCAGCAAGCTTCGCTCCCTATACCTCCACGTCCCCAACCGCCACCCTAAAGTTCAAACCAGGTCGCTCCGCTAACGCTTCGCTCTGGCCAACCACCATCAATCCCCACCTACCACCCTATTTTGAGTATTTAGACAGTGCAGTCGCTACGCTCCTGAGTACCGCCACGTCCCCAACCACCAGCCCTTATTTGAGAGTTCGGGAAGGTGTCGCTCCGCAAAGCTCCGCTCCGTACCACCGTCGTCCCCACCGCCGCCCTGAATTATCCATTAAAACAAAACCGCCACAAAGGTAATCCTCTGCGGCAGTATGTCTCTGTTTGTGACCTTGACGTTTATTTTCTTATCAAAACCCAACGACCAGAACTCGTGTTGCCCTCGCGAATCAACACTCCTTTCTTCTGCATGGCAGCAATGTCACGTCTGATAGTACGAAGATCTACTGACAAAACTAGTGACATTTTCTTGCCTGAAATAAAGGCATCATCATCTATCAAATCACATATTTTCTTCTGTCTTTCAGTTAATTGTACTGGTGACAAACTGGTGACATTACTGGTGACATTCTTCCTTCCACTGATGACATCATAACCTCGTTGGAAGGTCACCAGCGTACCGCCACAATGTGTTTTTACCGTCGGCATAGGCAACCCGACTTTCTCAAATCCGTCATGGATTTTCTTGTAGCCTCGTCCCCAAGTATCGATAAAACCCGCCTTGAACATAGTGTCGGCAATGTTACGGTTGCGGGGCTTCGACGAATGCTTGCCATAAAGCACTGTTTCATCATAACCCTCCGGCAATTCTCCTTCGTTCCAAATTTCCACATGGTCATTGTAGACATGCATCTGAATGTCTGGCCCTGTGTAATCTTTATGCGCGATCGAGTTGTATAGTATCTCTCTCAGTGCCTCTACTGGCACCTCCAGTTCCTCTTTACGTTGCATACCGTCAAAGCGCACAGGAGAAGTCAGATACTTGGCTTTCAGCACATCCACCACACGGTCGGCCATCTGTATGATATTGCCCTCAATCACATCCTGAATGAGCAAGTCGGCCTCATCAACACCGAAGCGGCCAATCTTGAATCTTACACTGGTGAAGAATTTCAACGGGTCTTTGCCGAAGAGCAACAATGCAGCATTCTTCAAATGGCCATTCCCATCCAAGAGGTGCAAGCTGGTAAGCACATCCTTGATAGAGGCATTGCGTTCGTCTTCAGGTATACGATTGGCATCTATACCCTTATGCAGGAAATAATTGATGGCCTCTCGGTCAATGTCATCTAATGTCGCTTTGTCATTGGTGACGTCATCCCAAGACTTACCCATCTTCTTTAGAACGAACTGCTGGAGCGCAGTACCATTCAGTTCCTGCATCGTGGCACCTGAACGGTAGTAGTATTTGCCCTTGAAACTGATAGGCACGTTGCTCGGGTTAACAATCAACTCGATATATTCCAGGCCATTCTGCTCATAGAGATTCACATCTACCACCAAGCCCATGTAATTGACAATCTTATTAGGAATGTCTTCCAGTAGCTTTTTTGAGTTTTCCAGCCCAATCACCTCGTGGTTATCGTCCACGCCAAAGTACATCACGGCTCCTTGTGCATTCGCAAAGCCGCAAATCCACTTCAGAAATTCATCCTTCCATTCGCTCTTGAACTCCACGTTCTGGCACTCCTTCGGTTTTATCTTGCTCATGTCAATTCAATTTGAAACCGTGCAAAGGTACAAATTTTCCTGCATCCCCGGGTACGGTGCCTAAAAAAGCCAAGCCCCTAAATAAACTACGCCCCCCTAACGCGGGTCTCCGTTTGCCGTTAAGGTACTTGCTTTTTTAGCCACCTCGTGTCCCCCTCTGTGAGGGGGTGTCCGAAGGACGGGGGAGTCTAAGTCTCATCTGTCCTATTCGTCCTATTCAAACAGAAAAGCCCTACACTGTCATGGCGAGGGCTTCCCCAAAAAATGAAAAAAATGTATGTAGTGATGATGACTCACCTTGTGGTCCGATAGGCAGTCCCGAAGTCCCGCAGTCTCGTGTCCCGCGTCATCTTAGCTCGAAGTGGCACTTATCGACGAAAGTCTTCCAATGACCACCCCAGACGATTTCTGTGCCCTGGTCGCTGGCCACCTGAAACATCAGGTCGGCCAGTTCCTCGAACCTGGACCAATCCACCAATTTACGATTCATCGTCAGCGGGTACAAGTCCACAGCCTTCCCGATGAGGTGTTTGGAACTCATCGTCCGTGACTTGCCCTGCCGGACATACTCGCGCTGCTTCTCTACCGTTCGCAGACCTTCCGACACGTTGAACGGGAACTTGCACCGTGCAGCGCATTCAATCACGACAGCCTTCAGGCGCTCATCCACGCCCTCCAGTCTCTCCAATGATAACTTGCTTAATTCCATATTTAGCTCTCCTCTAATTTGTTCCGTCCCTTTTCCCCCTTTGAAAGGGGGTGCCGCAAAGCGGCGGGGGATTCATTCCTCATTCCGCATTCATCATTCCTAATTCCTAATTCCTATACGCATCTCGCTCGTACTTGCTCATCCTTCGCCATTCCCAAGGGGGAACGGCTCGGTCATCACACCAGAGGCCACGACCATCCAACTTCGCCTCAGCTTCCAGCTGAGCATAGCGCGAATTTCTGTCGTACTCCTTGTAATGCCAGGCTAAGCCCTCTTTCAGCAGCTCCTCGGCGATATCTGCGCCGTCCAAATAGGCCGTCGCAATCCATCGACCGTATGAGTCGCGCTGCTTCAGCTTCAGGCCTACGGCCTTCCCGCTGATGAGCCACTGCAAGTGCAGCGAGGCCACATCACCGTAGAACTGCCCTCGCTCAGGCGCATCGATGCCGCTGATGCGCACAGTTACCTTCGTCAGCTCATACGCCCACGGATTAACACCGGGGTTGTAGGCCTCCTTGGTGTTCACTGTCATTTTTCCTTCGAAAGTGTCGCCGTCGATGACGCAGCACACCTTCAGGAACACTTTGACGCTGTCACTTCCCGAAAGGCATCCAGTTACACTCGCCGCCATGCGGCTCCCGCCTGTCGGCGGTCTGCTTTCTGTCATCTCGCGGCAGCTGCAAGAAAGCATAAGACAGGCAACTGCCAGCATTAAAAATTTCTTCATAATCTGATTGTTTTTAGAAACACTGCAAAGATATTACAAAAAATCGTCAAGCGAAACTGTCAAATCGCGTCAAAATCAATCAGGAAGTTTCGGAAAATCAAATTTTTAGGCTCTTTCCCTTATCTTTGCCCTGCCGTCACCGAAATAGGCGTTCTCGCCGCAGTCCAAAAACAATATAAAGATTATGATCTGCCGCATCTCTCCTGTTGGTGATGACACCACGACAACAGCTGCAGTCCTGTCGTCATTGCGGGCTTGACCCGCAATCTCATTAACTAAATGTTTAACCCCTTAAAACAAGTAAAGATTATGGGTAAAATTAAACAAGGAATCCTCGGTGGATTCAAAGGAAAAGTTGGCACCGTAATCGGTGCCTCATGGAACGGCATCGCCTACATGCGAGGCCTGCCTCAATCCACAAAAGACCGCAAGTCCGCTGCACAATTGGTGCAGCGTGAACTCTTCAGGGAAGTCCAGGATCTCGTTGGCCAGTTGAGCCACGAGCAACTGGTCTTCTTGTTCCCTAACTCGGCCAAGGGCATGTCCCGCCGTAACCTTCTGGTGAAGCAGCTGTCCGCTGACCCGCTCATCGCTGAAGGCGTGAAACATGCCGACCTGGCCGACATCACTTCGCTGGGAAACGCGCCTACGGCTGACCTTCCCGATGTGGACATCACTGCCACCCGTTCCAACATCATCATTTCATGGGATGCCGAGAACGACTGGCGCGCTCAGCACGGCGACGAGTACCCGACCATCTGTATCTTCAATGTCACGCAGAAGAAGATCTTCCTCGTGCATTCCAGTGTGACGGTCGGCGTATCCGGCTCGCAGTCCTTCAGCCTCAACAATGATGCCTTCGGCATTGGCTCGGATGAGTATAGCGGCTTCATGCTAAGCACAGGCTCCAAAATCCGTCTCGTCGGCTTTGGCACCTTGGCCGTAACCAAAAGACCAGCCCGCCAGCGTCGCAACCCTCGCACGGGCAAATAACCAATTAATTATGTTACGCCATGAGCATCTATGAATGGGCATCGTTGCTGCTGGCACCGATTACGGGTGTCGCTTCCTGGCTCGCCGCTACGCGGCTGCGCCAGAACCGCACCATCCGTGAGATGCAGCAGACCATCCTCAACCTGGTCGAGGAAAACAAGCGCGTCTATTCTGAGCTGACCGAAGCCCGACGGGAAATCGTCGGGCTATCGGCCCAGGTCGCACAGCTCAACCTCGAAAACGCTGAGCTGAAGCAATTGATTGAAAACCTGTAAGGCCATGAAGACGCGAATCCTTGTTTTCCTCCTGATGTTGACGGTGACGATGGTCTTGTGCGCCTGTGACGCGAAGCGCCGCGCTCAGCGTCGCATCCGTCGCATAACGGAACGCTGTCCCGAGCTGATGACCGTCCAGGCGCATCCCATCGACACCTTCATCCCGCTTCCTCCTGTGGTCGATAGTGCCGTGATGCCCCTTGCTCCGCTGCTTGACGGCCAAGCCGTCAAGATCCAGACGGAGCAGGGCATCTTCACGGCAACGGCCACTGACGACAGCCTCACAGTCACCTACGAGGCCGAGAAATCAACACTAAAGCCTGGGTCATAGGGGAAGGGGAAATGGTCAATACCGCCCAAACTACCTTTGCTGTAGCCGATGAACCCTATATGGAACACAGCTGCCCATTTCTCTGTGGGATGGAAAGAGATGCCTGGCTTGATACCAGCCTGCCACGTCTTTTGTAAATCTCTGCCGTATGTGATTTCTCCATCAACGTTGTATTTGTCTCTCCAACCGATGAAGTCGAAAGCTCCGTCAAGGAACAAAGTGAACTTTTCAATGTTGTAGACATTGTAACGCACATAAGGCATGATATAGAAGGCATTGACAATATACTTGTTTGTCGGGCCTCCTATATGTGAAGTGATACCTGATGAGTAACCGAGCGCGGTGGCCATTGACCAGTTGCCGAAGCTGTAACCCACCTCGGGACCGAGGAAATAATACGTGCCACGAGTATCCTCATACTTGTTGGTGTTGAAAGCCAAACTGCCGCCCAACCATACTTGGGCATTGGCAGCGAAGATGCCTGTAAAAGCAAGGACTAAGGTTAAGAGAACTTTTTTCATTTGTTTAATGGTTTAATGTGAAACAATAGTGTTTGAGTTGTAGATTAAACGGCTTGACATGCCACTTATTGCTTATGAATCAAAATATGTAGATACCTGGCGCTCGATGGTGTGTGTAGCGGCTCTGTCGTGTGAAATGTTAATCCGATGTCGGCCAAAGGTTGCGGAGGAAGATTTCGCATCTTTTAGGAAGCTTATTGGCCGCAACCTTTGTCCGTCCTCGGCTAATAGATTGGATGCCATCGTTGCCGTGTTGCATCGTGTGCGCCGCTCGAAAAACCCTTTGGTGGCTTGCAACCACTGATAGATGATTTTTACAGTTACGGCGGGCTATACGGAAAATTTGTCTATTTTTGCCTTCATAAATACAACATACCACTAATTATGTTCATTAAAATGAAAAAAGCAATTCTTCTTGTGGCTGCAGTTATGGGTTTTGCTTTTGCGGCAAAAGCACAGAACAATGCCCTAGGTGTTCGCCTTAGTGGTGGCAATCAATGGTATTGTGCAGAAATCTCCTACCAGCGAAGTTTAGATGCCCCTAACCGTATTGAGACAGACCTTGGTTACAGGGTTGATGACGAGTTTGACATAGGGTATTTGTTTTTAACGGGCGTCTATCAATTGCATTTTGATATTTCTGCCGCTAAAAACCTTGGGTGGTATTTTGGTTTTGGTCCCAGATTAGAAATATTATACTATGATGGTCACTCCGGTTATGATAATCCAATTAACTTTGCAGGCGCGTTAGGTGTAGTGGGTCAGGTTGGTATGGACTATCATTTCAACGCCATCCCTCTCCAACTTGCATTGGACTTCCGTCCATGCTTATATCTTATCCCTAGGCCAACATTCCAGTGGGCTGATTTCGGCATTAGCATCCGATATAGGTTTTGATTTCAACACTTAGTGGTCACGTTTTTCCCGCTCGGTCTTTGTCGAAAAGCACCGGCAATGAAAACGATTCGGAGGGCTGCCTGTCTGTCAAAGGCTG
>JAEEGJ010030880.1_pt1 | contig 10429 bp, 9 predicted proteins | sample 8958761 | NCBI WGS metagenome assembly JAEEGJ01 (sample SAMN16246546, study PRJNA631951) | gut metagenome | biome: gut microbiome; feature: rumen; material: RS-attached | host: Bos | place: Iran: Karaj | collected 2018-10 | reverse complement strand
AAGAGATGCAGACCTTTCACACACGTTCTCAACGCCTGTCGTATCTTTCACAAACGCCGAAGGCGTAAAATCTCCCTGTGCGCGCTCCAGGAGTGAAGCCTCAAACGTTATGAGAGGGATCCTGTATTTCCTGCCAAGATCCTTTATGGCAGGCTCGTTTTCCTTAAGGTCTATCGTACAGATAGCATAGACATCATCAATTGATACGCCGTTATCTGTAAGCACACCGAGAACATAATCTTCCGCCTCATGCGGATCCTTTCCCTTTCTCGTCCCGATCCCGACGGTATACTTCTTCGGGGACAGCAGAAGATCATATTCCGCATCAATATCATCTGTGTCGCTGGCCAGAATTATGTCAACCTCTTCTTTCGGCGGATAATCCTTTATCGAAACAGTGACCGGCTTACCTTCTATAGCTTTGGCCGATACCTTTTTGATCCCTTCGCGGTTACGTATGGTCAGGTTGTTTTCTTTTGCAAAGACATCGGCGGAAAACGCGCCGTTCACGTCGGTCGATGTAGTGATGACCGGTACCGCACCCAGAAGTTTTGCGACTATGACCGCCAGCTTGTTGGCTCCGCCCGCATGCCCGGAAAGGATCGGTATTACAAAACCGGCGTTGTCATCTATGACTATGACCGGGCTGTCGCTCAGCTTATCTGAAACGTATCCGCTTATCGCTCTTACAGCTATACCTACGGCTCCGACAAATATCATGGCACGCTTTTCTTCAAAACCCCTGCGGGTAAAATCCTCGAGTGACAGGTTGCTCAGTTCCGCCGGTTCGATCCCTGCCTTTTCAGCCTCCCTGTTGAGCCTCTCTATGACCGCCCTGCCCTTGTCATTAAAGCATATCGCGGTTTTGTATACATCATTACATGTGTTATCCATAAGTGTTATTTTATTCTGATATCTTCCGTTACCTATCGTCTGTTATCTCTGCATCCCGTTGCAAAACCGGGGTCATAAAGCTTCGATCTGTCATATGAAGCATGTGTTACCGCTTCACCCACAAGAACTACGGCGGTTTTGGTAATATCATTCTCTTTTGCTGTTTTTGCAAGCGTTCTGATCGTGCAGATGAACGATCTTTCCTCCGGCCACGTTGCTTTATAGACGATAGCCGCCGGAGTATCCGGCCTCATCCCGCCATTTATCAGTCTCTCTGACAGCTCATCCATCATCCCGGCGCTTAAATATACCGCCATTGATGAGTTATGCGACGCCAGTTTCTCAATGCTCTCAGTGTCGGGAACCGGAGTCCTGCCTTCCATTCTGGTTATGATAAGAGTCTGTGATATTCCGGGAAGCGTATATTCCATATCAAGCGAAGCTGCGGCACCGAAGCACGCGCTCACTCCCGGGGTTGAAGCGTAGGCTCTGTGATTTTCGTCCAGAATATCCATCTGTTCCCTGACGGCGCCGTAAATACTCGGCTCCCCGGTATGTAGCCTGACTATATTCTTACCCTCTGCATCCTTGGTTAACATAATATTCATGACTTCTTCCAGAGTCATCGTTGCGCTGTTATAAACTTCAGGGTCTTTTTTCGCATACGAAAGCAGTTCGGGATTGACGAGACTTCCCGTATATATGATGACTTCCGCTTCTTCTATTAATCTCATTCCACGGACCGTGATAAGATCAGGAGCGCCGGGTCCGGCACCGACGAAGTGTATCATATTATGTTAACCTTTCGCTGTTTCCATGGCTTCCCTCATCATCTGTTCAGCACCTTCCGTCCGGCCCAAAAGACCGTATACGCTCGAATAGACGATGCATTCAATGTTCATGTCAATAGCTCTCTTCTTAAGATGGAAAGCTATCTTATCCATAATGTGTTCAAAGCATTTATCTTCTATACCGGCTTCAAGCATTATCCGGTACGCTTCTTCCGTTGAGACGCTTTCGAGGATATCCGCAACAACTCCGTCTCCCGCTCCGGCGAAAACAGCAGCTTCCGCCATAAGCTCCATTCTTCCGTCCCCCTCCTTCGAGTGGGTGTTCATCACGCCTCCGCTCACCTTGATAAGCTTTCCGACGTGTCCGACAAGGAGCATTCCCTCAAATCCGGCAGCGCGTGCTATATCTATCGTATCCCCTATGTAATTTGAGCACTTGACGGCCCTGTCCAGATCATAGTCGTAGTGCTCTTTCATAAAGGCGAATCCGTAATTTCCGGGAGATACAACCGCGATCTTCTCCCCGAGCGCCTTTTTTTGCGACAGTTCCACCCTTATCGTGTCTATGATCGCGCGGGTACTCATGGGTTCCACGACACCGCTCGTACCGATTATTGATATCCCGCCTTCTATCCCGAGTCTCGGGTTGAACGTTTTCTCCGCAATCTTCGCTCCTTCGGGGGCTGATATCACGATCCGGATCGTTCCTGTGTATTCAAACTCGTCCGCCACCGCTCTGACCTCGGACTCGATCATACTTCGCGGGACCGAATTGATCGCGTAATCCCCGACAGGTCTGTCAAGACCGGGCTTGGTTACCTTTCCTATCCCTTCGCCGCCCTCTATCATCACATTCACTCCGGCTGTTCCTTGCGGCTTTGATCCGCAAAACGGCGTCAAAAACTCGGCCTTTGCGTATATGAGCATTCCGGCGGTAACATCCGGATCATCACTTGACGGTTTTTTTACCGCGCATGACGCGCTCGGCCCGTCAGTTAACATAACATCCGACAGGGCGGTGTTGAACATCACTCCCGACGGTGTCATGATCGACACGGAGCCTATCTCTTTATTCTCAAACAGCATGATCGCAGCGGCTTTTGCCGCAGCCGCCGCACAGCTTCCGGTCGTAAATCCGCTCTTCATCCTACATTTTCCCCGTCAGCGCATTAACTATCGCGGCAGCAACATTACTGCCTCCCTTTCTGCCGCTGTTGACTATGTGCGGGATGTTGCTTCGGATTATAAGCTCCTTGGCAGCTTCCACATTGACAAATCCCACCGGAACGCCGATTACGAAAGCGGGTGTATAATCACCGCTGTCATAATGATCCTTTATCGTCATAAGCGCAGTCGGTGCGTTTCCGATAACAAAGATGACCGGTCCCGAAAGCTTCATCGCTCGCTCCATTGACACCTGGGCTCTCGTAACACCACGATCCGAAGCCTCCGCCGCAACATCATCATCAGCCATATAGCAGACAATATTGCAGCCGTACTTTCCCGGCCTCTTCTTGTTGATCCCCGAAAGCGCCATGTTCGTATCCGTGACTATCATCGCGCCCTGCCTTACCAGCTCGCAAAACCGCTCGGTTGCGCCCTTCGAGAAGTACATCGTCCTTGCATAGTCAAAATCCGCCGTCGTGTGAATGCATCTTTTTATCACGTCAAGTATGGGAGAATCCCCCGTTGGCGGCCCTACTGACTCGCATCCGTTGATCACGATGCCCTCTTTATCAAGAAGCTCCTGCGTTATGATCTCAAAACTTCTCTTCTCGATCTCGGCCGGAGCGATATATTCCGTTTTCAGCTTCGTTTTATCATTCAATATCCGTGTTCCCGCCTTTAGCTGTAACAGAGGCAATCTCATTTATAAGCCGGACGTTATCCTCATGCCTTCTTACGGCGATCCTGTAATATCCCCTGCCGAGCCCCTCATAATCATCGCAGTTCCTGATAAGGACATTCCTATCAAGAAGCTTTTCATAGAGGTCAGCCGGACCTTTGAACAGGATGAATGTCGTATCGCTCGTAAACACCGTAAATCCGAGATCGGATAGTTTTTCAGCAAGGAATTTCCGCTCGGTTTCGATCAGCCTGATCGAGCGTTCATACAGATCGTCATTCCACTTTCCGACACACTCCTTAATCACTTCTTCGGTATGAGCCGGAAGGTTCCACTCCGGAAGATGCCTTCGGATCTTTTCGATATTTGCGCCGGAGCTTATAACGCAGCCCATACGCACACCCGGAAGTGCAAAGCTCTTCGTGTACGACCTTACGATCACAAGATTATCAAATTCCCCGATAAGTCCGGCACTTCTGTCGCTTCTGTATCCCTCCGAGAGAGTATAGAAGCTCTCGTCGAGCACGACTGTGATCCCGTGAGTTCGCGAAGCGCCAAGTATCCTTTTCAAAAGCCCTTCATCGATGTTTCGTCCCGTAGGATTGTTCGGATCGGCGATAAACAGCGCATCCACACCCGATGAAAGCGAGGCGAGAATTTCATCCGTCAGCGCAAATCCGTCTTCTTCCCTCAGGTAATACCTTTTTATCGCACAGTCACCGAGGGATTCCAAAACATACCTGTATCCGGCAAAACACGGCTCGATAAGTAGCGCACATTTGGGTTTTACGGCATAAGCGGCCGCCATCAGAAGCTGCGAAGCCCCGCATCCGGCAAAGACGTTTTCCGGCCCGACTCCCTCGGACGCCGCTATGGCACATCTAAGCTTTGTCTGATCGATATCGGGGTATACCCCCGCCGGATCACCGCGATCACCCGTATCAAAGAACGGATTCAGGTTCACCGAATGATCAAGCTCAACCCTGTTATTGTAAATATCACCGCCATGCATACGCACTCCGTTCCGAACATGAGCCTGACGGCCCTCTTTATGTCCTGTGCCTCTATCGGTCTCGCATCGTCTCCGATATAAGGCTTTTTGACCATTATCCCTTTATAGCTTGCATCCCCGGCAAGCCGCACCCCAAGCGCACCCGCGCACACACTCTCGGTCTGCGCGCTGTTTGGACTCTTGTGACGGTACCTGTCCCGTCGCCATATCCTAAATGCCCCGCCAAAGCTGTATCCCGGCATCACGCCTGCGGCGAAAATCATACAGACCGCACTTATCCTCGACGGTATAAGATTGGCAATATCGTCGGCCCTTGCGGCGACTTTTCCGAAGTATTCGTACTCGCTGTCATGATACCCTAGCATCGAATCCATCGTATTTACAGCCTTATAACACATTCCGAGAACGGGACCGCCGATGAAGGTGTAAAGAAGCGGGGCTACTACCCCATCCGACGTATTTTCCGCAACAGTCTCAACCGCGGCCCTTATGACACCTGACTCATCAAGAGACGCCGTATCGCGCCCGACTATCATCGAGAGCGCGTCTCTTGCCGCCGAAATATCCGGAAGAGCCTTACCGACCTTCATGCTCTCATCGCGGAGGCTCCCTGCCGCAAGTATATAGAACGTAAGCACGGTCTCAACAGCCAGTCCCGCGTATACGTTCAGCCGGTAGGCGCCCGCAAGTATCCCGAAGGATACCGCAAATACAGCGGCAATAACAATGATCCAAAGCAAAGCTCCCGACATCGTATCCATTGTCTTTCGCTCACTTACGGCCTCTTTTTTCGTACTCTTTCGAAAGAAGCGCTCAAGTGCTCCTATAAGTGCCCCGATCGCACGGATCGGATGGGGAAGCCGCAAGGGGTCACCTATCGCGATATCAAGAATCACTCCCGCAGTCAATGCGATCATATGAAATAACAGATATTCTCTCATCATCTTCCCGGATCTTAATAACGTATCCTCCGAGATTTTTCACCCGGAAATCGTAATATTCGCCGCCCGTAAGGCTGTTCATGACCGCCATGATGTTCCCGCCGTGGCAGACGGCTACAGTCTCTCCGATCTCTTTTGAAAGGCTGAGTATCTCAAAAAAGCCGTCCATGGACCTTGCGATATACTCACTTCGATCGTCCCCTCCCGGAAAGGGGATCGTACCGCAGGAATCAATCCACTTTTGATAGTCCGCATCGGATCCGAGTTCCTCAAAAGTCTTCCCCTCAAAGTTCCCGAAATCGGTCTCCGTCAGATTGGAAACGATTTTCAGCGGAGTACTCGGAAACAACAGCGCAGCCGTCTCTTTTGCCCTCTTCATCGGACCCGAGATCACAAACAGCGGCTCCGTTGACAGGATACTTCTTATAGTATCCCTTTTTATTTTTATCTCCCTTATCCCGTCATCAGAGAGTCCTTCATCGGTCCTGACACCGCTGTATCTTCCGATGGCATTTGACCGGGTCATGGCATGACGGATAAGAATTATTGTCTTTGTTTGCATGTAGTTATGTAAACCGTTTAACCAAGCGTAAGGATCGCCGTGACGGCAAGTGCCGTTATCGCATACACCTCGGAAGTTACGATATAAAAGCCTGCGGTATCACCGGTGACTCCACCGAAGTTCCGGTTAACGACAAATCTGTAGATAAAGGTAAACACCGCAAATACAAGTGCGATCACTCCCGTATAAAGTGCACTCAGAAACGCCATAAAAGATACGACCGCCGTGATCACTATCAGAAGAAACACAGCGGATCCCGTGCCCGAATCTTTCGTCTCGGCGACAAGCATGCCGTCATCCTTGGCTTTCTTCATCATAAGTGACGTAAGTGCCGCCATTCCCCTTGATATGACGAATACCCCGCATGCAAAGATCACGATCGGAACGTCTTTCGTCATCTCAAGATGTATTATCGTTCCGAACGAGAAGATCAGAAGGAGCGCCGCGGCGGCAGCGCCCGTGATCGCAAACGCACCCGAATGGGGATCCTTTAATATCTCAAGTTTTTCCTCTCTCGAGCGGTACGAACGTATCGCATCCACGGTATCCATGAACCCGTCAACATGAAATCCTCCGGTTATGACAAGCGGGATTATGACCGCCATCAGGGCCTTGAACGAGACATTTACGGGTTTATTCGATAAAAATCGTATGACAACGAACAGTACCCCTCCGACAAGCGCTCCTACAAGCGGAAGAAACGCTATGACGCCGGAAGAATCTTCATCATCCAGTTCAAACCGGGGCATCGGTATCCTCGAATACAGAGAAAAGGCCGCAGCCAGATTTTTCAGTATCTTCATATCACACCTCTATTACCTTTCCCGCTATCCTGCGAAGTTCGTTGTTTACACTGTCGACAAGGCGTTTATAAAGCGCCGTCTCCTCATCATCCGAAGGATCGGCTTCAAAGCTTGCCGCTACCACTATCATATCACAAACCTTGTCCGCAAGCCTTGTTATACGCTCGACGATTGTAAGGGCGAATTCGTGCTCAAAGGCATCTCCCTGATATGACATCCATATCATGTTGGGATCTTCGTGCATCTCGTTGCCTACAAGATTGGCAACGCACTCCAGAAGTACCACGCTCTCTTCGGGATTATCCATGGAGTCGACCGCATTTCCGACGTAAAGCGGAATCTCCAGCGTAACAAATCCCTTGCCCTCACGCATCTTCCGGTGTTTTTCGACTCTTGCCTTTCCCGCTTCGTCCATCACTTTCATCGTGGCAATGTAGTATCTGTTCCTGTACCTGTCGGAAAGAGCAAGGTCCTCCGCAACTTTTGACTTGCCGCTGTCGGCCTTTCCGATAACTAGTGTTATCATTTGTTGTACCTCCGATATTGCCGTATTTGCGCTGTTTTAAAGCTTGTTCCTGAATTGTATACACGATATACCATATCAATAACAGGTATTATCATAACGGCGCCCGTGGCTTCTCCGAGTGCCATGTCGGCATTCACGATACTCTTTAATCCCATCTGTTTTAGCGCTATATCCGTTCCCTTCTCCCTGCCGCTGTGTGACGCGATCATATATCGTTCGCATCCCGGGACGATACGCGCAGCTGCAAGTGCCGATACGGCACTTATCAGCCCGTCAATTATTATCGGAACATGATATAAGGCGCCTCCGACGAAAATGCCGCAAAGGCCTGCAATGTCGAGTCCCCCGACGCGGCAGAGCGCCTCAAACGCATTTGACCGGTCAGAAATCTTCTTTTCCTTCCCGGCATGTATATCCGGACCGTGAAGCTTTAAAGCGTTCTCGATCACGTTTATCTTTCTTTTCAGTCCTTCATCGGAAAGGCCCGCGCCTCTTCCCGTAACCTTTCCGGCTTCTTCCCCTGTAAGTACGCATAAAAGCGCCGTGGCTGTCGTAGTGTTTCCTATCCCCATCTCGCCTGTTGCGATCAGTCCGAAACCTTTATCCCGGCATTCTTTAACGATCCCGATGCCGGTATCTATCGCCCGAAGACACTCCTCTTTGGTCATGGCACGCTCTTTTTCGATATTTCCCGCTCCGTGTGCCACTTTCCTGTCGATTATGCCCGGTATCGCATCATCGCAATCCATACCTATATCCACTCCGATGACTTCGATCCCGCTGCCGGCCGTCAGGACACAAAGAGTGCTCCTGCCCTCACCCGTGAGCCTTGCAACATCACGCGTGACCTCGGGCCCGGTCTGGGATACCCCCGATTCTACAACACGGCTGTCCGCAAACATGACAACCGCTGCCCTTTTTGAGATGTCCGGATGAACGTTGCCGCTTACGGAGGCGATACGGCATATGATATCCTCAAGATTGCCAAAACCGTCGATCGGCTTTGCAAGCGAATCAAAATGCTCTTTTGCCCGGTCATATACGCTTCTGTCCGGTTCTGTAATATTCAATTCAAACAGTTCTTTTTCGGTCATTATCTCTTTTTTACAGACATGATATCGTATATCGCATCTATATCAAGATTTTCTCTCAGGCAGTCGGCTAAAAGGTCATACTGCTTCTCCTTAAACTGCGCCTGATCCAGGATACCATCCGTATTGACGGATCTTCCCCTTCGCCCGGAAACAAGCTCTATAATTCCCTTTGCTATATCCTTTTCATCAAACAGGCCGTGAACGTAGCTTCCGTATATATTTCCCCGGCAGTATCCGGTCCTGTCGGATGTAAACTCGGCCAGGTCCTCAAAAGGCACCGTCTCGCCCATGTGAATCTCATATCCCGAGACTTCGGCTCCTTTAAGGGGCCCGAGGATTCCCGAAGGATCCGACAGGTTGCCTTTATAAAGCCTTCGTATTTTGTTGTCTTTAAGAACAGTATCAACCGGAAGGAGCGATAATCCCGAAATATCTCCGCCGCATTCAAGGTTATCAGGGTCGGAAACAGTTCGGCCGAGCATCTGGTATCCGCCGCATATCCCGATCACTGTGCCGCCGGATCCGGCATATTTCTTCACGCTGTCGGCCATACCCGACTCATTGAGCCAGTTCATATCCCCGACCGTATTCTTAGTCCCCGGAAGTATGACGATATCGGGATCCCCGAACTGTCTGACGTCGGAAATAAAGCGAACCGATACGTCCTCTGCCTGTCCAAAGACTTCAAAATCCGTGAAGTTTGAAATATGCGGAAACTTTATGACCGCAATGTCAAAGGCTTTCGCGCTCTTTTCGGCAAAACGGTCCGAAAGTGAATCCTCATCATCAAGTGTCAGATCGGTATACGGGACCACCCCCGATATCGGAATACCGGCCTTCTGCCTTATTATCTCAAGCCCCGGTTCGAGAAGAGCCTTATCGCCCCTGAACTTGTTGATCACAAGACCGCATACCCTGGCGCGCTCGCTACCCTCAAGAAGATCCAGTGTCCCGAGAAGCTGCGCAAACACCCCACCCCTGTCGATATCCCCGACAAGAAGAACCGGAGCGTCTGTCATCTCTGCCAGCCCCATATTTACTATATCCCCGTCCTTAAGGTTGATCTCGGCGGGTGAACCCGCCCCTTCAATGACTATGATGTCATTTTCTGAACGGAGCTTGTCAAAAGCCTCTTTAATTACCGGAACAAGGCTCTTTTTGTATTCGTAATACTCGGCCGCCCTCATATTCCTTACAACACGGCCGTTTACAATGACCTGCGACCCGCAATCGGAAACCGGCTTCAGAAGCACCGGATTCATCTCCGCACGCGGCCTTTGCTTCGCGCATTCCGCCTGCATGACCTGAGCGCGTCCCATCTCGAGGCCTTCCTCGGTAACATATGAGTTGAGAGCCATATTCTGCGATTTAAAAGGCGAAACCCTGAACCCGTCCTGTGCGAATATCCTGCACAGGCCGGCAGCAATAACGCTCTTTCCCACACCGGACATCGTGCCCTGTACCATGATGATACCGGGAGAAAACGACGGGCGGGCTTTTCGGTCCGGCTTTTCATGCAAGTCAAAGAACGGCCTTGACCCAAGAAGTTCCGTACTCATGTCCGAAAGGCCGTAAAGTCGCCTTATGAACCCTTCCTCGAACACTTCCCCAGGTGTTCCGATCCGCTGGACCTTTCCGTCTCCTACGGCTACGACCGTATCTGAAAGCTTCATCGCGATCTCGGGCTCGTGAACGGACATCAGTACCGCAATCTTGCGATTTTCGGTCAGCTGCTTTATCTTTGTCAGAATATCTATCTTATAGCGTATATCAAGAAACGAGGTCGGCTCATCAAGCACGAGCACATCGGGCTCCTGCGCTATCGCCCTGGCCAGCATTACGCGCTGACGCTGTCCGTCGCTTATTTCGGTAAACAACTTTTCAGAGATCTCCTCTGTCTCGGTAAAGGCGATCGCCTCATCGACCTTTTCGATGTCTGATGCTGACAGTCTCCCGAACA
>JAEEGJ010030877.1_pt1 | contig 10429 bp, 8 predicted proteins | sample 8958761 | NCBI WGS metagenome assembly JAEEGJ01 (sample SAMN16246546, study PRJNA631951) | gut metagenome | biome: gut microbiome; feature: rumen; material: RS-attached | host: Bos | place: Iran: Karaj | collected 2018-10 | reverse complement strand
ATTCCAACCTACCTGACAATATGGGTGATTGAGGGTGATGGTAGAACCATCGGCACGAGGCGCCTTGTAATCTTGGAACTGAACATAGACGTACCAAGTGGGATGCCAACAGCCAATAACCGGACTGGCATAGGGATTCAGGCTCAGCTGATTGAAGTCCTCCTCAGTATTGATGGGACGAACCAGGCATACCAGCGGATCGTCGGCACCAGGGAAGGGTTCTGACGACATCGTCTCCAAATCCTTAATACGTGAGTAGTTCATACTCATTCCCATCCACTTATAGTTTACGTTCAGCTCTAAGCTGTGAGTGTAAGTGGGGCGGAGATATGGGTTACCACTCTGATAGGCATAACGGTTCAGATAGATGGTAGAGCTTGTTAAGCTGCTGTAGGCAGGGCGCTTGATATCGCGACGATAAGAGAGTGCCAGCTGAACCTTACCGATAGGCGCTGAGAGGGTTGCGGTGGGGAACCAGTCGCCATAGTCGCGGCTCTCGTCGTCCATACGCTTACCAAAGTTATAATAGTCGTTCTTCAGATGCTCGTAACGCAAACCAACCTGAGCATACAGCTTTCCGAACTGGTGTCCGTACTCGATAAAGGCGGCTTCCGACTTCTCGTTAATCTCTGTATCAGTAGCTGTAACAGGCACAGCCTCAGAGGCGGCAAACGAGTAGGCATCGGTACGATGATTGTAGCTATACTCACCACCGATAGAGAGATTACCTTTCAGCAAAGGATAGCTGAAGATAAGCTTCGAAGCCCAGAAGTTGTTAGCGCTCTTGGTATTGCTATTGATAGTGCGCTGCGTTTTCTCGCCAGTAGGTGATGTGGCAAACTCGCTGGTATTTCCTGGGGTTTCGGTATCGTCGAAAAGTCCGTCGATATTCAGATCGATACCCAACTTACCAATCTTACCATTATAATAGGCATTAAAGATGTGTTTCTTAAACTTATCATCCTGGTTAATTTTGCTCTCCGAACGCTCCATAAAGGCACCATTCTGATACTCGTCGGTATTAAAATCGCTGGTCAGGCTACCACTGGGGTGATAGTCGTACTTGTAGAAAGCACCCAAGCTATGGTTCTCGTCAATCATGTAGTTTACCTGAAGCTGTGGAGAGAGACCTTTCCATATCTGTTTAGTTTCCTGCTTGGTATAGCCGGTAACCACATCCTTGCCATTACCATTTGGCACCATATAATACATATCATCCTCCTGCAACGACTTGCTGTGACCATATCTGCCAGCCCAGAACGATGCTGTTAGGTCCAATCCGCCAGTACGATAATTCACATCGAGGTTATTGGTAAGCGTGTGCCCATACTGGTACATGCCACCTGCATTATCCTGGAAACTGATACCCTCGCCCTGCGCTTTCTTCAGCGTAATGCGAACCACAGCCTTGGTTGATGCGGCATAGCGGGCTCCTGGATTCTGAACCACATCTACATGCTGCACCTGATCGGATCGCAAGCGTGACAACTCAGAGATATCCTGCACCTTACGACCATTGATATACACCTCGGCATCGCCACGCCCCAGCACCTTTACGGCACCATCGCGCTCGGCTTCGAGCGAAGGAATCTTTGATAAGGCGTCGCTCACGGTTCCTGCCTTCTCAAGGATGGTTCCTGCCACAGTAGTACGCATGGCATCGCCCTTAACATGAGTTTTAGGCAACTGACCTTTTACAACCACCTCTTTCAACAGCTGGGTATCCTCCTTCATCTGGATGGTAAGATCCTGTCCGGCCTTAATATATAAGGTCTGATAGCCCACGCTGGTAACCTTAAACAAGCCCTCGTTTACATCAGTTACAATCTTAAACACGCCTTGCTCGTTGGTCATCGCACCTTGTACAAAAGCCGAATCGGGCAGCGACAGCAGCACTACATTTACAAATGGCATGGGTTCGCCATTCTCATCTATTACGCGTCCGCCCCAATCCTGTGTCTTGGCGGAACTTGTCAGCGTCATCATCATTGCGGCCATCAGGGCCATCAGTCTAAAACTTAACTTTTTCATACTTTCATCAATTTAATTTTTCAACTCGAGCTCTGTCGTTTTGACGTTGCAAAAGTAGATATAGTTGCAACACACTCCAAATTTTAGGGATATTCTGTGCAGTTTTGTGACGAACGGTGTGATAAACGGTAAATTTGTGACGAATGGTTTGGCAGTTTGGAAGTTTTGTTGTATTTTTGCCCTCCGAATGAACAAAGGTACAGCATACTGCTTGGGCTTAGGGTTGGTGGTAGCTATCCTATTTGCACTCAACCTGTTACTGGGGTCGGTATCGATTCCTGCAGGTGATGTAGTAAGCATACTTTTGGGCGATGAAACCGCCAAAGCCTCGTGGCAGTTCATCATTCTGGAATCGCGACTGCCCCAAGCTATCACAGCCACCCTGTGTGGTGCTGCTTTGGCTGTAAGCGGACTGATGCTACAAACGGCTTTCCGCAACCCGCTGGCTGGTCCCAGTGTGTTTGGTGTAAACAGCGGTGCCGGACTGGGTGTGGCTTTGGTAATGCTGTTTTTAGGTGGCGGACTATCCGTAGGTTCGGTGAGTATTACAGGCTTTGCTGCCATTCTGCTAGCCGCCTTTATTGGCGCCATGACGGTAATGGCCATCATCTTTTTCTTCTCAACCTTGGTTCGCAATAGCGTGATGCTATTAATCATAGGTATTATGATCGGCTACATCAGCAACTCGGCCATATCGCTGCTTAACTTTTTTGCTACCGACGAGGGCGTAAAATCGTATATGGTATGGGGTATGGGCTCGTTTGGTGGCGTGTCGATGGCCAATATGCCTGTGTTTGCGATTGTAACGCTAGCAGGCCTTTTAGGCGCTTTATTATTGATAAAACCCCTGAATGCCCTGATGCTAGGCGACAGATATGCCGAGAACTTAGGCGTAAACATTCTGCGAGTACGCAACTGGTTGCTGATAGTAACCGGCCTGCTAACCGCTATCACCACCGCCTTCTGCGGTCCTGTAGCTTTTATCGGACTGGCTGTCCCCCACATCGCCCGATTGTTGCTTACCACCGACAACCATCGTCAACTACTACCCGCCACCCTACTCTGCGGTTCGGTAGTAGCCTTGGTATGTAATCTTATCTGCTATCTGCCAGGCGAGAGTGGTGTCATCCCCCTCAACGCCGTCACCCCACTCATCGGCGCTCCCGTTATCATCTACGTCATCGCCCGCAAGCGATAAAAATTTTGCTACCACGTGAGGGCGCAAAAATTCCCACGTTGGGGAACAAAACATTCTTCGACAAGCGAAGCGGCAAAGCCGAGCGCCCACGTTGGGAAAACGTAATTAATCTATGGGATTGGTTACGGATATCTGGTAGATAAGTTACGGATATCTCATCGGAGGTAGGCAAACGTTGCAGCGTTGCCGTTGCAACGTTGCAATAAGGACTATCCCACCTCTACATAGGATGGATATCCGATATATATTACCGGATTATGATAAATAGAAATTAATAGTAATTTACTAATAAATAGTTATTATACTCCTTCATGCAACGTTGCAACGGCAACATTGCAACATTCTACAGCAATCGATGGCCTAAATCCTGCTGCTGACAGATGGTGACTATTTGCTGGATAAGCTGGTCCATCTTGGGTACTTGGGCTACATAATAGGTGGGATAATCGGGACAGAGCACCACCAAGTTCATTGCCTTTACCTTAATGCCGTAATGGCGCTCTAACATATAACGATACAGATTCTGCTGAATGCAATAATGGTAGAACGAGGTATCGGGCAGACTGATGCCATTGTAGCTCATCTTGCCACGAAAACCCTCGACGATGGGTTGGCCTTGGGCGTTTACAACCTTCGACGAACGCTTCCAATCATAGATGGTAAACTCACCATCATCATCCTTACAGATCAAGTCGATGGTGCCGGCAATGTTCAAATCCTTATCGTAAACGGGCCACTCCTGGCGATAGGGCTCGATATCGTAGTCGCGGATAAAACGCAGAAAGTGCAGCTTTTCCTGCTCTACGCTTACCACTTCGGTATCGTTACCAAACTGCAGCTGGCACTCGGTCTCGAAGAAACCGCGCTGAAAATAGTTCTCTGTCTGCAGATGTACAAAGGTACCCACCTCGCTGGCCATGCGACCTGCACGCTCCCACTTATCCAAGCTCTCCTCTACGGGTATGCCTTTATATCGCAACTGGTTTTCGGCTTGTGGCAGGGCCTGGAATTCATCAAAGAAATAGGCAATGAGCGAGCTGACAGGCAGCATACGCTTTATACCTTTATATATATATATGTGTTCGCAAGGCTCAAAATCAATGTCGGCATCCTGCTCGTAATGGCCTGCATCGCGGAAGGTGGCCATTTTTTCACGCATATCATCGGTTTTGTCGAAGGGCTTAACCTGCTGCTTGCAATCCAACTCGGCGGCATCGAGGGCATATCTATCGGTAATCCATTGTTTATCCTCGCCATCCACATTCTGCCAATAAGCCATTTTTAACGCATCGTTACGGCTCCAAGGCTCAACAGGTGTGGGCACCGATGCAAACTCGTGCTGCTGGATAGATGCACCATCGGACATCATACAAGTAACCAACTCAACCAAAAAGTCGGCACAGATACCAGGCTCCTGGGCGATTTGCTGAGCGGCCAGACGCACTACCACCCATCCTTGACGATTGAGCAGATGATCGCGAAACACATCGCCACACGACTGGTAGTGGATGGGCTCGCGGGTAGCCTTACGGTAAGGCTCATCAATCTCTACATCGATACGGATGCCGGGGGTACCAGCTACCACCAGCGCCAAATCGGGATAATATGGCGGCTGCTTGTCGGTAGTGATGATACAGGCGTTTAACAGGCACTCAACACCAGCGGGCAACTTAGCCGAAAGCTCGCGGGCAAGCTTCTGTTCAAGCATGCCTGGAGTTACCAGAGGATGACGACGAAAGGGATACAAAATGGTTCCCCTTTCAGGGAACCTTATGATGGGATATGTTTGTTTCATGCTGTTTCTTCTTGCTGGCTTTGTAGGGTCATCACGAATCGTGCGCCTCCTGTATAGGTGGTGTCGAGAACGATGTCGCCACCCAATCGGCGCGCCAAGCTACGCGCTATCGAGAGTCCGATGCCTGTGCCATCGCTGTACTCGTCTAACTGCACAAACTCGTCGAATATGCGCTCGGCCTGATATACGGGGATGGATGTACCTGTATCTTCGACCACAAAGCACGCCTGCCCCTCGTGATTACTTATTTTTAATGTTACTTGTCCTTGTTCGGTAAATTTCTTGGCATTATCGAGCAACTGCTGCAAAGCCAGAACAGCTGATCGCAGATGGGTATCGAACATCTGTTCGGCCCCAAACAGCTTTACAAGCTTGAATTGAACATGCGATGCCTTGTTGATGCCTGCCGCCTTAATGGCCTCCTGGGCAATGACAGCAGCCGACGTATGGTCTTCGCGCTCCAGTACCACGCTACTGTTAATTTCGGCAAGTGCCAGCATTTTGTTGACCAAGCCTGTAATACGTTCGGCATTATCGATAATCTGCACCGACATATCGCGTTTCTCCGCCTTATCCAGTTCGGCATCAGTAGTTGTCAACACCTGTGTAAAACCACATATAATATTTAATGGTGTACGGATTTCGTGCGAGATTTGCTCGATGAAGATACTCTTCATTCGCGTACTCTCCTCGGCTCTGGCTGTAGCTAACTGCAGGGCTTTGTTGTTTTTCTGCAACTGTGCGTTGGCACTCTGCAAACGGCGATTGTAACGATTCTTGTTAACCACATAAACCACCATAAACAAAAATACCAGACCTGTGAGCAGCCACCAAACCCACATAGGAATCTTGATATCGCCAAAGCGTTCGGCCACTTCCTGACCATATATCTCGTCGACGATGCCCTCGGCCTCCATCTTCTTTAGTTCGGCATTGATGGCATCAATCAAGCGTTTATCATGACTGGCATAACAGTATTCGCGAGGCTCTAACGACAGATCATCGGCCTTTAACTGATCTGAAAGATGCAGGAGTCCTACATTATATTTTGCCTGGAATCGATAGCAGATAACACCATCGTACTTTCCGTTTGCAAGATCAACAATAGCCTCATTCAGGTCGGTTATCGGATAGCCATCGGCCTCTTCGTCCTTCAGCATCAAACCAATAGGGCGCGATTTCATATAGGCAATGCGCTTGCCTTTAAGATGACGGAAATCAAACTCTGCAAAGTCTTTTTTTCTGTAAACCACCTGATAATACATGCGGAATACAGCATCGGAATAGTTGGTTGTATCTTTACGATACGACGAATAAACCAACATACCCATGTCGTACTTTCCACCAATAATACCTGGCGACATTTTGTCCCAATGGTTTGGCGAGAAAGTGTAAGGAATGCCCAGACGCATCAGCAGTTTCTTGGTGAACTCCACATCGTAACCAGTAGGCAAACCCTGACTGTTTACGTATTGCAAAGGGGCATAACTGGTATTCATACCCATTACCAGCGGGCGGTCCTTGCTGAAACCAAGCTCCGTAGCCAATGGGCTTACAATAGGTTCATCATCAAACGCCTGCATGAATTCGCTAACATCGTTTTTACACGAAAACAGCACTACAGCCAACAAAATGGCTATAACCCACACACGTTTGATAATGAACCCCTTAGTTTGCATGAAGCTTATTCTGGTCTGAAGTTATCCTTGCCTACACCACAAACGGGGCATACCCAATCATCGGGGATATCCTCAAAAGCTGTTCCTGGAGCGATGCCACCATCGGGATCGCCTTCTGCGGGGTCGTAAACGTAACCGCACACTTCACAAATGTACTTCATAAGCGTTCTAGTTTTTAGTTATTAATAAGGGTTACTATTCTGTCAACAATCCGCTCGGGCGGAATGTTTTGCAGACATGCATAATCGCCACGCTGACAGGGCTTATTGCCATAAATACTGCAGGGGCGGCACTCCAGATCGATCTGGATAGCATTTTCGGGGTCCTGATTATAACCCAGGAAACCTGCCATGGGGTGTGTTGCGCCCCAAACGCTTACCACAGGCACGCCTGTGAGCGATGCCAGGTGCATATTGGCCGAATCCATCGAAAGCATGACGTTGAGATGACTCATCAGGATAAGCTCCTGATACATACCCTCGCAATGCTTGGCTACCGAAGTACATTGGCGATACTGTGCACACCACAGCTGGAAGAACTTCTCCTCTTCCTCGCCACGACCAAACAGGAAAATACGACCATTAGGATACTGCTGAATAAGACGGAAGATTATCTGCTCCATCAGGCGTGGTGGATACACCTTGCCCTCGTGGGCGGCAAATGGTGCGATACCAATCCACTGTTCGAAACTCTTCTTGGGTCCGAAGATGGCGGGCAACAGGTTCAGATTTCCACCCTCGGCAGGGAAGATGGAACGGAAATTCTTGATATCAACCGGATAGCCCAGACGCTCGAACACAGCGGCATAATTCTCGAACGATGATGGCAATGGCACACGCTTATCGTGCTTGCCCGAAACCAGTTTACGACGCTGACTGCGGTTCTTGATCAGGTGCTCTACACGATATCGGCCCAGATTGAATCGTAGGCGCAGATACTCTGAGCGCAGAACATTATGCAGATCGGCCACCTTGGTAAACTGCTTGGCAACCAATCGGCGATAAAGTGCGTTAAGTCCGCGCACACCATGATACTCCTTGGTGAGATCGGCCTCCATGAAATTAACATTGGGCGCCAAATCGTCGAACAAGGGGCGAGCGAACTTACGGCTAAGCACCGTGATGCGTATATCGGGATACTGCTGAGCCAGCGACCAGACTACAGGCACCATCATGGCCACATCGCCAAGAGCTGAGAATCTGATGACCAGTATATGCTCTTTTCTCATCAGCCTTTGTATTTACTTCTGATTATATAAGATAGGATTAGTAGCGGGATCGTTATACATCTTCATCTGGCGATACACCTTCATGTACTTACGGCCAGCCTCGATGTCCTCGAGCAGCTGATCGATAGCCAGCGAAAGGTCAACCTGCTGTTCCAACAGCACATCAAGCTTAGCCTTACACTTGGCAATGTGCTCTGGTTCGGCATCGGTACGGTTAACCTGCTCCTGCATGTGATAAATCTTAAGTGCCAGAATGCTTAAACGGTCGATAGCCCAAGCCGGGCTCTCGGTATTAAGGCGCGCATCAGCCTGTGGCACCACCTGACTGTAATGCTGGCGGAACCAAGAGTCGATTTCCTCAACCAAATCTGTACGGTCCTGATTACTGCGGTCGATGCGACGCTTCAGGGCAAGTGCCTCAACTGGATCGATATGGGGATCGCGTATAATATCTTCATAATGCCACTGAACAGTATCAATCCAACATTTCTTATATAAGCTATACTGGATACTGTCTTTCTGATATGGATTTTTCAAGGGCGTGTCGACATCGTCGAAAACATGATAATCATTTATTGCCCTCTCAAAAATTTGATTGGCTTCTTTTGTAAATGTCATATTCGTATTCGTTTTATTTTGCAAAACTACAGAAAGTTTTTCAAATATCCAACTAAAATTGAATAAAATCGCCATATTTTGTATTTTTATAGTATTAGTCACACCTAAAAAGGGCATATTTTTGCACAAATGCCCCTATAATGTGCAAACGAAAGTAAGTTTTTCTTAAAAAAATTTGCGTAAGTGAAAGAAATTGTGTTACTTTGCACCCGATTTCGGCGTAATGCCGTCAAAAATTTCAAGATAGCAACATCATTATTAACAATTAAATTATTACAATTATGTCAGAAATTGAAAGCAAAGTAAAGGCAATTATCGTAGACAAACTCGGTGTAGATGAGGCTGAAGTAAAGGCAGAGGCTAGCTTCACAAACGACCTGGGTGCAGACTCACTGGATACCGTTGAGCTGATCATGGAGTTCGAGAAGGAGTTTGGTATCTCAATTCCCGATGATAAGGCTGAGAAGATCGGTACCGTTGGCGACGCCATCGCTTACATCGAGGAGAACGCAAAATAAATTTGTTCACAACATAATGGTTGCTTTCTTTACTTTAAGAAGCAACCATTATACTTTAATTTAAGCTTATGGAATTAAAAAGAGTAGTTGTAACAGGTCTTGGCGCAGTTACGCCAGTGGGCAACACTCCCGATGAGATGTGGAAGAACATGCTCGACGGAGTAAGTGGCGCAGCACCTATTACAAGTTTCGATACAACAAATTTCAAAACAAAGTTTGCATGCGAGGTAAAGAACCTCAACGTGAACGATTTCCTGGATCGCAAAGAGGCACGTAAGATGGACCGCTACACACAGCTGGCCATGATTGCTGCCAAGCAGGCCGTTGAGGATAGCGGTATGGATCTGGAGACTGAAGACAAGAACCGTATCGGCGTGGTTTATGGCGTAGGTATTGGTGGAATTAAGACCTTCGAGGACGAGGTAAAGTACTATGGTGTTCACGAGGCCGATGGTCCTAAGTTCAACCCCTTCTTCATCCCCAAGATGATTGCTAATATCGCAGCTGGTCAGATTTCAATCAAGTATGGCTTCCATGGCCCCAACTATATCACCGCTTCTGCTTGTACATCTTCTGCAAACGCACTGGCCGACGCCTTCAACCTGATTCGCTTGGGTAAGGCAAACGCTATCGTTGCTGGTGGTGCCGAGGCTGCTATCTGCGCTACCGGCGTAGGTGGTTTCAACGCCATGCATGCCCTTTCTACACGCAACGACGAGCCAGAGAAAGCCAGCCGTCCATTCAGCGCCAGCCGCGATGGATTCATCATGGGCGAGGGTTCTGGTTGCTTGATCCTCGAGGAACTGGAGCACGCTAAGGCTCGTGGTGCTAAGATCTACGCTGAGATGGTAGGTGCTGGTATGAGCGCTGACGCTTACCACATCACTGCTTCTCACCCCGAGGGTCTGGGCGCTAAGCTCATGTTGCAGAACGCTCTTGAGGACGCAGGCATGAAGCCTGAGGACATCGACTACATCAATGTACACGGTACTTCTACCTACGTTGGTGATATCTCTGAGGCCAAGGCCATCAAGGAGGTATTCGGCGATGCTGCCTTCAAGCTCAACATTTCTTCTACCAAGTCGATGACTGGTCACCTGCTGGGTGCCGCTGGTGCTGTTGAGGCAATGGCTACCGTTCTGGCTGTTAAGAACGATATCGTTCCTCCAACAATTAACCACGAGGAGGGCGACGAGGATCCTGAGATTGATTACAACCTGAACTTCACATTCAACAAGGCTCAGAAGCGCGAGGTACGTGCTGGACTCAGCAACACCTTCGGCTTTGGTGGTCACAACGCATGTGTAGTATTCAAGAAGTATGAGGCTTAATAACATCATAGATAGAATAAAGCTCCCTTTC
>JAEEGJ010030876.1_pt1 | contig 10430 bp, 9 predicted proteins | sample 8958761 | NCBI WGS metagenome assembly JAEEGJ01 (sample SAMN16246546, study PRJNA631951) | gut metagenome | biome: gut microbiome; feature: rumen; material: RS-attached | host: Bos | place: Iran: Karaj | collected 2018-10 | reverse complement strand
CAAGCAGTCTTCTCATAAGTCCAACCCCCTCCAGGTAATAAAAAAGCTGCCGCGAATCGCAACAGCTTTGTATCTGGCGCGCCTAGCAGAGCTCGAATCCACAACCTTCTGATCCGTAGTCAGACGCTCTATCCAGTTGAGCTATAGGCGCGTATCTGAATTGGTTTCCCAATAGCCTATTTATGATATTACTTGACTGCTTGAATGTCAATCAAAACTTGTTTAGAATAGGCGCCGTAAAGTGAGGTCCTTATGACGGATTACAATCCTGACAGCCAGCTTATCAGAAGTCTCAAGCTCATGAACTGCCGTGAGCTCGGCGGAATGCCGCTTGAAGGCGGAAAGACTTTTCGCAAAGGCGTCTTCATCAGATCCGGTTCACCCGAACGTCTGACACCGCCCGAGATCCAGGAAGTTAAGGATTACGGCGTCAAATGCGTCATCGACTTAAGAGCGAAGGCAGAACTTAAGGATTTCGGCAATCCGTTCCAGAACGATCCGGACGTTGAATTCCATTTCGTGCCTCTCTTCCCCGGTGATCCGAACAACCTAAGCGATGATCTGATGGATTTCATCCGGACCAGGCACCTTGGCGATTATTATGTCAGGATATGCGAAGACCTGGGCAAAGATGTAATCGAGGTCATGCGTTACCTCGCATCTTCAAAGGGGCTCACGCTTTTCCACTGCACTCACGGCAAGGACCGTACGGGCACGGTCACTGCAATGCTCTACCTGCTTGCAGGCGCTTCAAGAGAGAACATAATCCTCAACTACAAAGTCTCATATAACTATCTCGAAAAGTATCTCGAGCGCAGAATGAGCAAGATGCCTGACGACATGAAGCATCTTCTGCGGTCAGACGAGATTAACATGCATATATTCCTAGACTATGTAGATGAGACATGGGGCGGCGACATCGCCAACTTCTTCAGAGCCAACGGCATGCCTGATGAGGAGATCAATGCACTGAGAGCCAAGTGCATCGGGTAACTTCCCTGCCCTTACTGTCAGGCGGTCTTTGAAGTTACCTCGCCAAGACGGATCTTGGAAACATTCTTATTGGCATCAAACTCGAATTCCATCTTGTAAGTGCCTTCAGAAGTCTCAAACGTATAGACATAACCGCTCTCGTCGATCATGGGATATACCAGCAACAGCTCGGAAATGTTCATTCCGACAAACAGGCGTCCGTCAAATGTCGAAGACGGCGTCTCGGCATCATAATCGTAGATGGAAATGGAGACAAGCCTTGCAGTATCCCAAGTGCCGTCAGAGGAAGGCGCTCCTTCAAGGTGAAGCATAACGCCGTTGAATGCGATCAGGATATCGGATAAGCCCTTTCTGCTTGAGTTATCCACCATCTGAATGACGGGTTCGCCGAAAAGCTTCTCGATATCAGCCTTCGAATATGAATAACCGCAGCGGAGAACCTGGGTTCCGTTAAGACAGAAACCGACCTCATTGCCTTTGGATACAAACGTGTCTTCAATGTAGAACACTCCGTCCTGTCTTCTGTACAGATTGACGTTGCGGGATATTATGCTTCCGCCCGAGGCATCGAGAGTCTCAGGAATCTCATAAGTTACGAGCGTGGGAAGGAAAGTCTTAAGCTTGTATTCCCTGAACGAGCTTCTTACGCGGAGCTTGTAGTAATCAATGAGACAGGCCGCTTTGGAAGTGATAACGGACGATATATATATATCGTCGTTCAGCATGGGCTTGATTATCGATTCAAGACCAGCGGTATTGCCGTCGCTGATCATCTTGAAATAGTGCGAGATGTAATCATAAGCCTCAACGGACTTTGTAGCATAATCGTTTGCGAGAGTGTAAGCGCCGTCTTTATAAGCGAGCGCAAATCTGCAGGGATTATCCTTGTCATCGTCATTCTCATACATGAGTTCGACCATCGTCAGACCGGTATAAGAAGTCATCGACAAAGCATCTGAAGCAGACTTTTTATCGGCTTGCGCAAAGAACCTGGAAGTCTCTTCATCGGTTAGGAATTTGAAGGCCGTGATCTTGCCGTGTCTTTCGGACATGCCTCTCAAGATCTCGCAATACTGGAGAAAGACAGTGTATGACATGCCGTCGAGCTGTTTCTCCGGAATCGAGGAATAGCTGTCCGCCACGTTATCAGAGCTCTTGATGGCATTGGTTACAAGACGCGCAAGCTCCTGTTTGGAAATATCCTCGCTGTGGGTATCAAAACGTTTCTGGATCGATGAGACGATATCACACGAAGAAAGCGAGAACAGCAACGCAAGCACCATCAGCACAGCTGTGGCACGCTTAGCGATCTCCTTTCCAAAATGTGTGATCCTTCCGGTCATCTAAGATTATCCTTCCGCTCTTCTGTGCCTTGCCGCCTCGAAAACGACTACGCCAGCGGCAACAGCCGCATTAAGGCTGTTAACGTGTCCGACCATTGGTATCTCTACCGTGAAGTCGCAGCACTTGCGCACTCCGTCTCTCATTCCGTCGCCTTCGCTTCCGATGACGATGACCAGGTTGCCTGAATAGTCAGCCTGATCATAAGAGACATCGCCGTTCATGTCCGTACCGCAAACCCAAAAGCCCTCTTTCTCCTTGAGGTTCCTCAGGGTCTGGGCAAGATTCGTTACCCTTGCGACAGGTACGTACTCCATTGCTCCGGCCGAAGCCTTTGCGACCATCGAATCGAGAGACACCGAACGTCTCTCGGGGATTATCACTCCGTCTATACCGCAGCAATCCGCGATCCTCAATACAGAACCCAGATTGTAAGCATCCTTTATCTCATCGAGAGCGATAAGGAGAGGCGCCCTGCCTTCGTTTCTTGCTTTATTTATTATATCGTCAAGATCGGCGTATGCGTGAGGCGCTACTGAGGCAATTACGCCCTGATGATTGTGAGTCGTGCTGATACGGTCAAGAACGTTGCGCGGCGCTCTGGTTATCACTATTCCCTGCTTGTTTGCCTCATCAAGGATCTTGGCAAGTGCAGGCTCAAGTCGTCTTCCGCCCTCCGGCTTGAGTATCCAGATGCGGTTGAAGGTCCTGCCTGCGGCCAAAGCTTCGCTGACAGCATTGCGGCCTTCTAATTTGTCGCCTGACACGTTTTTCGATTTATTGTTGTCGCTGCGGTAGTCTTCCAATTCACTCATCTCCCGTACTGTCTTCAAAACCGTTCACGTTGATCGGCTTAATTCCGTCTGCTATCTCAAAGCTGCGCTGGATCAGATACTCCATCCTCGACTCCTGATTATCCATGAACAGATATCCTATCAGGGCCTCAAATCCCGTGGCATACATATAGTCCGCGTGGGAAGCGTTTTTCGATGACGCGTGAGGATTGGAATTCTTTCCGCGGCGGAAATAATCAGTTTCTGTCTCTGTAAGCTCGTCCATGAGCTGCCTTGAGATCTCAGCCTGCGACTCTGCGGAAACGTATCTGATCGTTCTCTTATGAAGCTTATTGTTGTTACCGGCTCCGTAGATCGAAGCATGACACCTTGCATAGACCTCATAAACAGCGTCGCCGATATACGCCAGTACGAGCGGCGATACTTCACGAAGATCCGATGCTATGAAAGGCTTAATCATGTTACTGCTCCGTTATTTGATCTTCTCGAGCTGCGGACCCTTGGGTGTGTCCTTGATGCTGTAACCGAGTGCCGTTATCTGGTCTCTGATGCTGTCAGCCTCCGCGAAATTCTTCTCTTTCTTAGCCTGGGCACGCTTCTCGGCAAGTTCCAAGATCTCAGCGGGGATCTCTTCTTTAGCTTCGTCAAGCTTGATTCCGAGAACTCCCGTCAGTTCGATAAGCTTAGCCTGTGCGGTCTTAAGTGAATCGGCAGAAGCGTCATCGGCCGCGATAGCCTTGTTGGCCTCTGTTACGAGATTGAAGATGTCTGTTATGGCGTCAGCAGAATTGAGGTCATCGTCCATATGCGCAATGAAGCTCTCTTCAGCTGCCTTGACCGCATCCAAAAGCTTCTTGGATGTCTCGGAATCGGCAGGATGAGAATCCGCACCGTTTTCGAGCGCGAAACCGATCTGATTGACGCAGTTGCTGATCCTTCCGAGGCTCGTCTGTGCAGCCGCGAGAAGCTCATCGGAGAAATTGATGGGGCTTCTGTAATGGCCGAGCAGAATGAAGAACCTGATAACGTTGTAGGGGTACTTTTTGACTATATCCCTGATCGTGAAGAAATTGCCCAAAGACTTGCTCATCTTCTCGCCGTCAATGTTGACGAAGGCGTTATGTACCCAGAAATTGGCAAGAGGGCAACCGTTGGCAGCCTCGCTCTGCGCGATCTCGTTCTCGTGGTGCGGGAAGATGAGATCCTGTCCGCCGCCGTGAATATCGATCGTATCGCCAAGATACTGCTTGATCATGGCAGAGCATTCGATATGCCATCCGGGTCTGCCTTCACCCCAGGGAGAACCCCATGAAGGCTCGCCTTCCTTCTTGAACTTCCAGACCGCAAAATCACCCGGATTCTTCTTGCCCTCATAGCTTGCTTTTCTCTCACCGCCGCCTGCGACGAGTTCATCAAGCTTGTAGTGTGAGAGCTTGCCGTAGTCGCCCTTCTTGGAAACGTCGTAATAAACGCCGTCACCTTCGATGACGTATGTAAAGCCCTGTTCTTCCATTGACTTGATCAGTGCGATGATGGCCTTCATCGAATGTGTAGCTCGCGGCTGCGCGCTCTGGCGCTCGATGTTGAGGCCGTCTGCGTCAATGTAGTATTCCTTGATGAATCTGTCAGCGAGCTGTTCGACAGTGATGCCTTCCTCATTGGCGCGGTTGATCATCTTGTCATCGATATCGGTGAAGTTCTGTACGAAAGTAACCTCGTAGCCCCTGTACTCGAGATATCTTCTCAAAGTATCGAAAGTTACGAACGGTCTTGCGTTGCCGAGATGGAAATAGTTGTAGACCGTAGGGCCGCAAGCGTACATCTTAACCTTGTTCGGTTCGATCGTCTTGAATTCTTCCTTGTATCTTGTGAGTGTGTTGTAAAGCTTCATATGTTTTCTCCTTGAAAGGTTATTGTCATTGTTATTGCTCAGTCAGTGACCAGATGATCTTCATCCGATTCTGCCGATACATGCGGCTTACTGAGCGGATCGTAATCGGGTGCGCTCTTACCACTGCAACAGTCAGAGCCTCCCGACTGCTCGACCTGTCTTTTGAGCATACGGAGTTCTTCTCTCATATTCTCCATCTCACGGTTCATGTTGCGGATCTCAACCTCGAGAGGATCTTCCATATCCGCATGGTCAAGCTCGACCGCGTGAGATACTGTCCTGATTCCGTCGATCTTTACGATCTTACCGGGAACGCCTACTACCGTTGCGCCTTCAGGAACATCATGAAGGATAACGGCATTGGCTCCTATGCTGGCGTTATTGCCAACGGTTATGTTGCCAAGAAGCTTGGCTCCCGTGCCGATCAGCACATTATCACCGATGGTAGGATGTCTCTTGGCATTTTTGGTGTGTCCTCTGCCTCCCAAAGTCACACCGTGATAAATGGTGCAGTTGTCTCCGATGACCGAGGTCTCGCCGATAACGATGCCCGCACCGTGGTCGATAAACAGGCCTTTGCCTATCTGTGCACCGGGATGGATCTCAACGCCGGTACGATGTCTTCCGCGCTCGGAGATCCAGCGCGCAAAACCACGCCATTTTATCTTGTGAAAAAAATGACTGATCCTGTAGTAAACGAGAGCATGAAAACCGGGGTATAAAAAAATGACACCCGCCACCGTCCTGGCAGCAGGGTCGCGTGATGCTATCTGTTTTGCATCATAAAAAAGTCCCAAGCGCTAGTTCTCTTTCCATCCTAGTCATTAAAAAACGACCCGAACATAGCAGACTCTGATTGACACCCGGATACTCCAGGGCTGATGCTCTGCGCCTGACTTCAATAGTCCAACTTACAAGGCTTTATTTCCACCACGCGGTCCAAGCTCATAATTATGTCATGTAGGTCCAATTTAGAGGCCACAATGCTAAGGTCACCTTAATTATAAAATAAATCGCGGGCATTTCAAATAAAAAAGAGCATTTGCAACAATATCGCAACAAATCTTGCGTTTTTCGGACCGATCAGAACGATTCGGCATTCTTGACCTGCCTGTTTCCTGCAAAGGCAACACAAAGCACCTTTGAAGCACCTGCATCATACAAAGCCATAGCGGCTTCATGAAGCGTAAAGCCTGTAGTTGCGACATCATCGATCACGATCACGGTCAAGCCCTTGAGGTCCCAATCCTCCGAAGCCTCAAAAGCCCCGGATACGTTGGCAATACGTTCAATGTTGCCTTTAAGTTCGGTCTGCCTGTTTGTGTTTTTGGTACGCAAAAGGACATTTTCGGCATAGGGGATCTTTAAAATGGCCGCAGCGGGCTTGGCGAGCTCGGCAGCCTGGTTAAACCCGCGTTCCTTTAACCTGGCCTCCGACAAGGGCACCGGAACTATCAGATCCGCCCCTATCGAGTCACTTTCCATGAAAGAACCGAGAAGGCATCCCAGAAAACCCGCCAGTTCTTTCTTTTTCCCGAACTTTATGATGGGAATGGCGCTTTTGACCGGACCATCATACGCCATCGGCATATAAAGCGTCAGATTCGGTACCGGATCGTCATCATAAGGGTTTGAAAGGCACAAGAGCCAACGTCTTGAGGGTTCATACGGAGCAAATGAAGAAAGGCATTTTCCGCAGATATGAAGTCCGGAAGGTTTTCCCGTAAGATCCTCACAGAACTTCCCGTAACCGGCAAATCTTCCGTCTGCATCCGCAAGCTTTCCGCAAATGCAGCAGCATTCGGGAAACATAAAGTTCAATGTCTCCTTCAGGAATGACAAAACAAGGGAGCCTCCTCCCCCGGTGTTATTCGGATCGGTCATATCAAAGTCCCCGTTTGTGATCTATTATCGCGAGAAAATCCTTGAGCGACGTGGCTCGCTCCTCGTCGCGGAGACCTCTGAGAAATCTGGCAAGAGTATCTCCGGAATCAACTATGGTAACTTTCGTTCTTCCGCGCGTAACCGCGGTATAAAGCAGGTTTCTCTTGTAAAGCAGGGCATTCATCTTTCCGAGCAGTATAACTACATGCTCAAACTCGCAGCCCTGTGATTTGTGGACAGTAACCGCATAAGCAAGTTCAATATCCTCAAGCATCTTCTTCGTATATTTGACTGTCTTTCCGTCATCGAAAACGACCGTCATGGTCCCTTCGATCATATCAACGCTGTCGACTGTGCCCATTTCCCCGTTGAAGACACCCTGTTCAGTCTTATTCGTAACCGGATCGATCCACTCTGCCGAGTAGTCGTTTCTGGTCTGCATCACCCTGTCGCCTTCATAAAAAGCAGCAGAAGAACCGCGTTTGACCGAAGGCAGCTCATCTTTGCCTCCCGCTTCCGATACAAACAGTTCCTGAAGCATGGAATTGAGTTTTACGGTGCCGAGCATTACGTTCTCATTCTTTGTCGGCGTAAGGAACACAGAGTCCTCTCCCTGCATGCCCTTGACCATTGCTTTGACTCTCTCGAAGGCCTCTTCGTCGTTCGAAGTCTTTATTATCTCAAAATCGATGCCGTCGGCGATCAGAGGCTCGCCGTTAAGTATCCTGTAGGCATTTGAGGCGATCGAACTGTCGTCTGTCTGGCGGTGAGTATAAGTCAGACGTGCAGAAGGTATCGATCTGCCTGAAAGCAGGTCGCGGAGCACATTGCCGCACCCTACCGAAGGAAGCTGATCCGGGTCTCCGACAAGGATCAGGGACGTTTGTTCATCAGTCGCGTCAAGGAGTCTTTCAAACAGCTCGGTATCCACCATCGACATCTCGTCAATGACAATGACGCGTGCCTTGATAGGATCGCTGTGGTCGTGCAGGAAGAACTGGTTGCCGGTCATGTCATCCACAGGCCTGACGCCGAGCAATCTGTGGATAGTGGCGGCAGGACTTCCTGTCGATTCTGCAAGCCTTTTCGCTGCTCTTCCGGTCGGTGCCGCAAACACGCAGGTAATATCCTTATCGCGGAAATAATTTGCCAGGATCCCCATTATCGTGGTCTTCCCTGTTCCCGGACCTCCCGTGATAATGCATAACGGACAGTACATGCAAAGATGCAGAGCGCTCTTCTGTGCTTCATCAAGCACGATGCCGACCTTGTCGGCATAATTCGACATTATACGGTCAGATTCAGCCTTGAGAGGGATCTTCACCTTCATAGAAAGGAACTTTTCTATCCTCTTCTTTATTGCGGCTTCCGCCTTGAAATAGTGAAGGGGTGAGATAAATGCTTCCGTATCCAATGGATCTGCCGCGGAACACTTGTCATCGGCAAATCCGAAAACAGCTATCTCTTTATTATCCACAGCCATCTGGCAAGAGGCCGGATAGATCTCTGAAAACTCATCAGAAGAAAGCTTTTTGCACTCTCCGGCATTAAGCATCGTAAAGGCTTTCTTTCTCACCTGTACGGGTCTTAATTTCGTGGATTTGGTCTCATCGCACACCGCCTCGGCGGCAGCTGAAATAGCTGCAGCCGCGCGGATCTGCGAACTTGTATCAAAACCGGATTCTATCGCGATCTTGTCGCACAGTGTAAAGTCGGCTATGCCTTTTGACAAAAGGACATAAGGGTTTTCCTTTATCTTCTCTACGGAGAGTTCCCCCATACCGTAAAGAGTCTTGACCTGTTCCTGCGTAAGACCGAGCTTGCGGGCAGCCAGACCTTCCTTAAAGAATTCCTCTTTTTCAGTGACGATGTCGCAGAACGACATCGCCTTCTCTTTAGTCAGATTCTTGACCTGTGAAGATGCTTTCTCCGGATCGTTTAAAAGTACATCCAGTACTTCTTCCCCGAATTCTTCGACAAGTGCCGCAGAGATGGCCTTTCCGAGGCCGGTGATATTATCAGCCAGAAAAGTCGCGATAAGGACTGTCTCATTATCGCCTGTTTCATCAGGCTTGATAGAAGACAGCTTAACCTGGACACGTTCATTCCACAGCGTCACTTTGCCCGAGATAACGTAGGTACCGCCTTCAATAACATCAATCTTTGATGTACCTGCAGCCATAAACCTGCCGTCGGTCATGAACGACACGAAATTGCTTTTCGTCCGGGGGCAGAAAACCTTAACAGCCTTGACGGTCAGATCCGTTACCTGCTGCCCGACGTCATCTGTAGACAGCAACGCACGGGACATTTCAGATACCGGCCTTCTCCCTTATGAGTGCTGCCTTGTCGGTCTTCTCCCAGGGAAGTTCGATGTCTGTTCTTCCGAAGTGGCCATAGCTTGCAGTCTGCGCATATATAGGTCTGCTGAGATCAAGATCGCGGATGATGGCCGCAGGTCTGAGGTCAAATACAGACCTTACGATCTCAGTGATCTTATCGTCTGCGATCTTTCCTGTGCCGAATGTATCGACCATTACGGAAACGGGTTCTGCGACGCCGATCGCGTAAGCAACCTGGACTTCACACTCGGAAGCGATTCCGGAAGCGACGATGTTCTTGGCAACATAACGCATCATGTAAGAAGCGGAACGGTCAACCTTCGTAGGATCCTTTCCGGAGAAAGCTCCCCCGCCGTGACGTGCAAATCCGCCATATGTATCGACGATGATCTTTCTTCCCGTAAGACCTGAGTCACCCTGAGGTCCTCCGATAACGAAACGTCCTGTAGGGTTAACATAGATCTTGGTGTTGGCATCTACCAGTCCGGCAGGGATCACGGGCGCGATAACCTGTTCCTTAACGAACTTCTCAAGCTCTTCGCTTGAAACATCGGCATTATGCTGTGTGGAAATGACGATCGCATCGATCCTCTTGACCTTGTTGCCGTCATATTCGACTGTTACCTGGCTCTTTCCGTCAGGTCTCAGATAATCAACGACCTTTGCCTTACGTACTTCTGCAAGGCGTCTTGTAAGCTTGTGGGCAAGAGAGACCGGAAGCGGCATAAGCTCTTCTGTGTCATCGTTTGCATAACCGAACATCATGCCCTGGTCACCTGCACCGGTATCAAGCTCATCGCTGCCGCCGTGACGTGCTTCAAAAGACTTGTCCACACCCATTGCGATATCGGGAGACTGCTCATCGATCGATGTCAGGACAGCGCAGGAATTGTAGTCAAAACCGACCTCGCTGCTGTCATAACCGATCTCCTTAAGTCTGCTCCTTACAATTGAAGGAATATCGACATAAGCGGATGTTGTGATCTCGCCCATTACGAGCACCATACCGGTAGTTGCACAAGTCTCGCAAGCTACGCGTGCGGTGCTGTCTTCCTTGAGGATAGCGTCAAGGATGGAATCAGAAATCTGATCGCAGACCTTGTCGGGATGTCCCTCTGTTACCGACTCTGATGTAAAGAGCCACTTGCCTGTTCTATTTCTCATAACGATCCTTTCCGTTCAATG
>JAEEGJ010030875.1_pt1 | contig 10430 bp, 6 predicted proteins | sample 8958761 | NCBI WGS metagenome assembly JAEEGJ01 (sample SAMN16246546, study PRJNA631951) | gut metagenome | biome: gut microbiome; feature: rumen; material: RS-attached | host: Bos | place: Iran: Karaj | collected 2018-10 | reverse complement strand
GTGATTCTATGGCTGCAACATCATTTATGCCAGAGCTGCTGTCAGATTCTACTATCAATCTTGCATTATCCGGATCTAGTCCAGTTGAGGGATACTATACGTTAAAGGATTATCTTGAGAACAATGATGCACCTTCTGATGTGTTTATCTCTTATATGGATTATCATTTGCAGCATGATGATTTTACATTATCAACTTGCAACCAGGTACACAAGTTTTCTATAGGTGATTATCTTGAGATTTATCGCACTATTAAAGCCACTGGTGCAAATGGATTTGAAGATATTAATATGGATGAATACTGGGATAAGGCTATTGCTAGTGGATTTTATCTGCCAAGTGAGTATATTGCTTCCATTATTAATACTATCAATGAAGGTGGGCGATTAGAATCAAATAGACAGGCTTATGATGAAGTGACTGTTCACGCTGGAAGAGCTTGTAAAATGACTAATGACATTTCTTCTAGTTCAGGAATTAGATATGATGATTATAGTGTTTCTGTATTACAGGGTACATACTACAAAAAGTTAGTTGACCTATGTGAAGACAACCAAATCAAGCTTCATATCATTAAGCTTCCATTGGATGTAAATACTATGTTTACCGATGAGTATACAGCAAAGGTAAATGGTTATTACATGAATCTTCTGAAAGATGCCAAATTCGCTGAGTTTAGATGGTATCCAGCAGATTATGCCGTAGAGTGGTTCTGGGATGACTATCATATGAATCAGCATGGTTCATATAGATTCAGTATGCAATTAAAACAGGATTATCCTGACATTTGGGGAAGTACAGCGACCTCTCCTAGACAGATGTTAGCGGTTAATAATGACATAATGATAGAAAATGAACCGGCAGAGTTATTCAAATGGATTGATGCAAAGGATTATACTGTTGTTATATATTCTGAAATGGATGATTTCGAAGGTTACTATAACGCATACTTTAACTATGGCTCACAAGGATTGCAAAGTGTTGCAGATAATATTTTTGCAGTAGATGTTACAGGTACTCATTCCATTTATGTGAAGGATAATACTCTTACAATAGATGATAATAGCTACCAGTGGAATGACTATAATTCTAACGAAGTAAATATTATTATCATTGATAACTCTAATAACAAAGTAGTTAGAACATGTTCAACAAGCTTTAATAGCGGGGAAGGTCGTTTTGAAAAGATTCAGTAGAAAAAAGATTGTATATGGTGCTCTTCTGACAATACTAATTATGATAGTCAGTCTCCCGGCATTTCGCTCGGGGGTGTATAGAGGTCATGACTTGCCATTTCATTTTGGTAGAATTCAAGCTATAGCAGAAATGCTAAAGTCAGGGCAGCTTCCTGTCAGATATGAGGCTAATGCTTGGTACGGATACGGATATATAAGCACCACTATGTATGGAAATGTATTTTTATATATTCCCGCAGCACTATTCATGGCAGGGCTTCCGCTTTGGAGAGTCTACAATATCTTTGTAATTCTCGTTAATGTTGCTACCGTATTAGTTGGCTTTACCTGTTTTAGTAAGATTTTTAAATCATCAAGATATGGTCTACTTGCGATATACATCTATACATTGGCAGGGTACAGATTGTCAAATGTCTATATGAGAACGGCTGTAGGTGAGTTTACAGCAATGATTTTTATCCCTCTAGTATTATATGGCGTATATAAGCTTTATTTTGAGGATAAAAAACAGAATATAGTCGCTCGAAACATGCCACTTATAATTGGCATGACAGGACTTATTCAGAGCCATATTCTTACGACAGAGATAATAAGCGTTTTGATTATCCTATTTGCGGTAATTAATATTAAAGAGACTATTCCTAATATTATAGATATATTAGTTTCAGTGGTACTTACAGCTGGAATAAATGCCTTTTTCCTAGTACCATTTATTGATTCTTATAGTTCAATGGATCTATTTATTAATACTGATCTTACGGCTACTAGTATAAGAGCTGATGGATTGTATCTTTCGCAGGTGTTTGGTTTAATCACCAAAGGCTCAGGCGGAAGTTATCCATGGACTACTAATGACGAGGGATACCTTAACACGGGAATAGTAATTGTTCTTTGTATGATTCTTTCTGTAGTAGGTCTTGTGCTAAATAGAAAGAAAAAGAGCTTTAAATATATTTTAGAGATTACAGTAGTCGGAGTTTTAGCTATTTGGCTTTCTACAGTATATTTTCCATGGGATTCATTTGTGGGAGATTCAGCTGTGGCAAAGCTTATGTCATCAGTGCAATATCCTTGGAGATATTCATTGGTTCAGACTGTGTGCTTTACAATTGCAGGTGTTTACGGACTAAAAGCAATACTTGATATCATTAATACAGATAGAGCAGCTAAGATAATAAATATAAACTACACTTTACTGTTTGTTTTTTGGGCTGGACTTAGCGTCTTTGCGACAGCGATTTTTGACTACACTCTGTCATGTGTAAATGAGACCTTGTATAATGAAGTTGCAGCTGTAGATTGGGCAGACAAATTATATTTGCCTTCTGGAACCGATAGAGAGTTGCTAAAGAATGTGGAGTACATTGTAGATGGTGATGAGGTTACCTTACCAGTCTTAGGCTATGACCACGTTGTTGTGGAGGATAAAAATGGCAATGCCCTTGATTGGAATACTGGAGAGAATAACAGAATAGTAGTAAAGTATGAGGGCAATCCAGAAGAATTAACTACTCATTTTAGAGCTCCAGTAATTTGGCACATTGCTGAGGTAGTGTCAGTTATTTGTTTGATATTATTAGTTGTATTTCAGATATATGGGAAGAAGAGGAAAATAGGTGAAATCAGTAATTCGTAACAATAAGAATTATATATGTGCTATTTGTGCGTGGATTACGATGTATGTAATAGACATTCTTTATGCTGTAAAAAACTACTATTATTTGATTAATAGTGATACGGCATCAGAGATGATTTTAGGAAATGAGCTTGCAAAAAATGGAGGCTTATTATCAAAAGCATGGTATTATTCTACAGAGCTTAGAGTGCTTAATACTCAGATCTTTTACAAGATAGCATTTTTGATTTCTCCTTCAAATTGGAAAAATGCAAAGATTATCGCAATGGCTATGTTATTACTTGTTCTTAGCCTTTCAGGAATATTCTTTGTGAGAATGATAAAGGGTGAAAGAAGTGTTCAGGAAATTCTTTTCGCTCTTATCTTAGTATGTCCTATCGGTCAGTGGTATGCGTGGAATGTGTTATTAAATCTTTATTATGTTCCACATATCTCTATTACACTTGTTTCTATTGGATTATTTATTGCAGCACTCAGACATGAGGGAGCGAGAAAAATAATTGATTATATTTTACTTGCGCTGCTTGCTATGTTTGCTGCTATGGGTGGACTTAGACAGCTTATGATTTGCTATGTTCCAATGGGGCTAGCTCTTTGCCTTTTAGTATATGACATGTATAAAAAAGGTGGTATGGCTTTAATCAGGGCGAAAATATTGGATATAGCAGGACTATTGGTCTCTCTGGGATTTTCACTGGTTGGATATAAGGCTAATCGAGTCTTTGCAAACATATACAGCTTTGAGGAGCTTTCAGAGAATAAATGGCAAGATTTTTCGCTTCATGAGTTGGTCACAAGCCTAGGACAGTTTCTAGGATTGTTTGGATGGAGAAAAGACGTTAAGATTTTATCTATTAGTGGCGTTATCAATGGAGTTGCCCTAGTACTCGTATGCGTCATCATTTATTTTGTAGTTAAGGCGATAAGAGAATATAAATCTGATAGTATCTATGGAAAATACTATTTATATTTTTGTGTAGCTTCATTTGCTTTGCAGTTAATTCTTTATAGCCAGTGCAATAGAGCTAATGAGACTTACTGGATTCCACTTATTCCTATAGTAATATTCCTTGCCATGAGCAAGGTAGATGACATTAAGCTTATGATTGGGTTTGTGGCTTTAATTGTTTTATGTAGTGTATCTACATTGATGCCTCCTACACCAGCGATGATTCCTACTAATGAGAAGGAGGTGGCCGTATCCACATGGCTTGTGGATAATGGTTACGAAAAAGGATATGCCACATTTTGGAATTCTAATGCAGTGACTCAGCTTACCAATGGAAGGGTTCAGATGTGGACTGTGACAGGGCTAGATAGTTTGGATGTGGAAAGATGGCTTCAGCTGACAAGTCATTCTTCGGAAGCGCCAGAAGAGAATGCATTTATTCTCATGAGTACAGAGGAATTAGAAGAGAACAAGGCTCTTTTCGATGGAGCTCATGTATTATATGAAGATGATAACTATATCGTAGTTACTGCTGATTGATATAGTGGAGGAAATACTTTTGATTGATAAAATAAAGGGCTTGGACAAAAGCTTAATAAAGATAACAATCCTAGTGGCATTTTTCCATGCAGTAGGGTATCAGCTTAGTTTTGCAATCGATACATTTTATACATTCTGGATGGGATTTGAAGAAGCTGGAAGAGACATGCTATATAGAAATGGTCGTCCAGTGATTGCGGTGATTTATAGACTATTTGGACTGACAGGCTGGCCTAATGAATGGTTCTATTACATTTCATTTGGCATGGCTATGATTTTTTTGATTGCTGCAGTTTATCTGTATCATAGGATAATTAATAAATATATACAGAATGAAAACTTAAGTATCTTACTTAGCTTTGTTTCCATTTCTAATATTTTCATAATAGAGTACTTCATGTTCATTGAAAAAGGCGGATTTATGGTTGGCGTCTTTTTGAATGTTCTTACTGTCTATTATGTTGAGAAGTACATGGAGACAGCAAAGAAAAAATATATCGCATTTGCGGTATTGTCATCGATTTTTGGAATCCTTACATATCAGGGAGTAATGGCTCTTTCGTTTATTTTGTTGATGCCATTAATTTATAAGCATTCCCAGACGGTAAAGGAGTATCTGAAGTATTTCCTTTTGAATGTTGTGATTTATTGGATTCCGGTATTAATAGATTTGATTCTGTTTAAGATTTGGTTTTCTGATGCTAGAACTACTGATGTGGACTTAATTCAAAATGGTATTCGTGCATTTAATACATTGGTGGTTTCATATTGGCAGACATATCACGTGATGCCAGCTTACTTTTATGTTGTTGTGATGGCACTTATACTTGTGATTAATATAATTGCCATAGCACATAATAAAAAGAATATTGTTTCTGGAATTGGCAATGTACTTATTACATTTATGGCCACAACATGGATTCCTACTGCTAGTATTTTCGCTGGTAGTGGCTGGGGTTGTCCACGTATTTTATATCCAATGGCATCGGGCGTCGGTATCTTTCTGATTAATTATTATATTAATGATAAAATAAGTTCAGAAACAAAGCTTGGCATTGTTAATAAAGTATTAGTTGGAATATTACTTTGCTTCTTGTTTGTGCAGTATATCTCTTTTACTAATATTTACTGTGATAAATACCGATTGAACTTTGCAGATGAAATCAGATGCTTGGAGATAGGCCAGGCTATTCAGGAATATGAGATAGAGTCAGGAAATAAGGTGGAGGAAATTGCCTTCTATTTTGATCAGGATATGCAATCTCCATTTTATCCAGGTGTTTTTGATGACGGTGATTTGGTTATGACTGCATTCTTCCCATGGGATAGTCAGCTCAATATCATTAATTATTACTTAGGCACAGATTATAAGCGAGGATTTGCAACAGAGGCATATACTGAATATTTTGCAAGCTTTGACTGGAATACATTTTCAGAAAAACAGATGGTTTTTGAGGGTAATACATTACATTATTGTGTATATTAGTTGGGAAAATACTATTAGAAAGGGTTATGATTCCTAAATGCTAAAAGTAGAAGAAAAAATAGTATCATACATAATGGAAAAGAAAGTCTATGTAGTCTTTGGACTTTTTATATTGATGAGCCTTGCCATCAGAGTGTTTGTACGTGATTGTACTAATGGCGATATAGAGAATTATCTGCTCCCTTGGTATGAGCAGATAAAAACAAATGGAGGCCTCTTTGGAGGATTGAGCAAGCCTGTGTATGCTGCAAATGGAGAGATTTGCAATTATACATTTGCTTATCAGTTTTTAATATCTTTAATGACAAGTCTGCCAATTAACCCTGTATATGCTTACAAGATTTTAAGTGTAATATTTGATTATTTGTTAATTGGAGCGATTTTTTATCTTGTAACACTAGTAAATGAAAAGGTAGATAAGAAAAACCTAGTTATTCCATTTTGCATAGTTCTGATTCATCCCATTATTTTTATGAATTCTGCGATGTGGGGACAGTGTGATAGTATATATACTTTTTGGATTGCAGTAAGTATAATATGTTTGGTGAAAGAAAAGTATGTTAAGGCATTTATATTCTACGGATTAGCATTTGCTTTTAAATTACAGGCAATCTTCTTTTTACCATTTTTGCTTTTCTATTATGTATATAAAAAGCGATATTCAGTTTTGTATTTTTTAATTATACCTGCAGTAGTAGTGTGCACTGGTATTCCTGCTTTTGTGCAGGGGCGCTCTGTGGTAGAAGCGTTCAGAATCTACACAGGAAATACTAGTCTTTATACTAGACTCGCAATGGGGTATCCTAGTTTTTGGACTATTATTAGTGATGGAGTAAAGACAGAAGGATATTACAGCTTAAAATTAGTCGCAATTGCTGTTACAGTATGTATTATAGCAGCTCATATGTATTATTGGATTGATAAAAAGGCTGATTTATCGTCTAAGAATATAGTATATATGGCATTTATTTTGGCATATACGACTGTGCTATTTTTGCCGGGGATGCATGAGCGATATGGATACGTATATGAGATTTTAGCGCTGATAATATTACTTTTCAATTTTAAAACAATGAGATGCTATCTAGGATTATTTTTAGTATCGCTAGCTATGTATGGCAGCGCAATATATGGAACTACGTACAATATGGTAATCTTATCTATAGCAAATCTATTGATTTACATGTACTATCTGAAAGTAATTAATGAGGAGATAGTTAGAGGTTAGCGGGAGAAAAAATGACTTACACATCCTTTAGTTTTTATGTTTTTTTGGTAATAGCGTTATTGGTCTATTACATAATTCCAAAGGCTTATAGGTGGCTAGCAATATTGCTAGCCAATTTCTGCTTTTTTTGGTTTGCCACAGAGAGCATCTCAAAGATGGCTGTATTTGTTACAACTATAGTCTTAAGTTATGGTTTTGGAGTTATATTAAATCAGAAAAAGAATAAGGCAATATTATTCATAGGAATCATATTATCTACAATACCTTTGTTAGCTGATAGAGCTATGGCATTTTTGGGAGATAGAGCTCCAAAGGGGATAGTCGATTCTATAATTATTCCATTGGGTCTATCTTTTTACTCAATGCAGATTATTGCTTATTTAGTGGATATTTATAAATCAAAAATTGAAGCTCAGAAGAATCCTTTGAAGTATGCAACTTTCATATCTTTTTTTCCTCAGATTATTCAGGGACCTATTCCTAGATACGAGCAACTATCTGACCAGCTGATTAGAGGCAATGAATTAAAAGAAGACAACATAATGAAGGGTATACAGCTCATCATATGGGGATTCTTCTTAAAATTCATGATTGCTGATAAAGCAGGCATAGTTGTTGATACAGTTTTTGATGGTTATGAGGCTTATCATGGATTTTTTGTATTGATTGCTGGCATTTTATATAGTCTGCAGCTATATGCTGATTTCCTTGGCTGTGTTACCTTGTCGCAGGGTGTAGCTAAGATGTTTGGAATAGAGCTAGTTAACAACTTTGAGCGCCCATATTTTGCAGACTCAATCAAGGATTTTTGGCGCAGATGGCATATGTCTCTTAGCTCATGGCTTAGAGACTATATCTATATTCCTCTTGGTGGAAATAGAAAAGGTGCCTTTTTAAAAAATATTAATTTATTAATCACATTCCTAGTAAGTGGTATTTGGCATGGTGGCGGACTTCAATATATATTCTGGGGAATGATGCACGGACTATATCAAGTTTGCGAGGGGCTGGTGCCTGCTTTTTCTAGAAAGTTCAGGGGACCTGCACATACAGCTAGAATTATTATTAATTTTTTCTTTGTCATGCTTGCATGGATTATATTTAGAGCCTATTCTCTAAAGATTGGATTGAGAATGATTTATAGGATGTTTACTAGATTCAATCCATGGATTTTATTTGATGGTTCCATATTTGAGTTAGGACTAGTGCAAAAAGAATGGGAAGTGCTGATTGTATCATTATTGGTTCTTCTGTTTGTTAGTAGAAAGCAGGAGCATGGGATTGTACTTAGAGATAGATTCGCAGAGTACAGATTCGTTTTTAGATGGATTATTTATATAGCAGCTATAGCAACAATATGGGTATTTGGTACTTATGGCTTGGGCTATGATGCTAATGATTTCATATATGGAGGATTTTAGTGATGGGAAGAGTGATGACTAAAATCTTTAAAGCTATAGTATTTATATGTATTTTGTCTATTGTGCTATACACAATAAACGAGGCAATGATACCAAAGACTAATCATAACACTGCTACATGGGGAGCTACTGATAGATATAATCAGTTTTACGAGATGGAGGAGAACTCTATCGACGTACTTTTCTTGGGTTCTAGTGTTGTGGCTAATGCCATTTCTCCTCAGGAGATTTATGATGATTATGGTATCAGAAGCTACAATTTAGCTAGTAGTGGACAGAGTATATTTTTTAATTATTTTTGGCTCAAAGAGGCATTAAAAACTCAGAGCCCTAAGGTGGTAGTTCTAGATACTAAGTTTATGTTCCCGGTATATCCAGATAGTGCGCTGAATGCACCAGAGGGAACCTATAGAGAGTGTTCTAATTGCATGCATTGGTCATCTGACAAGGTGGAGATGATAAATGAGATTTGCAAGTATGATAAGGAACAGGATAAGCTCAGCTATTTCCTTACAAATTTAATGTACCATGATAGATGGACTGAGCTTGCTGAGATAGATATTAATGGTGATTTAACTGAGGGTGATAAGCTGAAGGGACAGTCAATAATTACTGCTTACAGTGATGCTGTATATGATGCTTTTGTTCCTGATGGCTCCACAGAGAAGGCAGAGACTGTTCCCGTAATGGATGAGTATCTTGAGAAGATAGTCAATCTCTGTAAGGACAATGGTATACAGCTGGTGCTTGTAACATATCCAGATACTATGACGGATGCCACTAACAATCGTATGAATGAAATTGCCCAGAAATATGGACTCCCATATTACAATTTCTGTTTGGCAGAGCATTATTATGCCATAGGTGCAGAGCTTCCTAGAGAAAATGTTATTGAGCATGAGAATGTCTGGGGCGCCGTTAAAATGTCTAGATACATGGGAGGCATACTTCAAAAAGAATATGGGGTTCCAGCAGTACCGGATGAACAGTGGGCCAGCACAAGCTATTATTATCATCATGTATTAAGTACTGCTGACTTGCCACATATAGAGCAGTTTGATCAATATTTGGCCACCTTGGCTGGTGATGATCAATATGTGACTTTTGTATCTGTTAAGGATGATTCAGTTAGATTCATAACTGATAAGCAGATTGCCTTATTGAATCAACTGGGATTGAAGTCGCCATTTAAGGATATGTTTAGATATAGCTATAGTGCGTTAATTGATCCTATAGAAGGTAACATAGAAGAAGTAAGTGGCGATGAACAGATGACCATTAGTGGTAGTTTAGATGATGGACAGCTGATATATGAGGTACTGAGTGGTGGTACAGATGCAGGTGTCGCATGTAGTATAATGGTCAATGGACAAGAATACGCAGTCAATGGCGTTGGATTTAATTTTGTTGTTTATGATAGAGTAACTCAAAAGGTTGTGGATAGTGTATGCTTCTATACAAATGAGTATGGAGAGTATTGTAAACGTTAAATATAGCGGAGGAGATTCTCTTGAATATTTTTAATGATATAGAAAATTCTATAAATAAGATTAAAGGCAAATACAACAACCAGCAAGTATATGCCATGGTAGCTGTACTTTTGATAGGGCTACTAGCCCATGGTTATATCATTTTCAATAGGATTTCCTATCATGATAATACAGCATGTCTCTTCTCACTAGGAGCTACATACGAGTTAGGCAGATGGGGACTTGGTATTATATACGATTTGCAGATATTTACCACTAGGACATTTGCAGTGCCAGTATTTAATGGCATATTATCTATGATTTTTATAGCGCTTTCTGCCAGCAAGATGGTGCGGATTTTTGATATTAAATCAAAAGTAGGTGCAGTAATTATCGGAGCAATCATGATTGTATATCCGGTAGTGCCTAGTATCTTTTCATTTATGTTTACATCATGGCCTTACTTCTTAGGTCTATTATTATCTATTAAGGCTGCAGAGATAAT
>JAEEGJ010030869.1_pt1 | contig 10431 bp, 7 predicted proteins | sample 8958761 | NCBI WGS metagenome assembly JAEEGJ01 (sample SAMN16246546, study PRJNA631951) | gut metagenome | biome: gut microbiome; feature: rumen; material: RS-attached | host: Bos | place: Iran: Karaj | collected 2018-10 | reverse complement strand
AATACATGGTTGGTTACAAGAATGTCGAAATGGCGTTATGCAATCAACTCAAGATGAGGCCAAATCGCATTGTGCGCGAGAACACCCTGAAAAATGTGTCACCCTTGTGTCAGCGTGTGTCACCCTCAAACAGGTTGCAAACCCTTTGCACATCGATACTGTGTCAGCGTGTCACCCTTTGTTTCAAAATTCTTTGTGTGACCGTCGGCGGCAATGCCGCCAACGGCCAGAAAAAAAGCATTTCTGTTCATCGTTTGTAGTTTGAATTAATCTCTTCTGATCTCACGCGCAGAGATTAGGAAGGAACAACCATATCAGGAGATGTGCAAGAAGAAGGTGAAGAAACATGGCTATGTACGTTAACGTTTACGCAAGAAATGTAGTAAAATGTTTGGCAAATTGCCATGAAAGCACTATCTTTGCAACGTAAAGGGCGAGATTAGCCTCGCCATAGTGAACAATAATACTAACTAAAACAAAAAAGATATGAAAAAATTATTTACTTTACTAACGCTACTGCTGTGCGTCGCCAGTAGTGCGTGGGCACAAACCTATACTGACGAAAGTTCGACAGTGACTTATGCGTTTACATCCCATGAAAATCTTGGTTCGGTCAATAGTCCTGCTGATGCTTTTTTGGCAACCAATTTCACCTATGGCTCGAATCTAAATCTATCTACTTTTAATACTAAAGGTTGTACAGCGGGTTGGAATGAAATGACTCTGGTATTTTTTAAACCGACTACAGCAGTAGCTAAAAATGCTGGTGAATCTTCAGAAAATATGTTAGAATGGACTATTACACCAGCACAAGGAATTGTCTTCACTCCAACTGATGTTTCTTTAACTGCATGTACAGCTGGTGGAACGGGTGATCCACAGATTTCTATATATGCTGTTTATTCTGACAATACGGTAGAAACCATACAAACCAAAACGAACCCGAACAGACCTGACAAGACAGGAACAAATGCTCCGTCAACCTATACAAAAACATTGGCTTCAGCTGTTTCTGGTAAGTTTGTAGTTCGTGCATATTTTCAAGGTTTGACAAATACAGGAAAGGGAGCCGCCATAACCAACGTAGTCATATCGGGAAAAGTTAGTGGAACCCCTGTTGCAACAACAACCTATACTATAACTGTTGAAACGAATGATGCCACGCTTGGTTCTGTATCAGGAACATCCACAGTTGCTGAAAATGAACAGGTGACTATAACTGCCACTCCTACAACTGCCGGATACTTCTCAAAGTGGTTAAAAGATAATGCAGACTTTGACGGAAACACGGTAAATCCATTGACTGTGACAGCAACAGCAAATGCTACCTATACCGCTGTTTTTGAATCAAAAAAAGTTATTTCATTTGAAGCAGGTGAGGGTTCTGGTACAGTTCCTTCTACTGTTTACCTGATGAGTGGTGAAGATTATACAATTCCAGAATCCTACTTCCTATACAAAAGTGGAGCTACTTTGGCAGGATGGAATGATGGCATTACAACACATGAAATAGGTGCGACATTGTCTAATGTTACTGAGGATATGGTTCTAACTGCGCAGTTTACTGATAATACTGTCAATTTAGGTGACTCAGAAACTACAGTTAATTGGACTTTTGCTAGAAATAGTGGTGCTCCTACGCTTACTTGCGAGAATTCTGAGTTGGATTATGTTCAGCATACTACTATTAATAATACAAGATATGATGCTGTTATGCATGTCGATACGCGGAAGGATCAGGTTATTGATGGTAGAACAGGTAAGCTGAATAATACAAGTGATGCTGCTAAAGCACAAGTTAATAAGGGTACCAAGTTTACAGTTCCTGTTATTGACGGCTCTGTAATTTCTTATACTATAACAAATGGTACACTTGAAGCTTCATCCGTCACATTCGGAGGAAACAATGGAACAGTGTCAGGTAATGTCATTTCATATACCTATTCAGGTGAAGTTAGTACACTTGACGTAATAGATGTAACAGGAGGATTTTATCCCTCAGGGATTACCGTTACATACCCTATTCCTCAAACGAAATACACCACTCCTTCTATTGTTGTTGATAACTTCAACTTTGCGAACAAAGGTTATAAAGTGATTATCACTGCCAATGAGGGTACTCTTCAGGTGTCAACGGATGGAACAACCTATTCAGAGCAAGCATCTCCTTATGTAACCTATGCTACAGCTACAACGACTTATTATGCAAAGGCGACGGGAAATGACTACGAGGATTCGGATGTAGCTGAAGAGGAGGTAACCAATCCGTATGATGTAACAAAGAAGTTTGTAGCATGGGTTTACGAGTCAAACTATAAGAATGCTCCAAACAACTACGCTATTGCTTCTGATGTCATTTATACGGGATTAGGTGCCAGCTACAATGTTGTAACGGTTGACATCAAGGACTACAATTCTGCAATAACAGACGAACAAAAGGCTGCATTGACAGGCAACTTAGAGAATGCTGACCTTGTTGTAATCTCTGAGGCTGCAGCAGGTTCGAGCAAGGCAGTAATAGCATTAAAGGATCTTGTAGGTAATGTTCCTTTACTGAACATGAAATTATTCGCATACACCTATAACAGTGATGCCTCTAAGAATCGTTGGGGATGGGGTACACCGAAGAATGCTGCCAAAGACGTTGTTTCTGTTACACCAGTATCCAAATTGTATAAGGTACTTGAGGGAGTATCGTTCACAGATAGTGATGTTGCACTGTTCGACTATCCTAATGAACAGAACCATATTCAGTATGTAGATTCATGGCAGGCTGAGCCAGAAGGTGATGTTGTGATTGCATTGTCTGGAGAAAAACCAGCTATACATGTTTCTAATACTCTGAAGTACTTTGGCATAGGACTTTCTTGTGATGATTTCACAAAGTATAACGCTAATGCAGTAACCATCGTGAAGAATGCTGCTGCCATGCTGATAACTGGTGAGGATTTGGCTGCTATAATCATTCCGGAACCTTCAGATCCTGAAATTCAGGGCGATGTGGTAACTCTCACCACCACAACTACAATGCAAGGCTGGCGTGCTTTCTATGATGCCTATAACAGCTACACGCTGGATAATAACACGAAGGCTTATGTGGCTACTGAGGTGAAGACGGAAGAGAGTGTGTCTAAAGTGGTGTTGACCGAGATTGCTGCCGTATATCAAGGAGCGGCTGTGCTGCTGAAGACTACTAATCAGACTGCTGACGGTTACTCGATGACGCTGACCAAGGATAATACAATATTAGTTCCTGATCTCTTGAACCAGCTAAAACCAGCAAGTGATGCAACGTATAACAAAGTATATCGCCTTGGCTCTAAAAATGGTGAGGTGGGCTTCTTCCCCTATGCCCCAGAGGCAGGTAAGCCAGATGTAGTGGTGCTTAACTATGATGCATCCAACGCTTCGGGTGCTCGTGGCTTGACCTTCTCCTTCGCAGACGATGAGACAACGGCTATTCAAAACGTTAACGGGAACGATAACGTTAACAAGAACGTTTATGACTTGCAGGGTCGCCGTGTGGCTAAGCCCACAAAGGGAATGTATATCGTGAATGGTAAAAAGGTTATTATTAAATAAGAGTAGGAGGACGCAAGATGATGAAAAAACAGTATATACAGCCTTCTGAGAAGGTGGTCAAGTTAGTAGCAAACCCGTTGTTGAACGGGGCGTCGCTGCCAAAGAGTGATGAGACTCCCGACGAGTGGGGTGCCCGTGGTGATGGTGTCTGGTTCGATGAGGACGATGACGAAGAATAGTGTAGCAACAGGTGCAAAGCCTGTTTCCTAATATTGACAGCAGCTGCAACTCAGACGAGTTGCAGCTGCTGTTGTTAATACGGGTATTTTGTTATGTTGAGCGGTACTAACTCAGTACGTAGGTTTCGAGGAACTTTAGGGTGCCGTTTACGCGTACCTCTTTTATATATGCCGGCAGCAGGATGCTCTCGCCAGCGTGGAAACTGACGTCCTCGCCGTCAATAGTGAGCGTGCCCTCGCCCTTGATGCCGATGAGGATGACGAAGGAGTCGAGCTCGCTATAGTCGATGGTCATAGGCTCGTCGAGGTCGTAGACGGCGGTGCTGAAGTGGGGACAGTCCACAAGCAGCTGGCTCTCGTTCTTCTTGGGGGTATAGTGCTGGCGGTAGTCGCTGAGCACGGTATAGTCAATGCTCTCGCTGGCCTCCTGGGTATGCAGCTGTCGCAGGTTGCCGTCCTTGTCGGGGCGTCGGTAGTCGTAGATACGGTAGGTGATGTCGCTGGTCTGCTGTATCTCTGCCAGATAGCATCCGGCACCGATGGAGTGGATGCGTCCGGCAGGGATGAAGAAGCAGTCGCCCTCCTTGACGCTGTACTGTGCCAAGGCATCGCAGATGGTGTCGTTGTCGACCATCGCCTTGTACTGCTCAGGCGTTATCTGCATCTTCAGTCCGTTGTAGAGCTTGGCCGTGGGGGCTGACTCCATGACATACCACATCTCGGTCTTGCCACGGGGCTTGCCGTGGCGGTGGGCTGTCTCGTCGTTGGGGTGTACCTGGATGCTGAGGTCCTGACGGGCATCGATGAACTTGATGAGCAGGGGGAACTCGTCGCCAAAGCGGCGGTAGTTGGCTTCGCCGAGTAGGCGGCCCTGCTGTTCGCGTACCAGGGTGTTGAGGGTGATGGGGGCGGCTCCAGGGAGGTCGCAAGGCGTCTCGTTGCCTGGCACGCCGCTGATTTGCCAGCTTTCAGTACCCCAAATAGGGGTTTTAATCAAAGGTGTGAATTTATAGTAGTTCATAATGTTCAATTATCCATTATCCATTATCAATTATCAATTAGCGAAGCGCCATCAGTTTTCTTTCCAGAATGCGCGGGTGAAGAGCACCAGTACGGACATGATTTCCAGACGGCCGACGAGCATCAGGAACGACAGCACCCACTTGATGTATTCGGGCATCTCGCTCCATAGCAGCGGAGGGCCTATCTCGTTGTCGAGCGACGGTCCTACGTTGCTCATACAGCTGAAGGCGATGATGATGGCATTGGTGATGTCGATGCCTGACCCTATCATGATGGTGGCAGAGATGATGCACATGAAGGTGTAGATGGCAAAGAACGCCAGCAGCATGGACAACTTCGTCTGCGAAACAGTTTGTCCGTTGACTTTGACGGGCAGGACGGCATTGGGGTGCAGGATGCGGCGGAACTCGTTGCGCAGCACCTTGAACACCATGACGCCACGGATGCACTTGAAACCGCCGGTGGTAGAACCCGAACAGGCTCCGATGAACATCAGAGCGCAGAGGATGACCCACGTGATGTGAGGCCAGCGTGCCACGTCGTCGTTGAACAGTCCCGTGGTGGTGATGAACGACACCACCTGGAAGAGCGCCGAGCGGAAGGCATGTTCCACTCCGTAGCCGTTATGTCGCACAAGCAGGTAGCTGATGAACACGGTGGCAATTGCGACGATGGACAGGTAGAGCTTGAACTCGGAGCTTTTGAACAGGGCGCCAATCTTCAGCTTGAAGATAGCCATGTAGAGCATGGCGAAGTTGATGCCCGCCAGGAACTGGAACAGCACGCAGACGTAGTCGATGGATGCCTTGTTATAATAGGACGTCGAGTCGTTATGGGGGGCAAAGCCGCCCGTCGCCGTCGTCGTCATGGCGTAGTTGATGCTGTCGAACCATCCCATGCCGCAAGCATAGAAAGAGAGGATGCAGGCCACGGTGAGTCCGAGGTAGACAGTCCATATCCATTTCGCCATCGTCGAGAGTCGCGGGTGCATCTTGGCGCGAATGGGGCCTGTGGCTTCTGCAGCGAACACCTTCACGCTGCCGCTGCCCACCATGGAGGGCAGGATGGCGATGGTGAAGAAGACGATTCCCAAACCGCCTATCCACTGCGTCTGCGTACGCCAGTAGAGGATGCCGTGGGGCAGCCGCTCCACGTCTTCAAGGATGGTGGCTCCCGTGGTGGTAAAGCCCGACATGGTCTCAAAGAAAGCGTTGGTGATGTTGGGGATGTAGCCGCCGATGAGGTAGGGCAGCATGCCGAAGAACGAGAAGATGACCCACGTTGCCGTCACGAGGAAGTAGCTGTCGCGGCGGCTGAGGCTGTTGTTGGCATCACGACCCAGGTATTTGAAGACAAAGCCCGCGCTGCCGGTCAGGATGGCTGCGATGAGAAACGACATCAGGTCGTCCTCGCCATAGTAGAGCGAGATAGCCATGCAGCCTGTCAGCAAAGCACCTAACAGGAAGAGCAGCGAGCCGATAATCTTATATACCAGGGAGAAGTTTACCATAGCGTATTGGCCTTGAAGAATTTCTCCATTTTCTTGAGGTTGTGCTCATGGCAGAACACCATGACGCTGTCGCCAGCCTCTATCTGGGTGTTACCATTGACCAGAATGCCTTGTTCCTTGCGCACCAGTCCGCCGATGGTCACGCCAAAAGGCAGTCCGAGATCCTTGACGGGTTTCTTGGTGACCTTAGACCCTGCGGCTGCCGTAAACTCAGCCACGTCGCTGTCGACAAGCATCAATGACCGCACGTTCGAGACGTCTGCATCGAGCATCATCTGGTAGATGTGGCTGGCGGCGAGGGTCTTCTTGTTGATGATGGTGCCGATGTCGAGGCTCTCAGCCATTTCGACATAGTCCAGGTTCTCGACCATTGCCACGGTCTTGCGCACACCTAAGCGCTTGGCCGTCAGACAGGCCAGGATGTTGGTTTCGGCATTGCCCGTCAAGGCCACGAAAGCCTGCGTGTTCTGAATGCCCTCTTCCTGCAGCAGACCGATGTCGCGGCCGTCGCCGTGGATGACCATGACGTCAAGGTCGGCCAGCTTCTCGTTCAACCGCTCGCAGCGATGTTCATCCAGTTCCACGATTTTCAGGTTCATGTAGTCGGGGACGGTCTTGGCCACGCGGACAGCTGTACGACCGCCACCCATGATGATGACGTTCTTGACGTCAGTATAGTGTTCCTTGCCGACAATCTGGCGGATATAGGGGATATAGTCGCGGGTCGTCATGAAGTAGGCGATGTCGTTGATGTGCAGTTCGTCGTTACCGCCGGGAATCAGCGTCTCGTCGCCGCGCTTGATGGCTACGACATGGTAGGGGTCCTCGGGTCCGCAGAGCACACGCAGCGGCTGGTTCAGGATCTCGCACGATTCGCGCAGCTTGATGCCCAGCAGGACCAGTACACCGCCGTGGATGTCGAGTCGCTGACGCACCCACGACATCTTCAGGCCGTTGGTGATGTCGATGGCTGCCAGCACTTCGGGGAAGATGAGCGAGTTGATGCCCATCTGGTTGAAGAGTGCCTTCCTTGCGGGGTCGAGGTATTCAAAGTTGTCGATGCGCGCCACCGTCTTCTTGGCTCCCAAGGCGTGGGCTATCATGCAGGCACTCATGTTGTTGCTCTCCTGCGGCGTCACGCCCACAAAGAGGTCTGCATGTTCCACACCAGCCTCCTGCAGTGTCTTGATGCTGGTCGTGCGACCCTGCAAGGTCATGATGTCGTACCGGCTGTCAAGGTCGCCCAAGCGGTTAGCATCCTCGTCGATGAGGACGCAGTCCTGATGGTCGCGTGACAGCAGTTTCGACAGGTGAGTTCCCACGGCACCTGCACCGGCAATGATGATCTTCATAGCGCATTCGTTATTAGCGCATTCGCTAATTGATAATTGATAATTGATAATTGATGGCCTGCTTGATGGCCTCTTTGTCGATGCCGACGATGGCCTGCAGTTCAGCCACCTTACCGTGTTCGACAAACTCGTCGGGCAGGCCGAGGCGGCGGATGACGGGTGCATAGCCGTGGTCGTTCATCCACTCTAATACAGCAGAGCCCATGCCACCGTTGCGGACACCATCCTCGATGGTGATAATCTTCTTGAACTTGCCGCCAATCTCGTGGAGCATGGCTTCGTCGAGCGGCTTCAGGAAACGCAGGTCGTAGTGGGCGATTGCAGTTTTGAGTTCTGAGTTTTGAGTTTTGAGTTCTGAGTTTTGAGTGTTGAGCTCGTCAATCGCCTGGGCTGCCTCGACACCAATGGGACCGAGGGTAATGACGGCGATGTCGTCGCCATCGCGCAACTTGCGGCCCTTGCCTACAGGAATCTCCTCTAACGGACAGCGCCAGTCGACCTGCGACCCGCGGCCTCGCGGATAGCGGATGACAAAGGGACCGCGGTCAGGCATCTGTGCCGTGTACATCAGTCGGCGCAGTTCGTGCTCGTCCATGGGTGAGGCGATGGTGAGGTGGGGGATGGGGCGCAGCGCTGCCAAGTCGAAGGCACCGTGATGCGTGGGACCGTCCTCACCGACCAGTCCGGCGCGGTCCAGACAAAGTACCACGTTCAGCTTGAGGATGGCAACGTCGTGGATGATATTGTCGAAGGCACGTTGCGAGAACGCGCTGTAGATGTTGCAAAACGGTTGCAGCCCCTCTTTGGCCATACCTCCTGAGAAGGTGACGGCATGACCTTCGGCTATGCCGACGTCGAAGGTGCGTTCCGGCATCTCGCGCATCATGATGTTCATGGAGCAGCCTGTAGGCATGGCGGGTGTCACACCCACAATCTTGGGATTTTGGCGGGCCAGCTCCAATAGCGTCTCGCCGAAGACGTCCTGGAAACGCGGCGGTATGTTGGTGGTGTCCTTGACCACACGCTCTCCCGTCTCGGCATCAAACCTGCCTGGGGCGTGCCAGACGGTGACATCCTTCTCGGCAGGGGCATAGCCGTGGCCTTTCTGGGTGTGCAGGTGCAGCAGTTTGGGACCGCGCATGCCTTTCAGCTGGCGCAAGATGCGTACCAGCTCCTTGACATCGTGGCCGTTGAAGGGACCGAAGTAGCGGATGTCCATGCCCTCGAAGACGTTCTGCTGGTGAGAAATGGCTGACTTGACAGCATTCGACAGGCGGACGAGTCCACGGCGGCGGTCGTCCTCAAGGAGTCCGACGCGGTGCAGCCATCTCGACACCTTGAAGCGCATGGCATTATAGGTCTCGTTGGTACTCAGTGACAGCAGGTACTCCTGCATACCGCCTACGGCACGGTCGATGGACATGTTGTTGTCGTTGAGGATGATGAGAATGTCGCTGTCACTGGATGACACATTGTTTAGACCTTCAAATGCCAGACCGCCCGACATGGCTCCGTCGCCGATGACGGCCACCACATGGCGCTTGTCTTTGGCCAACTTTGCCGCCACGGCCATGCCTAACGCTGCAGAGATGCTGTTGGAAGCATGTCCGCACATGAAAGTGTCGTATTCGCTCTCCTCCGGACTGGGGAACGGTCGCAGACCGCCCAGTTTGCGATTGGTGCAGAACTGGTCCTTGCGCCCTGTCAGTATCTTGTGTCCGTAAGCCTGGTGCCCCACATCCCATACAATGCGGTCGTGCGGCGTGTCATAGACATAGTGCAGAGCCACCGTAATCTCTGTGACGCCAAGGCTGGAAGCCAGGTGCCCGGGATTGACTGACAGCTCCTTGACGATGTCGTCGCGAAGCTCCTGACACAACTGTGGCAGCTGGTCAACCGGCAGCTTCCTAAGGTCTTCAGGGTATCTGATTTCGTTTAATAATTCCACTTTATTTCATATATGATGCTGCAAAGATAGTGCAAACCAAGCGAAATACCAAAGAAAAAGGTCACAATCCTTGCATATTACATAAATTCTTCATATTTTTGCAAAATAATAACCTAAAACGGATGAAGTTTATCACGTTACCAGACGAAAAAATACGCCCTCTTTCCTTCTATTTGGCTATGGAAGAGTATGTTGCACGACAGCCCGACGTCGCCGACTGTTTTTTCATGTGGCAGGTGGAGCCGACAGTCATCATCGGGCGCAACCAGCAACTCGAGAATGAGGTGAACCTTGACTACTGCCGTCAGCATGGCATCCAGGTTTTTCGCCGCAAGAGCGGCGGTGGCTGCGTGTATGCCGACAGCGGCAATGTGATGTTGTCGTACATCACCCCCGACACCCAAGTAGGGCCTGTGTTCAACCGTTTCATGGGCATGATTCTGCTGGTGCTCCGCCGGTTGGGTGTCACCGCCACTGCCACCAGTCACAACGACGTACTGATAGACGGCAGGAAGGTCAGCGGCACAGCTTTCTACCACCTGCCTACTGCCAGCATCGTCCATGGGACACTGCTCTATGACACGAATATGCAGCACATGTTGAACGCCATCACGCCCGGCACAGAGAAGTTGCAGGCCAAGGGCATCCAGAGCGTGCGCCAGCGCATCACCCTGCTGAAGGACTACATTCCCCAGACTATCGACGAGATGAAGGCCGTCATCCGTGAAACCCTCTGTGAAGGCGAGTGGCAGCTGACTGACAATGATGTTGAGCGCATTCGCTATAGCGCATTCGCTAATTCTTACACCTAAAGGTATAAGCGAGCAAAGCTCGTAG
>JAEEGJ010030864.1_pt1 | contig 10433 bp, 7 predicted proteins | sample 8958761 | NCBI WGS metagenome assembly JAEEGJ01 (sample SAMN16246546, study PRJNA631951) | gut metagenome | biome: gut microbiome; feature: rumen; material: RS-attached | host: Bos | place: Iran: Karaj | collected 2018-10 | reverse complement strand
CCCCGGCCTTCACCGTGACGGAGGATCGCTTTGCCGTCCACGTGCCCTTGACCGCCTCCTCGAACAGGACGCCTTCCACCGTGCCGTCCTTCCTGAAGGTCAGCCATGTCTGGCTGTCCGTCGATCGGCAGTTGGCGACCCAGTTCCCACCGACGCCTGCTGAGCAGTAGTGGTAGGTGAGGGCGTCTGCGCCCTGTTGGGCAAAGAGACGCTCGAAGTCGGCAGGGGCCTCCGCCGCGCCTCCGTTCCCGCCGTCCGTAGACGCCGCCAGCGGGCACAGCCACGGCAAGGCCGCCAGCAGGAAAGCAAAGGCAAAACCACGGCGTCGCATGGATCCTCCCTGGTGGGGCCAGGCGCAGGCTACTTGGCCAGCCGGCGACGCCCGCACCGGCCGGTGCCGTCCAGAGCCTTGCCCAGAGCCTTTCCCAGAGAGAACCCCGTCGCCGGGAACTCGGGCTGCACGGCGCCCTCGACCACAAGGCTGTCCATCCCTGCTGTCCACGTCCCCTTGAATGGCCTGCCCTGGTCAAGGCCGACGCCCCCGGCGGTCTGACAGCTGTCCGCCGCGTTGCCCGCCAGTGCCTCGTCATGGCCGGAAAAGCCGAGGTGGCAGGTCAGGGCGCCGGCGCCCTGCCGGCATGTGCCGGGCGGGAGCAGGGATGCGCAGGCAAGGCTGAAGCCACGTCCCTTCATGGCATGCTTCTTGGCTGTGGCGGATCAGCGCTCGGCGAGCGAGCGCAGCAGGCTCACTGGATGCCGGCATTCGGCGCCGGTGGCGCCGGCAATCTGGAGCCGGCAGGTGCCGCACTCCGTGGCAACGGCCTGGCAGCCGCTGTCCCTGACCACGCCGAAGAGCTCGGCGCCCACCTTTATGGACACCTCGTGCTTCTCCTTCTTGAAGCCGTAGCTGCCGGAAATGCCGCAGCAGCCGGCGCTGGCCGGACGAACATCGACGCCGAAGCGCCTGAGCAGCTCGAAGCCGGGAAGGCCGATGCCGAGGGCGCGCATGTGGCAGGGCGCGTGGTAGAGGTAGCGTCCGGCGCCGGGCTTGACGTCAAGCTTGAACTCGCCCCGGCTCTGGGCCTCGAGCAGAAACTCCTGGGCGTCCACGAGGGCAGAGTCGCAGTTCAGGGAGGAGACGAGCTCCGGGAAGAAGGTCGGCAGCTCCTCGCGGAACATGAGCTCGCAGGAGGGGCAGGCCGTGAGCACGGGGATGCCCTGCTCCTTGAGCTTCTTCACCTCGATCAGGTTGCGCTTGGCGTTGACGCCGGCGTCGAGCATGAAGCCGCTGGCCACCATGGGCACGCCGCAGCAGCAGAAGGCGTCCGGGCAGACGACCTCGCAGCCGGCCTGGTTGAGGGCCCAGACGAGATCGAGGCCAGCCTGGGGATCGTAGAGATCGACGTAGCAGCCGGGGAAGAGGGCGACCTTCCGGCCTGTCTTCGGCTGCCGGAGGTCCTTGAGCAGGGTGCGGAAGCGCCTGGGCGCGTAGCTTGGCATGAAGGCCTTCCTGTCGATGCCTATCATGTCCAGGATGCCCCGCACGAGGCTGTTCTGCATCACGCCGTTCTTGAGGCCGGCGGGAACGGGGCCGATGAGGTGGGCCAGCGTTTCGCTGTGGCTGACGATCCAGTCGCGCAGGAAGTGCGGATGGGCCTTCTCGTACTCCCTGGCGCGGGCCATCATGTTGATGGAGGCGATGGACACGCCCTGCGGGCAGGCGATGTCGCAGTTCTTGCAGTTGGAGCACCAGGAGAGGGAGGGATCCTCCACCATGCCGAGCAGGCGGAAGCGCTCGTAGGCCGGGCCTATCATCCGGGGGCCGGGAAAGGCCTCGGTCTGGGCGGCCACAGGGCAGTAGACCGTGCAGGTCGTGCAGGCGATGCAGGCATCGGGATTGACGTGGACAGCGTTCATGGCGTTCCTCCTCCCCTACTTCCACGGCAGGACGGCGCTGGCAAAGCCGGTGGCCAGAGCGGTGCCGTTGCCGCTCTTTTCGAAGACGGGATCGAAGCCGCCGATGCTGCGGCCCGCCATGCGGACGTTCTCCGCAAAAGGCTCGAAGCCGTCCACCGAGGGCATGAGCCCCTCGGTCACCGGCACGCCGAGCATGGCAAAGGGCTGGGGGGCAAAGACGTCCTTCCGCGTCCACTCCGCCGTCTCTTCCGGCACGGGGAAGGAGAGGCCCAGCACGGGCGCGCGGCCCCGGCCGGGCTCCAGGACGATGCCGCCTCCGAGCACGCCGCCCGTGGCGAGGATGAAGCGGTCAGCCTCAAAGCGGCGCACGCCGTCCTCGTGGCTGGTGCAGAGTCCTGTCACGCGCCGGCCCTGGCGTTCGCTGGCAACGACGCGAGTGTTCTCGCACAGGCACACTCCCTCGCGCCGCAGGGCCTCGAGAAAGAGCCTCGAAAGGCGCATGCCCGTGACGCCTGGCGGCAGTCCCGCCATCTCGAGCACCGGACAGCCGGCGGCATCGCAGACGGCATGGTAGATGGCGCTGCCGGGACGGGTGCCCAGCACCGGCGGCAGGAGCACGGCATCGAAGCCTCTGGCCTTGGCCGAAAGATCCCGGCAGAAGGCCTCGAGCGCCTGGCCCCGCCCGTCGAGGGCGCGGGCGCAGTCGAGAGCCGTCGCTGTCCTGTAGCCGCCGGAGGCGGGATACTTGAGCCATGCCGTGGCGAATTCGGCGCCGCTCCAGGCGCCCTGCTTCGAGAGGCCGCTCATGGCCAGGGCCGGCGTGCAGTCGCGTATGCCCTCGACGCCGCAGACGAGAATGCGCCGGGCGCCGGCTGCGGATCGGCCGTCCATGCTGGGGGGCACAAGGCAGGAGGCCTTTTCGGTGCCGGCCACCGTGGGCACGACGGTGTTGACAAGGCGCTCCCCATCGAAGCCGGCGAGGGGCCAGCCGGCATCGGCCGCCAGATCCCGGAGGAAGCGGCAGGCCTCGAGCACCCGCCGTTCTCCCAGCCGCACGTAGGGGTGCACGGGGGCAAGGTGGCCGAGCCCCTTGAGGGGATCTCCCTGGATCCGGCCGCCGGCCGTGGCGCCGAGCACGTCCACGGCGCAGGTGCTCACGCTGAGCGCGCCGGCGCCGGCGCAGACAAGGGTCACGCTCTGGCCCTGCATGGCCGCCGCCAAGGCCGCGGCCATGCCGGAAAGGCCTGCGCCCACGACGACGAGATCCGAGCGGCTGGTGAAGCGGGGCGCAGGCAGCGGCGCCTTCTCGTCAGGCTCGAGCCTTGGCTGGACGAAGTCCAGCTCGCCGGCTTCGCAGCCTTCCTGCTCGTCCATGGCGAGGCTTGCGCAGTAGATGTCGCGGGTCATCTCGATCTCGCGGGCGAGCTGGCCCCAGTAGACGTAGCGTATGCCCTTCCAGCGCTCCTGCACGAAGCGGCGCAGGTCCTTGAGCACGTTTTCGGCAAAGGGCACGCCGTCCTCCACGAGGGCTGAGGCGATGCGCAGGGCGCAGAAGGTGCCCTGGCAGGTGCCCATGCCGATGCGCGTGCGCAGGCGGATGTCGTTGAGGGAATGGGTGGAGGGGCGGCTCGCCACGTACTGGATCTCGCGCCAGGAGATCATCTCGCACTCGCACATGAGCGGGTTGTAGTCCTTGCGGCCGGCCAGGCCGGCAGAGCCCCGCTCGACGCAGTCTCCGAACTCGTCGCCCAGGCGGTCGGCCACGAGCTTGACGCCCTGGGGCATGAAAACCCGGGAAGCCCTGGCGAGCAGCGCCGGATCGGGGTCGGGAAGGATGGGCTCCTCGGCCGTGCGGCAGGGCGCCGTCACGCCGAGCTTGGGCGCAACGATGTCGCAGACCTGCTCGGCCATGAGGCGGTAGGTGGTGAACTTGCCGCCAAAGACCGTGACGAGCCCTTCGAGGCCCTCGGCTGCATGGTCGGCGATGTGGAAGCCGCGGCTGACCGAGCGGCCCTCGGCGGAGCCCGGCGTGTAGAGGGGGCGGGTGCCGGCGAAGGCGCGCAGGATGCGGAAGGCGTTGATCTGGGGGAAAAGGGGCTTGCCCAGTTCCATGAGCCTGAGCACCTCTCTGGTCGAGGGGATGCTGTCTTCGGGATCCTTGACGGTCTGGGAAGTGGTGCCGAGGATGGTGATGGAGCCGTGGGGCACGAAGATGTCGCCGTCCGAGCTCTTGTGCAGGCGATTGATGATGCGCTGGGAGAAGCGGTGGTTGAAGACGATGAGCGTGCCCTTGTCGGGGGTCACCGGCACGTCGAGGCCGGCAAGGCCGGCCACCCGGCCGCTCCAGGATCCGGCCGCGTTCACCACGAACTGGCAGGCGATGTGCTCCGCCGTGCCGTCGAGGCGGTTCACCACGTCCACGCCGGTCACGCGGCCGTTGGCCTGGGTGATGCCGACGACCTCGCGGTAGGTGAGAATTTCGCCGCCGTAGCGCCTGGCGCTCATGGCGTTGTGCAGCACGAGCCTAAAGCCGTCGATGGAGGCGTCGGGCACCCGGAAGACGCGCTTGACGTCGGGCGCCATGCCGGGCTCCAGGCTGAGGGCCTCGGCGGGCTCGAGTTCCTCGGCCGCGATGCCGGCCTCGGCGCAGCCCTTGACCCACTTGTCCACGTAGTCCGGGTCGTCCTGCGGCGTGAGCACGAAGAAGCCCTCGGTGTCGCGCACGCAGCCGTGGCCAATGCGGCGCAGGATCATGTTTTCCCGTATGCATTCCGCGGCCGCTTCGGTGTCGCTCACGGCGTAGCGGCCGCCGCTGTGCAGGAGGCCGTGGAAGCGGGAGCTTGTGCCGTTGCAGATGCCCCCCTTCTCCAGCAGGAGCGCGGGGATGCCGCGCATGGCAAGGTCGCGCAGCACGCCGGATCCGGTGGCGCCGCCGCCGATGATGACAACAGTGGTTTCCTTCACGTCAAGCCTCCAGAAGCCCTGTGCGGGCCAGAACGCAACGGGACGCGGACGGCGGCGGAACGGAGATCCAGGCGTGGTCCGGTTCCGGGTCGCCTTGCGCGCCAGCCTGCGGCAACGTATGCTCGAATGGTTCCAAGGCCTTCACTTTAGACGATTGCACTGCAGGAGAAAAGCGCATGGGCATATGCTGGTCCGAAAAGAAGTGCGTGGTCCTCGATCTCGACGGCACGGTCTACATGGGCGACATCCCCATCGAGGGCGCCGTTGCCGGCATCCTGCGCTGCTGGGAGCGCCTCGACTTCCGCTTCCTTTCCAACAACACCTCCAAGTCGCCGGAAAGCTACGTAGCCAAGCTCAACCGCATGGGCATCCCCGCCAGGCTCGACCAGTTCCTCTGCCCCACCACGCCGCTGGTCGACTTCTTCAGGAAATCCGGCACCGCCTGCGCCTACGTGGTCGGCAACCGGGACTTCCAGGCCGACCTTGCGCGACGCATGCCCGAGCTCAGGCAGCAGGAAGAGGGCGCCGAGTGCGTCGTCCTCGCCTACGACACCGAGCTCAGCTACGAGAAGCTGGCACGCTCCTGCCTGCTTCTGCAGCGGCCCGATGTCAAGTTCTACGCCACCCATCCCGACCTCGTCTGCCCTTCGCCCGAAGGGCCCCTGCCAGACGTGGGAAGCATGCTCAAGCTCTACGAGACGGCGACGGGAAGGACCCCGGACCAGATCTTCGGCAAGCCCGATCCCGAGGTGCTGGCGCCGGTGCTGGCGCAATACCCCTGCTCCGCCGTGGTCATGGCGGGCGACCGCCTCTCCACGGACAAGAAACTCGCTGAAAATGCCGGCATCGACTTCATCTGCGTGCTCTCCGGCGAATGCACGGCCGAAGCCGTCGCCAGGGAGGCTATCGCCCCCACGGTCCTCGTGGAGCATCTGGGGCTGGCCCTGCCCTAGTCCGTCGAATTTCTCTGATTTTTTCAGGCCCCGCCCTCCGCGCAGGCCTGTGCGCCTCCAGAGGGGGGGGGTGACAAACGCCAAGCAGGCCTTATCTTGGCTCTTGGCCATAGCCCGGCCCCTGTCGCTTGTGTTTCGTTCCGCGTTGCATCGGCAATGGAGGTGACCATGGCAAAAGACCTCACCCAGGGCAGCCCCGTCAGACTGATCTTCCGCTTTGCCCTTCCGCTGCTGCTCGGCAACTTTCTCCAGCAGATCTACAGCATGGTGGACACGCTCATCGTGGGCCGCACCATTGGCGTGCACGCCCTCGCCGGCGTCGGCGCCACCGGCTGCATGCTCTTCCTCGTGCTCGGCTTTCTCATGGGCATGACGCAGGGCTTTTCCATCGTGCTCTCCCAGCGCTTCGGCGCCAAGGACATGCCGGGGCTGCGCCGCAGCTTCTGCGCGGCCATCCTGACGGGCCTGCTCGTGGCAGGCGCCGTGACCTTCCTCGGCGTGCGCTATGCCAAGCCCCTGCTGGCCCTGCTCAACACGCCGGCCGACATCGTCGCCTGCTCCGAAGCCTACCTCACCGTCGTGATGGGCGGCAGCTGCGCCGCCATGCTCTACAACGTGCTCGCCAGCGCCATCACGGCCCTCGGCGACAGCAGGACGCCCCTCTTCTTCCTCGCCATCTCCTGCATCGTCAACATCATCCTCGACTTCGCCTTCATCCTCGGCCTCGGCATGGGCGTGGAAGGCGCGGCGCTCGCCACCGTCTGCTCCCAGGGCTTCTCCGCCCTGCTCTGCCTTGGCTTCATCTTTGCCAAGGTGCCGCTCCTGCGGCCCCGGAAGGGCGACTGGCGGCACCTCTCCCCCCGCATCTTCGCACGGCTCGTCGGCATGGGCGCCCCCATGGGCTTCCAGACCTCGGTCATCGCCCTCGGCGCGGTGGCCGTCCAGGCAGCCCTGAACGGACTCGGCTCGGATCCGGTGGCAGCCGTCACGGCAGCCATGCGCGTCGACGCCTTCGCCGTGATGCCCCTCATGAGCTTCGGCCACGCCATGGCCACCTTCACCGGCCAGAACTTCGGCGCAGGCCGCCTCGACCGCATCCGCCTCGGCGTGAAGCAGGGCTCCCTCCTTGCCATAGGCTACGCCTGCCTGGCAGCCCTGCTCCTCGTCTGCTTCGGCCCCACGCTCATGCACTGCTTCGTGGGCCCAGGCCAGGAGCACGTGGTGGCGCTCGGCTGGCGCTTCATGACCATCCAGGCCGGCATGTACTGGATACTTGCCCTGCTCTTCATCCTGCGCAACACCCTCCAGGGCATAGGCCGGAGCTTCGTGCCCACCATGGCGGGCATCTCGGAGCTGGCCATGCGCATCTTTGCCGCCTTCTGGCTCGTGGAGCGCGCCGGCTTCGACGGCATATGCTGTGCCAGCCCCCTCGCCTGGATCGGCTCCTTCGTCCCGCTGGCCATAGCCTGGCTGTGGTGGCTCCGAGGCCAGCGACGCCAGACGCAGCTCCCTGCCGGCGCGTAGCCTGTCCGCGCGCAGTCTCCCCTTGACCCTGCAAGGCCGTCGGCAAAAAAAGCCCCCCGCATTCCCGAAGGAAGCGCGGGGGGCTTGACGTTCATGTCAGAGCTGGCCCCAAGAGAGGAAAGCCTAGTCCAGCAAGAGTCAGGCTAGCGCTTCACGCGCTCGGCGAGGAGCTCGGCGAGGTGGGAAACGCGGATGCCCATGTGGTTCTTCTCGACGCCGCCCTTGATCTGCATGACGCAGCCGGGGCAGTCCATGACGATGCGGGTTGCATTCGTGTCGGCGACGTTCTTCAGCTTCTTCCGGAGCAGCTCCGCGGAGATCTCGGGGAACTTCACGGAGTAGGTGCCGCCAAAGCCGCAGCAGACCTCTTCCTCAAAGCAGGGCACGTACTCGGCCGCGGCCGCGATGAGATCGCGGGAGTGCTGGGCTGCGCCCAGCGCGCGGCACTGGTGGCAGGAGGCGTGGAAGGTGACCTTCTCGTCGATCTTGGTGAAGTCGTCGGCGGTCATGCCCAGCTTCTCCCTGCACAGGGTGCTGAAGTCGACGACCTTCTCGGAGAAGGCTTTCACGGCGGCCTCGGAGATGCCGCCGTTGCTCTCGAGGAACTCGGCGTAGTGCTTCTTCAGGGTGGAGCAGCAGCTGGCGCAGAGGCAGACGATGTAGTCGTAGTTGCCGTTGGCGAAGGCCTTGATGTTCTGGATCGCGACCTTCTGGACGCCCTTGCGCTGGCCCATCATGTCGAGCGGCAGGCCGCAGCAGGTCTGCTCCATCGGGAAGTCGACGGCAACCTTCTTGGCCTCGAGGACCTTGCAGGCCGCGATGAGATGCTCGGGATAGATGAAGTCCTGGGCGCAGCCGGCGAAGATGGCCACGCGCATGACGGGGTTGAGCACCTTCGGCTTGTACTGCGCGAAGACGTCGCGGAAGGCCTTGTCGGCAACGGCCGGCAGCGCCTTGAAGTCGTGGTGCTTCATGAACATCATCGGCAGGTGGCGCTGGAACTGCGTGCCGCCGGTGAAGGGACGCTGGGCCTTGCTCGCGAACTTCAGGAGGGTGTGGAACATCTTCCTGTTGGTCATGACCGCGTTCATGAGGGTGCCCATGGCGTTCTTGTCGTCCTTGTCGGAGACGAGGCGGCTGCGGATCTCGCGGTTGAGGCGCGGCAGGTCGATGCCGCCGGAGCAGACGTTCTTGCAGGCTTCGCAGCCCACGCAGTTCTGGCAGAGCACCTTGGCCTTGTCCTTGCCGTGGTAGAAGTAGGTCAGGATGAGGCCGATGGCGCCGATGTAGATGTAGCCCATCTTGTGGCCGCCGATGAGGCGGAACACGGGACAGACGTTGGTGCACGCGCCGCAGCGCACGCAACGGAAGATCTGGTGGAAGAGCGGATCCTTGGCGATCTCGCGGCGACCGTTGTCGAGGAAGACCACGTGCATGATCTTGCGGCCCTCGGGGGCGGAGGCGCAGGGGCCGGCGCCGCACATCCAGCTCACGTAGGAGGTCAGGCGCTGGGCCGTGCCGTTGCGGGGCAGGATCTGCAGGGCGATCATGGCGTCGTCGATGGAGCGCACCAGCTTGTCGAGGCCGACGAGCACCGTGTGGACGCGGGGCATGGTCTCGGTCATGCGGGCGTTGCCTTCGTTGGTCACCGTGGTGACGGCGCCGTTCTCGGCGATGGCGAAGTTGCAGCCGGAGATGCCCATGTCGGCCTGGATGAACTTGCGGCGCAGCTGGACGCGGGCGACTTTGACCAGGCGGTCGATGTCGGGATCCTGCTTCACCTTGGTCACCTTGGAGAAGTCGTCGGCAACCTGGTAGCGGCTCAGGTGGATGGCCGGCATGACCATGTGGGACGGGGTCTCGTGGCGCAGCTGGATGATGTACTCGCCAAGGTCGGACTCGTCGACGATGAAGCCGTCGGCCTCCAGCTTGTGGTTGAGCTGGGTCTCTTCGGCAGTCATCGACTTGGACTTCACGATGCGCTTGACGTTGTACTTCTTGCCGATGTCGGAAATGATCTGGTTGGCTTCGGCCGCGTCCTTGGCAAGGTGCACGTGCACGCCGCGCTTTTCAGCTTCGCGCTTGAACTGCTCATAGAGCTCGTCCATGTGGGCGGCGGCTTCGTCCTTGAACTCGGCGATGGCGTGGATAAGGCCCTTCTCGTCGACGTCGCGCATCACCTTGGCGCGGTTTTCGCGGTAGGTGACGGCGTACTTGTCCAGCGTCTTGCGGAGCTGCTGGTCGTGCAGCGCCTCGTCGATCTGGCCGTGGTACTCTTTATAGGTCTGCGGTGCCTTATGCATGACTAGCCCTCCACCAGAAGAAGATGCATTTCAAGAGGTCCGTGCACGCCGACGGCGCCCACGCACTCGATGTCGGCGGTGCGGCTGGGGCCGGTGATCAGCGAGGTGAACGTACCCTCGGGGCCTTTGCCCATCTGCTCGCGCATGAAGCCGGCGATGGAGGGGAGATCGGGGTAGATCTGGGACTTCTTGACGATCATGACGGCGCATTCGCTGATCATGCCGGCAAGGCGCCAGTCCTCGTTGGTGGTGTCGCACATGCAGGTGCCGCTGGCCGCAACGCCGAGCATGGCTTCGCTCAGGCCCACGTCGATGCCGGCCGCGTACTTGCGCAGGTTGTCGCGGATGCAGAGGAAGCCCTTCTCGTCGCACAGGGCCTTCAGGGAGGCAAAGTCGTCGTCGCTCAGCTGGGGAGCGGCAACGATGCGCTGGACGCGCGTGGGGCAGCGGTTGGGGCCGAGGGGGCCAGTGGCAGTGCCGGGCTCATCGACGAGCAGCTCGCAGGGAGCCTTTTTCTCGCACAGATCGACGACATAGTTGAGGATGTCGGCCGTGCTGGACACTTCGGTCACGTGACAGGCGACGGCTTTGGCCATTTCAACGAACTTGTCGACGCAAGCCTGGTTGTTCTCTGACATTAACATGTCTCCTTAGGGAAGCGCTGATAAAAGGCGTCTTTCTTAGGCATCGGCCCAGCCGCCCCGCCCGGATGGGCGCAGGGCGGCCGGGCCGATGCCGCATGAATCAGTGTATCCTTGGAAATGGCGCTACT
>JAEEGJ010030861.1_pt1 | contig 10433 bp, 4 predicted proteins | sample 8958761 | NCBI WGS metagenome assembly JAEEGJ01 (sample SAMN16246546, study PRJNA631951) | gut metagenome | biome: gut microbiome; feature: rumen; material: RS-attached | host: Bos | place: Iran: Karaj | collected 2018-10 | reverse complement strand
GAGGCCAGCCCCCGCCCACCGCAAAAAATCAAGAGCTATGACACGAGAAGTGAAAAAGGCGGTTTCCCGCATTCGCCGAGTACAGGACGCAGTGTATAACAACAAGGTGGGCATTTGCCACTCGATGAGCATCCACACCAATACGCTGGTGCGATGCGATGGAGAGGTGATGACATGGTGGACGGTGTTTGCCCACCAAGGCGAGCCGCCCGCCAAGGCCTGCATGTCATGGACGTTTGCCGATGACAGCACGGCCGAGGACATCGAAGGCATCCTCGCTGCGTTCTTGATTCTTTCTATCGCAAAATACTTCTATAAAAAAATAACAATGAATCAGTCCATTTTTTAGTAAAAATATGGACTGATTAGTATTTTTTGTACTTTTGCGTTATTAATTAATGATTTCATAAATAATTGAATATGGATATCGAGGCTTATACTAATATTGATAATGCAAAGATTGATTCAAAAGAGAATATAGAATCTTTCGTGCAACTTTGTGATGATTATATTTCTAATAATAATAATCATGATGATTTGTGTATCGGAGCAATTCTGAATAAGTTTTTCAAAATCGTTGAAAACTTAGCACAACAGATTGAATCTCTAAATAAGGATTTTATAACAAAAGGATTTGAAGATGAGGTTGAATCATTGAGATCTAAGGCTGATAATATTAATGAAACCGCAATGAAAGTTCTGCACATCATTGACATTATCCCTAAAAAGTTCACCTTAAATGACGAAAATCTACAGCACATTCAAAATGCAAGCAGTGTTTGGGCCAGATATGCTGTTTTAGCTGAAAAGCTAGTATCGGAAGATATTTCCTCTTCTGGTATATTAAACATGGATAAATTTATCAATTTGGTGAACTCACAGAATAGCTTAAAGATAAAAAATGAATTCAAACAGCAAATAGACCTTTTTGATTATTCATCAAAAGCCACTTTAGAGAGTCTAACTGCTTATGGAAGATCTGAGCAAGTAAAATTGGTTAATGATGTCTATAATCATAAGCAGATATCTATTTCTAAATCAAAAAAAGACGATGCTAAAGCCTCCACGTCTAATGGTAAGAAAACAAAAGTCAATGTCCTGGATAGAAGCAAATTGTGGATTTTTATTATTGCTCTTGCGGCACCATTCATTGGGTTCTTCTCATATGATAGTATGTGGATGATTATCTGTGTTTTACTTGTCGCCGCCATTCAATTTTTGCCTTGGCTTTTTTTGATTAATCCGGCAACGGTTAGTAAAGTGATTAATGTAGAAGATATCGACAAATTAGCCAGGTCAGAAGAAAAATTAGAACTATTAATGAGATTTTGTTTCGTAATTTTAGCTGTCCTTAACATTTTCCCGTTTCTTGCATCAAGTGAATCATTCATGCTGGCCACAAGGGGTTATGATGTTGTACCATATGAAGGAGGTCTATTGGTTACTCTGACAACGATAATCTTAATAGGTGCATGGCTTGTTGCTGCCTTTGCAATGGTTAGACCTGGTATTCATAAGAACAAAGCTTTATATGATTCGTCAGGTAAAACTATTGAAGAAGAGCAAGAAGAAAAAAGACAAGAATCCCTGCGAAAAGTTGAAGAAAGGATTCAGAAGAATATTCAAAAATATGGAGCAGAAGCAATCTCTTTAGGTTGTAATGTGTTTGTAAATGAAAAGACTAAAAAACTATTTGTACAGTCAAAAGAATTTGACTTTAAGGACATATTAGACTTTACTGTAACAGATAATGCTGTTACCATTCATTCTGCCTCTACATCAACTGCAAAAACTAATACGGGAAGTATGATTGGAAGAGCAGTAGTTGGTGGAGCAATTATGGGCAGCACTGGTGCAATAATTGGCGGAGCTACTGCTAAACAAGATATTGTTCATTCTGCATCTGAAAGTAAGATTAAACACGACTACTCAATTATTGTTACAGTAAATAGTATCAGTTCACCGAATGTTACAATTAAGGTGGGGAAAGATGAAGCAACACTGAACAAAATTGTATCAACCCTAACAGTTATACTACATCAGAAATAAACATCTTCAAATTAGTAATCTTTTCGTCCTTCTTGTGGGCGAGTACTAATACAAGGCGAGACGTCAGCATGTACTACGATCTCGCCTTCTTCTATCGTTTTCTCGATCAGATGATGAAATCGTCTAGCGACTGTATCATTTGCCCTCCCCAGGCCCCGCTGGCGATGGGCCGTTCCGCTCCGTCTGCGTCCGCTCCGAATGACTGACTTATCGGTTGGAGAGTGCCTGGTCAGGCTCACTGGCCGCGCCGAGCCCCCATACAGCCGGCTGCTGCGGTCATTGACTTCGTCTTCTTCCTCCTTGCAAGGCAGAGGGCAAGCAAGCTTGCCTTCTGTTCTTGCTTCGTTCGTCAGTTTCCGTTCCGCACTGCGTTTCGCTGCGTCATCGACAGTGCAACACCTGCGGTTCAAGGCGGTCTGCTGACGGCGGGTGCGGGTGCGCACCCGGCTCGCTGCACTGGTATCGGGTTCGTCCTTCGTCCTCAACCCGATCCTGACGTTACGCAAGCCCGATGCTCAATCGTAGATTGCCCCGCAACGCCGGCATCCCGCCTGGCACTCACGATGACTCCACTCATCTTGTGCCTCCACTTCATTCCCTCCGCGCCCCGCTGTTTTCGCTGCGCTCAGGGGTATCGGTGCTGTGAGCCTTGGGCACACTCCAGCCTCTGTCGCCATTCTGCGCTCCCTTGCCTGCGCTTCACCGCCCATTGCCATCGCCAGAGCAAAAAATCCAGCCTCGAAGCGAGTTCAAGGCACGATTTTTTCGCATAAAAACAGAGGTAGGCCAAAGTGTGCCCATGAAACCGAAAGTGCCTTTCGGTTCATCGGTCACACATTGGCGATTTTACCGCACATCGGTGGGCATTGCGCTGCATATTCCGCTATTTTGAAAGCGTTTTTTTCGGACTCGCTCCGTAGGGCGGTCGGGGGAGCCGTAGGCTGAAACAAAGGGGAAAAATCCCCTTTGAACCCCTGCGAATGCCCTAAAAATGGGCATTCTTGATTTTGAACTCTTTACAAATGGTTGATTTTCGTAAAAATGCCCCGAAATCCTGTAGAAAATTTGGCTGATAATCAGCCTTTTACGATAGTCCAATTTTTGGAGTCTTTTGGAGCGTTATGGAGTGCAAAAAATCGGTCCCGATTTCCCGACAACAGCCGACAAATCGTGACAGTTCAAGACAGCCGCAACAGTGACTGTCTTTTCAAGAACCAGAAGGCCAAAGTACCTTTGACAAAAAAACGATACTATGAGCGACATCAACACCAACGCAACCGTCAACCTGGTCGTCAACGGACAGCAGGCCCAACAGGTACTCCAGCAGCTCAAACAGCGTGCACTGGAACTCGAGAACGCCATCGCCAAGGCCGCCGCCAGCGGCAACAAGATAGAACTGAGGAAACTGCGCAGGGAATTGGCCGACACCAAGCGGCAGATCCGTGAAATCGAGTCCTCGACCATGCAGGTCGAGGGAGTGATGCGACGCCTCGACAAGGCGACGCCCAAGGAACTGAACCGCGCCCTGCAGACCCTGAACCGCCAGCTGGACTACATGGAGCGTGGCAGCGCTGCATGGAACGCCCATGTGGCGAAGATCCAGGCCGTGAAGGCCGAACTGTCCAAGGTCAACGCCGAACTGCGCACGCAGCAGTCCTGGTGGGACCGCTTCAACAACAAGCTCAACCTGTGGCAGACCTCGCTGATGGGCATCGCCGCCCTGCTGACCGGCCTGGTGATGGCTGGCCGCAAGGCGGTGAACTCCTACGCCGAGATGGAGGAGGAACTCGCCAACACGATCAAGTACACGGGCATGGCCCGGGAGGAGGTGGAGGCGATGAACGACGCCTTCAAGCAGATGGACACCCGCACGGGACGCGACAAGCTCAACGAACTCGCCCAGGAGGCAGGACGTCTGGGCAAGAACACAAGGGAATCCGTGCAGGGCTATGTAGAGGCGGCCGACATCATCAACGTGGCGCTGGTCGACCTGGGCGAGGGCGCCACGCAGACCATCGCCAAGCTGACCAACATCTTCGGTGTGGAGGAGGTCCTGGGCACCAAGGACGCCATGCTTGCCGTGGGCTCCACGGTCAACGTCCTCTCGCAGAACTGTACCGCGGCAAAACCCTACCTGGTGCAGTTCGCCCAACGCCTTGCAGGTGTGGGCGCCCAGGCGAGGATGACGATTCCCGAGATCCTGGCATTTGCGGCCACACTGGACGCAAACGGCCAGAAGGTGGAGATGTCCGCATCAGCACTCTCGAGGCTCATCATGATGCTCTTCCAGAAGCCCCAGGAACTCGCCCGTACCGTCGGCCTGGATGTCCAGAAGTTCACCGAGACGCTGAACAAGTCCACCAACGAGGGCGTGCTGATGTTCCTCGGCAAGCTGCAGGAGATCGGCGAGGCCGACGCCTTGGCTGCCCTGTCCCCGCTGTTCAAGGACTTGGGCATGGACGGCATCCGCATGTCCCAGGTCCTGGCCACGCTGGCCACCCACCTCGATATGGTCAAGTGGGAGCAGGAAGAGGCGAACAAGGCCTTCACCGAGGCGACCTCGGCCACCAGGGAGTACAACATCTTCAACAACACGGCGCAGGCCGGCATCGACAAGGCCCGCAAGCGCGTCCACGAGCTCGCCGTGGAACTCGGCGAGAAACTGTTGCCGTTGTATAGACATATAATGACCTCCGGCAGCGCCATGCTGCGCTTCCTGAACGTCATCGTGGACTTCGCCGTCAAGCACAAGACCGCCATCCTTACGCTCACTGCTGCCATTGTCGGCTACACGGTGGCCGTCAACGCCAGCAACATCGCCCTTCGCCTGCACTACACCTGGCTCGTGCTCGTGGAGACGTGGCAGAAGGCGGTGAAGGGCACGACCCTGTTGTGCTCGATGGCCTACAACACCCTCACGGGCAACATCACCAGGGCGAATGCCGCCCAGAAGCTGTTCGTCGATACCTTCAAGACCACGCCGTGGGGCCTCGCAATAGCTGCCGTCACGGCCTTGGCTGTGGGCATCTACAACCTCGCCTCAAAGACCGACGAATACACCAAGTCGGTGAAGGAGAACATGAAGGCCGCCAACGAGGTCAGCGGCGAGTACGTCAAGGAACAAAGGGAACTTGACCTGCTCTTCGGCAAACTCAAGGGCGCCGAGAAAGGCTCCGACGACTACAAGTCGGCGAAGAAGGCCATCATCGACCAGTACGGAAAGTACCTGTCCGGACTGATCGACGAGAAAGGCGAGATCATCAACCTGACCGATGCCTATGACAGGCTTACAGAAGCCATCCGTCGTTCCGCAAGGGAGCGCGGCATCGCAGCTGTGAAGGAGAAGATGGAGCAGGAGTATGTGGACCAGACCCAGAAAGACCTCAACCGACTCCAAGAGTCTCTCGAGAAATACGGCGTCTCTGCGCAACTTGCCGCCAAGACGGTGCAGCAGGTGGCCACGGCCATGATCGCCAACAAGCCCATCCCTCAGGATGCCCTCAAGGTCATCGAGGATGCCAGCCGCAACATGCCGTGGTACGACCGCTGGACGGGAGGCCGCAAAGACCAGGTGCAGTACACCGGCCCTGCAGGTATCGTCAACAACATGTACCGCCACCAGGGCGAGTACAGCAAGGGCATGGCGGGCATCGAGGCGATGGAGAACGCCAACGCCCCCTTGCGCAAAGTCGATACCGCATGGCTCAAGCGTGCCATCGAAGGGCTGGAGGCCATCGTCAAGTCGGAGACAAAGGGTCGCGCCCTCGTCTTCGTTGACGGCTCCAACCAGGGAGAATACAAGGAACTGTCTCCCAAGCAGGCCCAAGACCTGCTGGCCCAGTATCGTTCAGAGTTGAACTATCGAGGCACAGGCGGCAGCACCTCCAATAATGCAACGCCCCCGGGCGGCAGCTATTCGCCGTCGGGCAGCCCCGACAAAGCCACAGGTGGCGGCTCCAGCCACTCCAAGGCCGAAGACAGGTTCAAGGCCGAGAAGGAGTGGAGAGAGCGTGAGGAAGCCTTGAACCGCATCGCCTATGCCACGGGCCAGAAGAACTACGAGGACTACACCAACAGGATGCTGGAGATAGCCGTCGAGTTCGAGAAGCAGCGCCTGGCTCATACTGACCTCAGCGCAGCGGAGCGCCTGACCATCGAGGCGCAGTACCGCGAGGCCCAGCGCAAGCAGCAGGAGCAGGCCAACAAGTTCACTATCGAGGAAGAGCAGGAAGCCTACAGGGAAATCAAGGCCCTGATGCAGCAACGCTACATCGATGGCAAGATCACGACGGAGCAGTACAACGCCAACATGGAGTTGATAGAGCTGCAGCACCTGCGCACCCTCGAAAAGATCTACGAGCAGCAGGCCAACAGGCCCGTCAAAGACTGGGAGGAGGCGAAGCTCCAAGCCGAGGAAAACGGTGAGGAGTTCGATGTCGCCAAGCCCAACGTGGACGAGAAGGCCTGGCAGGACTACATCAAGGCCCACGACACCTACCTGGCCGCCCTGGTCAAGGACCAGCAGAAGCGCCAGAAGGAGTACGAGGACCAGCAGCGCAAGCACCAGCAGGAACTGCAGAAGATCAAGGACGAGTTCTTCGGCAACAATGCGGCTGAAAACCTCGCCCTGTATAATGAGGCCATGGTCAATCTCGATGCCGTCTATGAGGCTGAGCTCAAGGCCGCAGGCGACAACGCCAGGGAGAAACTCCGCATCGATGAGGCCTACGAGAAGGCGAAACTCGCCCTGAAGAAGCGGTACAACCAGCTTGGGGGAGAGGATGACAAGAACGCCCTGCAGCAGTGGAACCAGGACGTGCTCGACTGGCTCGAAGGCGACGGCGGGCAGGCCGTCACCAAGAGCGTCGAGACACTCACCTCGGGCATGTCATCCATCTTCAGCCAAATCTCCTCTCTGGTACAGTCCGAGATGGAGATGGAGACAGCCGCAATAGAAAGACGCTACGAGCGCGAGATCTCGATGGCCGAGGGCAACAAGTTCAAGACGAAACGCCTTGAACAGCAGAAGCAGAAGGAGGTGGCCAAGGTCAAGGACGAGGCCAACAGAAAGCTGTTCGCCATGCAGGTCATCCAAGCCGTGGCCCAGACGGCGACTGCCGCCTTGAACGCCTACTCCAGTGCTGCCGCCATCCCTGTCGTGGGCTACATCATCGCCCCTATAGCCGCTGCCATGGCAGTGGCCGCAGGGGCCATGCAGGTGGCCGCGATAAAAAAACAGCAGCAGGCGAGCCAGGCCCAAGGCTACGGCGAGGGCGGCTTCACCCGCAAGGGCCGTGCCGACGAGGTGGCTGGCGTGGTCCATGCCGGGGAATGGGTGGCGAGTCAGAAACTGGTCGCTTCACCCGTTGCCCGTCCTCTGATCGAGGCGCTGGACTACGCGCAGCGCACCAACACGATCGGCTCGCTCCGTAGTGCCGACGTGTCAAGGTCAATCACCGCGCCGATGGCTTTGGCGCAAAGCCAACCGCAGGTGATAGTCCAGGAGAGCAAAGACTTGAAAGATATCATCGCCCGTCTCAACGAGCGATTGGACGAGCCCTTTGTCACCGTCAACACCGTGACCGGCGACAAGGGCATAAAGCAGGCGCAGGACGAGTACCAGCGCCTCATGAATAATAAATCACCGAAAAATAAGAGAAAATGAGTGTTTAGCAAAGATTTTTGCTACCTTTGCCGCGACATTAACTACTAAAACTAATAATTAATACAAAACATTAAAATGATTAAGAAAACCATCATCACCGCACTGCTCACGCTAGTCGCATTGGCAGGGCTGGCACAAGAGGCGCGAATCGATACAATCGTCCCCAAATTCTTAATAAACGGCTATTTCTTCCTTGAAATGCCAAAACTCCCTGATGCCGAGAAATCCTTTTCACGGCTTAAGGATAAGGAAGGAAATAGTGTGATGGCCATCGGACTCAATGTCGATCTCCCTGAGTCGGTAATCCGCCAGGCCATTCCACGTGAGCACGTCCACAATGCCGACCAATTTTTGGATGGTAGCAATATGATGCGGACAATGCTGGAACTGACACAGGCAAATGTCAAGGCCGATGGCACATTCTACTCGCCAAAGGCTGGTGACCCCTTCCCGCCGTTTAACGAGAAGGATATGAACGGGCGTATGTGGACGAACGATAGTGTCCGAGGTCATGTCATGGTGCTCAACCTGTGGTACTCAGGCTGCGGACCTTGCCGGGCCGAAATGCCCGAACTCTCCACATGGAAGGAGCAGTTTCCCGACGTGATGTTCTTCTCGGCCACCTACCACGATACTGAAATAGTCAAGAAAATTACCGAAAAACACCACTTCACGTGGACGCATCTTGTTGAGGCGAAGGACATGATGTCGTGGATTGGCACCGAGGGTTTCCCTCTCACCATTGTAGTCGATAAACAGGGTATCGTCCGTCATGCTGTTCATGGTACAAACGAGGAGAAACGTGCCGAACTGTTGACAAAAATTAAGGAAGCAAACGAAGAATGAGAAAATTATACACTATGAGCAAGTTTAATTATTTGATTTATATTTTATTATCGTTTTCACTGCTTGCATTAGCATCATGTGGAGACGATGATGTAAAAAGTTTTGACTCAAGTAAGCTTGAAGGAACTTGGTCAAAAGTCCGCAATGTTCAAGTAATGGATGTGGACGTAGTGTATATCACTTTTTATCCCGAAAACTGGTATTCCGGTCGTATGGAAGAATATGTTTCCAATTGGCCTGATGAGGGATGGAAGATAACCGACCTCAATTATAGAGTTGGCGAAACTGGACATATGATCATTTATACCGGCAAGGTCCACGACGGACAAAGTAAGTTGTATGGTGAATATGATGTTCAAATTAAGAAATCCGAAATGATTTGGTATAAGACAGACACCAAAGAAGAACTCGCACGATTTAAGAAAGAGAGTAGCAAGCCGATAATTGAGTAACACTTTTAGTTATCGTCTTTTAAGAGCTATAGCGGTTGGTTTACAATTAGGTGACCCAACCGCTTTTCTATATTTTGTGAGATGGGGGAATATCCTCTATTTAGAAACGTGGTCTTATTCCAGCAAGAAAATCCCTGTTTGATTGCCACATAATTTGGAAATAGTGAGATTGCTCAAATCGCCGTTTGTTTCAAAAAGTTTCGTCGGAGCAATAAAAATATTTCTATTTTTATGCTTTAATCTCTAAAAAAGTTGTATCTTTGAAAACTTAATGCCGAATGTGCTGTAAATGCTTTGTCTAATTAACTTTTTTTAGGTTAAGCGTGTTAAACTGAAACATAAACATCATTAATTAAAATACTTTTTATGAGACTAAAACTAACATTGCTTCTAACGCTCTTTTTGAGCCTCTCTGTTGCGGCTCAGACAGGGCTTCGAGGCACGGTGATCGATTCAAGGACACATGCGCCCGTTGTAGGTGCCACTGTAGTGCTCGATGAGGCGGGCTCCAGTGCGATCACGGGGCCTAATGGCGACTTTATCATCACCGATGCCAAGCCAGGAACGGACAGGATGTTGATATTCTGCTACGGATATCGCGATCTGTTCAGAAATGTGGAACTACTCAATGGCATAGACGACCTAGGAATTATCGTCATTGATCCCACTTCGGCAGCATCTGCCGATAGGGAAGAGGAGAATGCCGATATTGTTCTCACCGAGTCGATGCTCGAGGATGAGGAAGGTAATGCACAGCAAGTGGGGGCGCTCACTGGAGCCACCGACAACCCCTACTACAAGGCTACCAACTACAACTTCAGCACGATGCGCTTCCGCATTCGTGGTTACAACAACGAGTACAGCCAGACCTACATCAACGGTATCAACTTCAATGATGCCGCGCGTGGCAGGTTCAACTACTCGATGATTGGCGGTATGAACCAAGCCTTCAAGAGCCGCAGTGTGGGATATGCTACCGAGCCTGTAAGTTTTGGCTTTGGCGATATTGGTGGCGCTACTAACATTTTCACTAATGCCAAGGACTATGCTCCCGGTTTCAGAGGAAGTGTGGCTTACACCAACAGCAACTACCGCTGGCGTGGAATGATTACCTATAGCACAGGCCTCAATAAGCACGGCTGGGCTATGACTCTTAGCGCCATAGCACGCTATGCTGGTGAGGGCATCATCCCAGGCTCGTTCTACAATAGCTGGGGTGCTTTCTTGTCGCTGGAGAAAGTGCTTAACTCTCAACACTCGGTATCGCTCACCGTGTTTGGTGCACCTACCAAGCGCGCCAGCAACGCTGCAACCTTTGACGAGGCCTACGACCTTGCAGGTAACAATCTCTACAATGTGAACTGGGGTTGGCAAGAGGGTAAGAAGCGCAACGCTAAGGTCGTTGACTCTTTTGACCCAAC
>JAEEGJ010030860.1_pt1 | contig 10434 bp, 7 predicted proteins | sample 8958761 | NCBI WGS metagenome assembly JAEEGJ01 (sample SAMN16246546, study PRJNA631951) | gut metagenome | biome: gut microbiome; feature: rumen; material: RS-attached | host: Bos | place: Iran: Karaj | collected 2018-10 | reverse complement strand
AAATATACTACGCCGACCTGAGTCCTGTTGTAGGCTCTGAACAGGGCGGCATAAGACCTGTACTTATAGTCCAGAACGATGTGGGAAACAAGCACAGTCCCACGGTCATAGCTGCTGCCATAACCAGTCAGCGCGACAAGAGCCGCCTGCCCACACATATCGAGGTACAGGCAGATAAATGTGGACTTGCAAAGGACAGCGTTGTCCTTCTTGAACAGATACGGACTATCGACAAGCGCCGTCTTAAAGACAAAATGGGCGAGCTGGACCTCAATTCCATGAATAAAGTCGATACCGCCCTTTCCATAAGCTTCGGCTTGGAAATTTAGCCCTTAGCCGTTAGCATTTAGCTTGTAGGGGCTGCCTTCGGCGGCCCGTGTAACCCACAACAATTATAAATGCTACTACAATGTCATTTGAAATTTTACGGTAATTGGCGGACGACCAATGGTCGTCCCTACAGTGCGGCATTTTAAATTGGCGCGTAATTGACGGGCGCGGGTCAAGCGGACACAATAATTATGAATTATGAATTAAACTCGTCAATACCGGTACTGCAAAGCTGAAGCCCAAGGCTATGAGGAGCTGCATCGTATCAGGGGTTACCGTACTGAACACCAATTGCAGCTGAGGTATCATAACTGCTGCCGCCAATGCTGCAACAGACAGGAGAACTGCTCCCACAAGCTTCATATTGCCGAATGGATTCATGCGGAATATGGACTTATGCTCCGAGCGGCACTCGAATACGTGTATGAGCTGCGACATCACAAGAGTTATCAATGCGGCAGTGCGTCCGGCTTCGATAGTGCCGCCGGATCTCATGACGAGCGAGAACGATGCAAGCGTTGAGATCCCTATGAATATGCCGCGGAACACTATCTTCCACATCAGTCCTCCCGAGAAAAATCCCTCGTCCGAGCGCCGCGGCGGACGGCTCATGATATCCTTTTCCGGCGGCTCAAGTCCGAGGGCTATAGCCGGAAGTCCGTCTGTTACAAGGTTGACGAGAAGTATCTGCGCCGGCAGCAGAACTATCGGCATTCCCATGACTATGCCGCCGAACATCGTAAGCACCTCTCCGATGTTGCACGAGAGCAGATACCGCACGAATTTGCGGATATTCGCGTAAACACAGCGTCCCTGCTCGACGGCGCTGACGAGGGTCGCAAGGTTGTCGTCAAGGAGTATAACGTCCGCCGCCTGCTTGGTGACGTCTGTTCCGGTTATCCCCATGGCTACGCCGACGTCGGCTTCCTTTATCGCGGGAGCGTCATTCACGCCGTCGCCCGTCATGGTGACTATCTCTCCCCTGCGCCTGAAGCTGCGCACGATACGGAGCTTATGTACCGGCTCGACACGCGCAAATACCGTATATTTGCCGATTATGCGGTCGAGCTCCTCATCGCTGAGACGGTCGAGCTCCGCTCCGGTCATTGCCTTGCCGCCTTTGAGAAGTCCCGCCTTTTTCGCAACTGCAACGGCGGTATTCTTATGGTCGCCGGTTATCATGACAGTCCTGACCGACGCGGCAGAGCACTTACGGATAGCCGCCTTCGCCTCCTCGCGCGGAGGGTCGAACATTCCCGCAAGTCCGAGGAAAACAAGGTCTCCGCGGTCGGGAGCAAAGCTGTCGGAAACACAGTACGCGAGCGCGAGAACGCGCAGTGCGCGGTCGGACATATCAAGGACGCGGCGTGAGATATCGCTGCGGAGCGAGGAAGTAAGCGGCTTGATAGTCCCGTCCGGGCTGAGATATCTCGTGCAGCGCGGCAGGATAACTTCCTCCGCGCCCTTGAAATAGAGCCGCTTTTCGTGCCGCTCATCGCAGTGTACAGCCATGAATCGCGTCTCGCTGTCGAAGGGATACTCCCTGAGCCGGCGGCTCTCCTTGTCGAGGGATTCCCGCGTGATGCCGGCTTTTGCGGCTGCTATCAGCAGAGCGGCTTCGGTCGGGTCGCCTGTCACCTTCCACTCGCCCGAGCCCCTAAGTGCTCCGCGGCGGCGCTTGTCGGCGTTACCGCCTCCGGAAATGACTGCGTCCGAGCATAAAACTCCGCAGCGCAGAGTCTCGGTGAGCGCCTTTTCCGTCAGCGGATTCACGGCGATATTCTCCTCGCCGCGTGTGACCTCACCGCTCACGCGGTAGCCCATGCCGCTGAAAAAGTAGCGGCTGTCGGCTGTTGCGAGCTCAGTCACGGTCATGCGGTTCTCGGTGATGGTGCCGGTCTTGTCGGAGCATATCACTGACGCGCAGCCGAGAGTCTCAACGCTGTGAAGCTTGTTCACAAGGGCTTTCTGCTTCAGCATACGGCTGACCGCAAGTGCGAGCGCTATTGTCACTGTCGCAGGCAAGCCCTCCGGTATCGCCGCAATTGCAATGGTTATGCCCGTCATGAGCATATCAAATACGTCCTCGCCGCGCAGCACTCCTGCCGCAAAAACGGTCACGCACACGATGAGACATATCACCGCAACGACCTTGCCGAGCTCCGCGAGACGCTTTTGCAGCGGAGTCATCTCCTTGTCGATATCGGCGATGAGCTCGGAGATGCGCCCCATTTGTGTGCGCTTGCCCGTCGCGATGACCTTCGCACGGCAAGTTCCGCGCACTGCGGAAGTGCCGCAGTAGACGATATTAGGCTTGTTCAGACTATTGTCGATATCGCTCGTGCTTCCGGACCTTTTGGCAACAGCCTCCGATTCGCCGGTGAGTATTGCCTCGTCTGCGAAAAATCCCGCTGCTTCAAGGATTACGCAGTCCGCGGGAATGCGGTCGCCGGCTTCGAGCTCTATAACGTCGTCGGTGACGAGGCGTTCAGCCTCTATCTCGGCAAGTTTTCCGTCACGGTAGCATTTCGCCGTAGGAGCGGTCATCGACCGCAGAGCCTCGAGCGTGTGCTCGGTGCGGTATTCCTGCACAAAGCCGAGTATCGCATTCAGCAGGACGATGAGGATTATCGTCACCGCGTCCGAGACCTCCCCAAGCAGCACTGATACTACCGTCGCGGCAAGCAGTATCATCACCATTACGTCGCGGAACTGCCCGATGAATATTTTTACAGGTCCGGCTTTTTTCTTCTCTTCAAGGACGTTCCGCCCCTCCGTTTTCAGACGGGCGGAAGCTTCTTTTTCTGTAAGTCCCATTGCGTTCCTCCTTCGGAAATAGCTTTTCCATAAAGGATATGCGGACGACCCTGAGGTTATGAGAATGTTCAGCACAGAATTTTGAAGGCAATACCGCACAAAGATTGTGCTGAAGATGCGCCGTGAGATTTTTCGTCAGATTGTATAGAAATTCCACAGGCATACTGACGTATGCCAAGGGATTTCTGTGTAAGATGACGGAAAATATCCAAGCAGATTCAGTACAAAGACGTCAGGCGGTCTTTGTGCGGTGTTGCCTTTAGTCCTTTGTCTCGACCTTTTTTATATCGTCAGACTGATCGACTGTAAGGTCAAGTCCGGGGAACATCTTGGTATCCGGCAGAAGCATATTGAAGCCGAGTGTGCAGTCTGTTTTCAGCTCGGCGGTGTCGATGTCGATATCGAGAAGATGTCCGCCCTTTGTCTTATCAGCCGAGATAAAATGCATATGCCAGCCGACGGCATTGAGGTCGTTCATGTACTCGGGACAGTACAATGCGACAACTGTACCGTCTGTCTTGTCCCATTTGAATTCGCGCTGATCGGTTTTCAGAGCTTCCGCAAGAGGCTTATACGGCTCCTGCTGTTTGAGCTCGCTTCGTGCATGGACATTGTTGAAGCTTCCGTCTATCCTTACCATGTAGAAACGGTTCTTGCCCAGCTTTTCGACTTTTTCATCGAGTATTCCCTTCAGCTCGGCTATATTGCTGACGCCGCTTATATCCTGTTTTTCGTCGGCGTCAAAGAATGTGACGTTGGAAAAGGGTATCGTCTCATCGTCGGGAGCAGTTTCCACGCTTCCGTCAGAGAGCGCTCTGTATACGACCCCGTCGACCATGATAAGCTCACCGTTTACGCCTTCAAAAGTACCGATGCCGATATCGCCGTGCTGTTTGAGCTCTTTAACGGTCACGCTGCCGTAGTAATCGCCGAGGGTAAGTCCCTGCAGGAGCGATACCTGAAATATCGTTTCTCTGTCTGCATCGTTTACCTCGGTCTTGACGGTCTCAACGGCGGAGCTTTCATCTGATGTGACACTTCCGCATGAAGAAAGCATTCCGAGTGCGAGCATACATAATAGAATTTGTTTTTTCATGATAACATAACCTTTCCAAAAGTATTATTTCGATGTTAGTCCGGTTTATGGAATAAACTTCCCCAGTCTTGAATGTAAAAATATTATAGCATAAAACGATGCAGTATTTGCTAAAAAACTATGAATAATCTTGAAATAATTGTTGACAAAGCCGATGCTTGCGTTTGCGCTCTTGCATGAGTAAATGTTCGGACGAATACTCATCGCGCTTATGTTAAATATGATACAATGCGGCATGAGCCGGAAAACACTTATCCGGCTTGACCATTGACGCCGCGGCCGGAAGCTTTTTTAACATATTTTAATTGCCAATATCAGCCTGTAATAGTGAAATAAACGGAATGTCATGAATTGAGTTGACATATTTAATCTGTCAATGTATAATTAATAATGAGAAAATATGCATATCATCAGTCGGGGAGCCGCGCCTAACGCAGTCTTACCGGCGGCATTGCATCGAAGTCTTATGCAGCTCAGGAGGTATTGACGTGACAAGTAACATACTTGATTTTCTTGAAGATACTGCAAAGAAATATCCTCATAAAACAGCCGTAAAGGTCGAAGACGAGACCATAGATTACGCCGGATTCGTATCAAATGCAAAGGCGATAGGAACAGCTCTCGGAAAGCTCGGGATATGCGGCAGACCGGTCGGAGTTTACATGGAAAAGGGGATAGAGGCTCTCTGTTCATTTTTCGGTATCGTTTACGCCGGAGGCTTTTATTCCATGCTGAATACAGAGCTCCCCGCGAGCCGGCTCCAGCAGATAACCGACGTTATGCAGTGCGGCATAGTCGTGACTACGGAGCAGCTCAGGGAAAAAGCGGAGGAGCTCTTCCCTGCGGTCACATTGAAAACGGTCGGTGAGCTCCTTGAAGCGGAGGCTGACAGCTCTGTTTTAGCTCCCATACGCTCACGAATGATAGATACAGACCCGCTGTATATCAATTTCACTTCCGGCTCGACGGGAACTCCGAAGGGCATAGTCGTTTCGCACCGGAGCGTTATCGACTTCATCGACTGCTTTACAGACATATTTGAGATAAGTCCCGATGACGTCATAGCCAATCAGGCTCCGTTCGATTTCGACGTATCGGTCAAGGACATCTATTCCGCGATAAAAACAGGAGCAGAGCTGCTTATAGTACCGCGCAGATTCTTCTCTTCGCCAACAGTGCTCATCGACTATCTCTGCGACAACAGTGTAACAGTGATGATATGGGCGGTATCGGCTCTGTGCCTTATCAGCACCTTCCACGGGCTCGATTACAGGACTCCCGAAACGATAAAGAAGATACTCTTCAGCGGCGAGGTGATGCCCTATAAGCACCTGAAACAGTGGCAGGAGCACCTGCCGGATACGACGTTTATCAACCTCTACGGTCCGACAGAGATAACCTGCAACTGCACGTATCACATACTCGAAAAGGAACGCGACTACTCCGAGGGCATACCGATAGGAGTGCCCTTCCCGAATGAGGATGTCTTTCTGCTCAGCGACGAGGGAAGGCTCATCACGGACGCTGACGAGGTCGGCAAAATAACCGTGAGAGGAACTGCTCTTGCGCTCGGATATTACCGTATGCCAGAGAAGAACGACGAATGCTTCATACAGAATCCGCTGAACCCGTTCTACCCCGAGACAGTATACCAGACCGGCGACCTCGGCAAGTATAATTCACGCGGCGAGATGATGTTCTGCGGCAGGTCTGACAACCAGATAAAGTACATGGGACACCGCGTCGAGCTCGAAGAGGTCGAGCGCTCAATGGCGGCGATAGAGGGCGTAGAGCGCTGCTTCTGCGTGTTCGAGAAGGAAAAGCTCAAGGGCTACTACGTCGGAACTATCGAAAAGGCGCAGCTCCACTCGTTCATGAAGGAGACCCTGCCGATATTCATGGTGCCGGGATTCATTCGTAAGCTCGACGAGATGCCAATGACCAAAAACGGCAAAATTGACCGCAGAAAAGCCATAGAATCAGCGGAGGTCAGAAAAAAGTGAGCGGCATAGATACACTGATAAAGACTAATAAAACGGCGTTTTACACCTTCGATACCGGAGAACTGAAAAAGCGCGTCGGATACCTCCGCGCTCATCTGCCGGAGGGTGTTTCGCTCTGCTACGCCGTGAAGGCGAACACCTTCATTATAAAGGAGCTCATAGGCAGTGTTGACTGCTTTGAGATATGCTCTCCCGGCGAAGCTGAGATATGCCGCGAGCTCGGAGTTCCGGCTGGGCAAATGGTCATCTCCGGAGTTTACAAATCCGCTGAGACCGTAGAAGCTCTTGCGGCTGACCCTGATTTCAGCGGCACGGTGACTGCCGAATCGCCGGAGCATTACCGGCTTATCCGCGAGTTTTCGGCAAAGTATAACAGGAGGCTGAACGTGCTCCTGCGGCTGACGAACGACAGTCAGTTCGGCATGGACAGCTCTGATATCGAGGCTATTATCGCTGAAAAGGCGGAGGGCATAAATATAAGAGGCATACAGTTTTTCTCGGGAACGCAGAAGACCTCGCTGAAAAAGCTGAGACGCGAGATAGACAAGCTCGACGCCTTTCTCCTGCACCTGCGCGACGACCTCGGCTACACTGCCGAATGCCTCGAATACGGAACCGGCTTCCCTGTGAGCTATTTCCGCGATGACGAATTCGACGAGGAGGAATACCTCGCGGGCTTTTCGGAGATACTCTCGGGTATGAGCTTCAAGGCGCACATCACGCTCGAGCTCGGCAGAAGCATCGCCGCATCGTGCGGAAAATACTACACTCACATAGTTGACATCAAGCACAGCCGCGGACAGAATTACGCTCTCATCGACGGAGGTATGCATCAGCTCGTCTATTTCGGACAGCACATGGCGATGAAGCACCCGATTATGTCCGTCATCGGCAGGGACGACATCGTAGAGGACAAATACTGGCAGATATGCGGAGCTCTCTGTTCGATGAACGATATACTTGTCAAGCAGATATGCCTTCCCGATATCAGCATAGGCGATACGCTCTGCTTTGAAAACACCGGCGCATACTGCATGACCGAGGGCATATCGCTCTTCCTGAGCCGTGACATTCCGGCAGTATACCTGCTCACGGAGGACGGCGAAGCGGTCTGCGTGCGCGAAAAATATGAGACAGCAATGCTCAACACACCAAAATATGAAAGGAAATAAGACAATGGAAGAATTAATTGAGATTTTAGAGGACATTCAGCCCGACATCGACTACGAAAACTGCGAGGACCTCATTGACGGTCATCACCTCGATTCGCTTTCGATACTCTCACTCGTTGCAGAGCTCGAGGACGCATTCGACATAACCATTCCGGCTATAGAGATAATCCCCGCGAATTTCAACTCTGCAAAGAGCATGATGAAGATGATAGAGCGTCTGCAAGAGGAGGGCTGAGATGTTTTTTCTTTCCGCTGTTTCAGACGGAAAACTAACGTCTCTGACATCGTTTTTTTCGCTTGAATTTTTAATAGTATTTCTTCCGGTCTGTCTTATCGGCTACGCGTTGACTCCGGCGAAATGGAAGAAATACTTCCTGCTTGTGATAAGCTATGTATTCTACTGGCTCATCAGCGGCAAGCTGCTTTTATATCTCGTAGGCATAACAGGAGCCGTTTACGGCTTCAGTCTGTGGATAGACCGCATTCAGCAGAAGCAGAAGGCAGCTCTGAAGGACCTGAAAAAAGAGGAGAAAAAGCAGGCAAAACAAGTTTATATCAAAAAACAGCGGCGAGTTATATTATTCGCCGTTATCGCTGATATCGGCTTGCTGCTCGTGCTGAAATACTCGGCATTTTTCCTCGGCAACATCAATGCTCTGCTGGCATTTGCAAAGCTTTCGTTCCGGTTCAGCATACCGGATTTCCTTATGCCGCTCGGCATTTCCTTCTTCACCCTGCAGGCGCTCTCCTACGTTGTGGACGTCTATCACGGGCTCACAAAGGCGGACAGGAATTTCCTGCGTCTCGCGCTTTTTATCGGCTTCTTCCCGCAGATAGTCGAAGGTCCGATATGCCGCTATAATCAGACGGCGGAGAAGCTCTGGAGCGTGAAACAGATAGAGTACAAAAATCTTACGTTCGGCTTGCAGAGATTCCTCTACGGCATGATGAAGAAAATGGTCATCGCCGACAGAATGGACCCCTTCGTTGAGAGCGTTTTCTCGAAGTATGATACATATCAGGGAGGCATCATCGCTCTTGCGGCAGTATGCTACACGGCGCAGCTCTACGCCGACTTTTCCGGCTCTATGGACGCCGTTATCGGCATCGCTCAGGTATTCGGAGTTGAAATGCCCGAAAACTTCGAGCGCCCGTTCTTTTCGAGAACTATTTCCGAGTTCTGGCAGCGCTGGCATATCACTCTCGGCGCGTGGTTCAGGGACTACATATTCTACCCCGTCACAACTGCGGACAAGATGAAGAAACTCACCTCGTCCGCGCGAAAGAAGATAGGCAACCACTACGGACCTCTTCTCGCGGGAAGCGTTGCGCTCTTCTGCGTATGGATATGCAACGGATTGTGGCACGGCTCGGCTTGGAACTACATCTTTTTCGGAATGTATCACTTCGTGCTGATACTCATCGGAAGCCTGATAAGTCCGCTTGTGAAAAAGACGAATCAGAAGCTGCATATCAACTCCGACAGCCTGCCGTACAGGCTCTTCCAGACGGTGAGGACTGTTTTCCTCGTCATCATCGGCGAGCTCTTCTTCCGTGCGGAGGGACTCCGCAACGGCTTTGCGATGTGCCGTGCGATAGTGACCGATCTCAAGTTCGACAGCTTTGACCGCGACCTCCTGCTCAGGAGCCAGCTCGGCTACAAGGACTTCGTTCTCACAGCCGCAGTTATCGGCATAGTTTTCGTGGTGAGCCTTATCAATGAGAAGGGCATCAGGATACGTGAGACTATCGCGAAGAAGAACATCGTTGTGCGCTGGGCTTTCTGGTATGCGCTTATAATGTTCATCATCATCTTCGGAGCCTACGGTATCGGATACGCTCCTGTTGACCCCTTGTATGCACAGTTTTAGGAGGCTTTGAATGCTAAGTGTTATAAAGAATACTGCGAAAGCCGCAGTTTTTATTTCCGGACTTGCCGGAATGCTTGCGCTCTCCTCGTATGTTCTTACTCCCAAGGACAACACCGAGGAGGCGGGTATGTACGATGCTCTTGCAAACGGCATACTTGCCGAGCCTGACGATTCTATCGACGTGCTGATAGTCGGCGACAGCGAGGTCTACGCTTCGATAATGCCTGTCGAGATGTGGAAGGACTGCGGTATAACCTCCTACTGCTGCGGAACAGGCGCACAGAAGCTCGGATACACCTATGAATTCATCAGCAAAAGCTTTGAGAAGCAGTCGCCGGAGCTCGTATTCATGGAGACTAACGCCATATACCGCGAGCTCGATTACGACGATGTTCTCTTCAACAAGGCTGAGGGGCTTTTCCCGTTTTTCGCGTATCACAGCCGCTGGAAGTCCGTATCCGCGCGTGACCTTGACCCTGCGGTGAACTATACCAACATCAGCGCGACAAAGGGCTACGACCCGTGTACGGATATCAAACCGGCTGACGACAGCGGATATATGGCTCCGTCAGACAAAAAGGAGCCTGTCGCTCCGATAAACCGTCTTTATGTGGAAAAGATGAAGAAGCTCTGCGGCAGTAACGGCGCTCAGCTCATACTTTTCAGCACTCCGAGCACGGTCAACTGGACGTCGCAGAAGCACAACAGCATTCAGGAGATAGCGGACGAGCTCGGGCTTGAATACGTCGATATGAATATGCTCCGCGAGGACATTGCTATCGACTGGCAGACCGATACCCGCGACGGCGGCGCCCACATGAACGATACCGGAGCTAAAAAGGTTACTTCTTACCTCGGCAGGTACATTTCAGAGAATTATACGCTTCCCGCGCACAAGGACGACGCAGTCCGCGAGCAGTGGGACAAAGCGGCAGAGAGCAGATGAATATCTGCTCTTTTCTTTTTGCTATGTTGACAAGCTCCCATGCAAGATGATATAATTTGTTATAAAAGAGGAGGTAGTGCTATGAACGAGATAAAATGCCCGCACTGCGGAGAAGCCTTTACAGTTGACGAAGCCGGATATGCGGCGATACTCAGTCAGGTGAGAACTAAGGAGTTCGACGAGGAGCTCCACCGTCAGA
>JAEEGJ010030855.1_pt1 | contig 10435 bp, 9 predicted proteins | sample 8958761 | NCBI WGS metagenome assembly JAEEGJ01 (sample SAMN16246546, study PRJNA631951) | gut metagenome | biome: gut microbiome; feature: rumen; material: RS-attached | host: Bos | place: Iran: Karaj | collected 2018-10 | reverse complement strand
GGAGGGTGATGAAAAAGCGGCAAATGAAATAGATCACTTGTCGCCTTCTGTCGGAAAGAGGCGACTCGAACGCCCGACCCCTACGTCCCGAACGTAGTGCGCTACCAACTGCGCTACTTTCCGATGCCTGCTTGAGGCTTTGTGGTGTCACCAGGAATCGAACCGGGGACACAAGGATTTTCAGTCCTTTGCTCTACCAACTGAGCTATGACACCATGATTTTGCGGGTGCGAAGGTAGTGCAATCTGAGCGAAAAAGCAAAATATTTGCCTTTTTTCTTCAATCCATGCAAGGTTTTGTATAAATTTGCATTTAATATCACGGACTAATACGAATGTGTATATGAATAGCAGAAAACTCTTTTTCATGTGGTTGGCATTCATCGGCATGATGACAATAAGCTCAGTACAGGCACAGGTTTCACTGCAGACTCGTGCAGGTGTCGGTCTGTCAAAATTTCAGGGCCTTTCATTGATGGAGAATAGCTTCTCCTATAAAGTAGGACTGTCAGTAGATATTCCTGTCGCTAAGCAATGGGCAGTACAACCAACCTTATATTTCGTGCAGAAAGGTTCCAATTTCTCGGGTTATTATGGTAGTGAACAAATCGTACCCGTAACTTTGGATAATCGATTAAGTTACTTTGAACTTCCTGTCTATGGGGCATTTAAGATGGATCTCAGCGATGAAATGCAACTGATTCTTAAGGCTGGACCTTATGTAGCATGGGGAGTAGTTGGAAAGGCGCACGTCAGTTCAGATGATATGGACTTCCATCGTACCTTTGTGGGGGAACTCTTTACCGATGGCTGTGATTTCGATGGACTTACCACGCTGAATACCAAGTCGGGTACCACTTATGTCGCAGGTTCTAAAGCCTATAAGAACTTGGATGCTGGCGTGGCATTCGGTGTGGATTTCAGGTATCAGCATTTTCTGGTTGGTGTGGATTGCTCGTGGGGTTTGCTGCCTGTTACAGATGGCTTGTTCAATAATGTGGCTTTGAAAGGTGATTTGACTAACTTAGCTTTCTATCTGACCTTGGGTTATCAATTCTAAAGACTGATGACTATGTATATAGAATTAGGAAAATTCAACCAACTGAAGGTGGTGAAGTTCGTGGATTTTGGACTTTATCTAGATGGTGGAGACGATGGTGAGATTCTGCTCCCTCTGCGTTATGTGCCCGAAGGAGTGAAAGAAGGTGATGTGTTGAGTGTTTTTCTTTATCTGGACAATGAGGAACGACTTGTCGCCACTACACAGACACCCCTAGTGCAGGTTGGGGATTTTGCCTTTCTCGAAGTGAATTGGGTGAACCAGTATGGCGCTTTCCTGAATTGGGGATTGATGAAAGACCTCTTCGTGCCTTTCCGTGAACAGAAGATGCGCATGGTACAGGGGAAGAGTTACATCGTTTATTGCTATCAAGACAAAGAAAGCTATCGTCTTATGGCTTCCGCGAAAGTGAATAAGTTCCTCTCCAATGAGATGCCTCCTTATCAAGAAGGACAAGAGGTGGATATCCTAATCTGGCAGAAGACGGACTTGGGCTTTAAGGCCATCGTGGAAAACAAGTTTGCTGCCTTGCTATACGATAGTGAGATTTTCCAACCCTTGCGTACTGGTATGCGATTGAAGGCCTTTGTGAAGCAGGTACGTGAAGATGGAAAGATAGACTTGATACTCCAACAAGCAGGGCCTCGAAAAGTGGATGATTTTGCAGAGACTTTACTTCAATATATCCGTGATCATAACGGTTTTACCTCTTTCAATGACAAGAGTGATGCTGAAGAAATCTATAATACTTTTGGTGTAAGTAAGAAAACCTTCAAGAAGGCCGTAGGAGAACTATACAAGATGAGGCTCATCAGCCTTCAGCCAAACGGAATTTCATTGAATATTGAGGATTGAGAATTGAGGGTTGCCATGCGGGATGTATCTTAGCGCAGCTATAATTCTCAATTCTCAATCCTCAATTCTCAATTGATTTCCACTCCTTTATAAAAGTCCAGAATCTTGGTGCGGAAGATGTATTCATACTTGGCTTGCAGTTCATCACTCTGAGCTTTCATCAAGTTTTGTTTGGCCTCATTGTAAGCCACAGCTGTGGCAGTGCCGTTCTCATACTTCTTACTTGTAAGCTCAAAGGAGGCGAGGCTGGCTTCCGTGGCAGCCTCACTGCTCTGATACTTACTTTCAGCAGCGGTGGCATTGTACCATGCTTGTTGTATTTCCTTATAGAGTGTCTTTTTGGTGTTCTCCAACTGCAAGGCATAATTGTCGCGTTGCAACTTAGCAGTCCGTACGCGGTTACGAGTAGCGAAACGGTTGAAGATTGGGATGTTTAGACTCAACCCAACATACCTGCTGAGATTATCTCCCATTTGTTCGCTGAACGTACGGTTAAGGGTAGAGTAGTAGCTTGTACCCAAACTACCATTGAGACTTAATGACGGATAATATGCACTCTGTGCTATCTTGATATTGTGCTTGCTTCCTTCCAGGCGTGCCTGTGCAGCTTGGATGGCAGGCTTGTTCATCATGGCTGTTGCATAAATCTCATCTGGGGGAGTAAGTGCATTTAATTCAAGCACTTGGTCTGGGTCTTCTATCTCAAAACCTTCAGGCGTTTCCAATTCTATCAGTTGTGTCAAGTCAAGGATAGAGAGGTTATAGTTGTTGCGTGTCTGTACCACATTCAACTCATCTTGTGCCACTCTTGATTTGGCTTCGGCAACTTCAGCAACAGAAGCTTTCCCAAGTCGCTCCAAAGACTCAATACGGTCGTATTGCTCCTTGCTTAATTCCACCTGACTGACTGCCACTTGGTACAACTCCTTATTATATAAAGCTTGCAGATAAGCTGAAGCGATGTTGATGGCAAGGTCTTCTTTTGCTTTCTGAAGATCAGCAAGAGCGGCTTTCAGGTTCAGCTTGGAAAGCGCATATTGATTCGGAAGTTCAAAACCTGTGAACAGAGGGACACTGGTTGTGAGGCTCATATTTGTTCCCCGACTGCTGGTATCCACATACTTGGTAGTATAGTCGCCTGTGTCTTCATCTTTGATAGCCGTCTGCGTACGTCCCCAATTGAAACTCTGATTCCCCCCTGCATTGAGGTTGGGTAGTCGTGCCCACTTCGCTGTATTAGCATCTACTTCACTCTGCTTGGCAGAAATCTCTGCCTGCAGAATGTTCACATTGTGTGCAATGGCATAGTCTATGCATTCACGGAGAGTCCATCGCTGCTGGGCGTATGTGCCAAGACACCATGCCATGATAGCGGCTGTTAGTATAATTCTTTTCATAGTCTTATTCTTCATTAATTTCCAAACCTCTGACTTGTTCATTCTCACTGATGCCATTCTTGATGACAATCTTGATGCCATCGCTCATACCAACTTCTACTTGCTGGCGACGGAACTCTTGGGGTTTTCCTGCAGAAGTGAGAACATACACGAAGGTAGTGTCACCACTAAACTCAATGGCACGTTCGGGAACGGCCAATATATTGTCAGCACGCTCCAAGACAATCTCTGCATTGGCAGAATAGCCTGAGCGAATCTTCACGTCTTCTGGGGCTTTGACGGCTGCCTTGATCTCAAACTGGTTGGCACCATTCTCCTCAGTAGCCTTCGGAGATATATATTCCAAGGTAGCATCGAAGGTAAGGTTCTGCAAGGCACCGATAGTGAGTTTCACAGGCATTTCTTCATACACCTTACCCACTTCTGTCTCGTCAATCTTACCTCGGAAAATCAGGTCGTTCATATTGGCTACACTGGCAATAGTGGTACCATCGTTGAAGGTGTTACTCATAATCACAGAGTTACCTACTTTCACAGGCACATCCAAAATCAGACCGTCGATGGTTGATCTAATGAGTGTGGAACTGAATGACGCACTGCTCTGCGTGATGCCTTCCTTCACGATCTGAAGGTTGTCTTTGGCTGTCTGCAATTCCTCACGTGCCTGTTTTACAGAGACCTCAGCTCTTTCGTACTCCTCACGACTGATAAGATTGTCCCTGAAAAGTTGCTCATTGCGTGAGAACTCGTTCTCCGCCTGCTTGGCATTCATTTCTGCCAAGCGCACACGGCTCTCTGCGGAGTTCAGCTGTCCCAACTCTGGAATTACCTTCACCTTGGCTATCACTTCGCCCGACTTCACCATTTCTCCAGCTTCCTTATACACCTCAGAAATGATACCCGATATCTGCGGCTTGATCAGAATCTCGTCGCGAGGCTCTATCTTACCTGTTGCCACAGTGGTCTTCTCTAAGGAAGTACGCTCTGGTGTGAGTATCTCATACTCTGTCACTTTAGGCAGTGACTTTTGATACAGGAACACAAATGTTCCGATAAATACAATGGCTATCAGCGCCATCACTCCATACTTCACAAACTTCTTCATACTATTATGAATTATCGCTATTATTTTTCAATTTTCAATTCTCAATTCTCGATTTTCAACTTCATTCGTCTCTTATCGCATCAATAGGTTTGATGGCCATCGCTCTGTAGGCGGGTGCCAACCCTGCCAAAATGCTAAGCAGTATCAGGATGATGCAAGTGCCGATGGCCAACCAGAAAGAAACTTGCAATCCTGTTTCCCCTGTGGCTTTTTCCAGCAATTCGAGCAGGAAGACCCCGAAGCAAATACCTCCCATTCCTGCCACACAAGTCAGCACAATACTTTCCGACATGATCTGCTGCAAGATATCACGAGGTCGTGCCCCAATGGCTCTGCGTATGCCTATTTCCGTGGTGCGCTCCTTTACTGTCACCATCATGATGTTACTTACCCCGATGGCACCAGCCAATAATGTACCCAGTCCTACCATCCATATCAGAACTTCAATGCCACTCATCAGGTCGTCTACCATCTTGAACAGTGATTCTGCATTGATAGATTGCACGGCTTGCTTGTCGTCTGGGGCTATCAGATGCCTCTCCTTGACGAGTTCCTGAATTTTAGGCTCTACGTCTTTCACATGTTTTCCTGGTTTCATGGTGTATGCAATAAGTTCCAGCCTGTTGCCATAGTTGTACAAGCGTTGCATGGTGCTGATGGGAATGACAACACTTTCGGGTGGATACCCATTGATATTGAAGTTGCCATCAGTAGTGGACAAGCCGATAATCATGTAGTACACCCCATCCACTTGTATAAAGTGTCCACAAGGATCCTTTCCCTCATCGAAGAATCTTTGGTAGATCTCCTTGCCAATCACACACACCTTGCGCTCCTCGCGGATATCTACATCATTGATAAACCTGCCATATTTGATGTGCTGGTCTTCTATCATCTCGAATGAGGGAGTAAGGCCTCTTAGGTTGCTGTCATCAAACTTCTTGTCCTCAAAGATCACAGTCTTGCCCCATTGCGAACAGTTGGCTGCCACCACTTCCAGTTCTTTGATTTTCTGGAGAGCCTCCAGGTCTTTCATTTCCAAATCCCACCTGCGGCCCTTGCGAAAGCCTTTATAGGGTACGGAAGTGCGATTGGAGAATACAAAGCCTGAATTATTGGCCACACCTGCCAATTCCGTCATCAACATGTTCTTCATCCCATGACCTCCACCCAGCATAAATACCAGCATAAAGATGCCCCAGAACACGCCAAAAGCCGTGAGGGCGCTCCTCGTCTTATTCCTGCTGATGGTTATCAGTATCTCTTCTATGTTGTCTCTGTCTATTCTCATCTCGCGTTTAGTGCTTCAATCGGTCTTACATTCGCAGCCTTCCTTGCAGGGAGAAATCCGGCAAGTAAGCCTGCCACAATTAACAATATCGTAGCTCCTATGGCAATGCTCATATCTACAGTAGGGTCGATGAACATCGTTGCACTTTCGTCACCTAAGCTGACAGTGGTACTGCCATAGGCCCTATCTATCCATTCCGTAGCAGCTACTCCACATAGCATCCCGATGTAGCCAAACAACGTAGTGATGGCAATGCTCTCCACCACAATCAGCTTGTAGATGGAGCGAGGTTTCGCACCTAATGCCTTGCGGATGCCAAATTCATGTGTACGCTCTTTGACAGTGATGAACATGATGTTACTAACCCCCACGATGCCACTTAACAGAGTGAAGATACCTATGATCCACAAACTCAGTTGCAACAGGCCCATGGCGGTCATGGTTTGTTGGTATTGAGTGAAGCGATTGCTGATGTAAATGGCGCTATCGTCATCGGGGTCGAAGCTATGGGTATTGGATAAGGCACTCCTGTATCTTTTTTCGAAAGCATCCGACTTCTCTTCTGTATCCAGTCCCTGGGTGGTTGTCATAATGACGTTCAACTTGTCTCCTCTGTTGTATATCAACTGTAAAGTTGTAAAAGGAATGATAGCCGGACTGCTTTGGTCATTCCCTTGGTCATTGTAGATACCTACCACTTGATAAACCACATCGCTAGCCTTGACAAACTGCCCTAGTGGTTCTGAATGCTTGAAAAGTATTTCGGCTGTCTTTTGGTGTAAAACGATGGATTTCCTTTGTTCACGGATGTCCAACGTATTGATGAATCTGCCTTTCTCTATCTTTAGGGCATTGATGTGGGCATAGTTAGGATACACGCCATTCAGACGAAGGCTCACATATTCGGCACCATAGCTCAGTGTTATGCCACCTTGTGTGAGCATGGCTCCAGCACTGAGAATATTCTCTTGGAAATCCTCCTCTGTAGTTTTCAGGTCACGATTATCCAGTTGGATATAGCGCCCTTCTTGATAGCCTTTAAAGGCAGTGGTAGTCACACCAGGATACACACTCACCACATTCAACGCATTGGTGTTCACGTTTGCTTGAAAGGTGTGTATGATACCGTTGCCAGCTCCTAAGAGCACCAACAGCATGAAGATACCCCATGCTACTGCAAAGCCTGTCAATGTGGTACGAAGCTTGTTCTGGCTCAGTGAATTCCCTATTTCTTGAAATAAGTCTCTCATATCCTTTTATTTCATCAGTCCATTTGCTCCAAATGGAGATGCATCGTGATGTAAATTCTGTTCAATGCTTTCAATCACGCCGTCTTTCAGATGAATGATTTTGTCCGTCTCATTAGCCACACCGCTTTCATGTGTCACTACAATGATGGTCATGCCTTCACGATGCAGGTCTTTCAGAATTTCCATTACCTCAACTGAAGTCTTGCTGTCCAAGGCACCCGTAGGTTCATCAGCCAGAATGATTTGTGGCTTGGTGATCAATGCCCGAGCAATGGCCACACGCTGCTTTTGTCCACCACTCATCTCATTAGGCATGTGGTGTGCCCACTCCTTCAATCCCAATTTATCTAGATACTCCAGTGCTAAGGAATTGCGCTTGCGTCTTGAAACTCCTTGATAGAACAATGGTAGAGCCACGTTCTCCACAGCATCTTTGAAGTTGATGAGGTTGAACGACTGGAAGATAAAGCCAATCATACGGTTGCGGTATTCCGCAGCCTTGGTTTCGCTGAGTCCTTTAATTAGCGTTCCATTGAGGAGATACTCACCGGTATCATAATTGTCCAGCATCCCCAATATATTTAATAAGGTGGATTTCCCAGAACCCGAAGCTCCCATGATGGAGACAAATTCCCCCTTCTCAATATGCAGGTTGATGCCTTTCAGCACATGTAGGGGCGAACCGCTATAATAGGTTTTATTAATGTCAGTCAATCGTATCATTTTATCTCTTTTTATGATATTAGACGCAAATGCATGTTGGATAGTTGCAAAGATGGGGCAAAAATTTTTAATTTTCCCTCATTTATACTTTTTTTAGCTTCTAAATTTTCATAAGTGAAAAAAAATTAAGTAATTTGTAACAGGATAAGAACAATCATTTACTTTAATACAATTTAATATCATGGTAACAACAAATGTAGAGAAACCCTATGTAATGGGTATTGACATTGGCGGAACAAATTCAGTGTTCGGTATCGTTGATGCACGTGGAACTGTGCTCGCAGTAGATAAGATCAAAACTCAGAAGTATGAGAAGATAGAGGACTATGTTGAGGCCCTGACTTCTGGCATGAAGGCGCTGATTAAGGCTAATGATGCAGAAGGTAAGATCAAGGGTATTGGCGTAGGTGCTCCTAACGGTAACTTCTATACTGGTACGATTGAGTTTGCTCCAAACCTCCCTTGGAAGGGTGTTATTCCATTGGCAAATCTGATCTCTGAGAAGATGGGTGTGCCTTGCGCACTGACCAACGATGCTAATGCTGCTGCCATCGGTGAAATGACCTACGGTGCTGCTCGTGGTATGAAGGACTTCATCATGATTACCCTGGGAACAGGTGTTGGTAGTGGTGTGGTTTGCAACGGTCAGTTGGTTTATGGTCACGATGGTTTCGCTGGTGAGCTGGGTCATGTGACTATCCGTCGCGAGAACGGCCGTCTCTGCGGTTGCGGTCGCAAGGGCTGTCTGGAGGCTTATGCTTCTGCTACAGGTGTAGCTCGCTCTGCTCGTGAGATTCTGACTTCAAGCACTGAGCCAAGTACACTGCGTGACATTCCTGCTGAGGAAATCACTTCTCTCGATGTGTTCAATGCTGCTAAGGCAGGCGATAAGATTGCTAAGGAAATCTTCGAGTTCACTGGTAAGATTCTGGGTGAGGCTTTCGTTGACTTCATCGCTTTCACCAGTCCTGAGGCTATCGTGCTGTTTGGTGGTCTGGCACATGCTGGTGATCTGCTCTTCGAGCCTATCCAGCGTACCATCGATGAGAATGTAATGCCTATCTTCAAGGGCAAGACCAAGCTGTTGATGTCTGAACTGAAGGATGCTGATGCTGCCGTTCTGGGTGCATCTGCTCTTGGATGGGAGATCTAAGCGTAGGTTCTCTATGAAAAACGAATCCCCGAGGTTTTTAGCCTTGGGGATTTTTTTATCATTATGCAAAATTGCATAGTTTTATCTCTATGTATCTTTTTTACCCTTCACACTTCACAGATGGCTTCTAATCGTCTGAATGCTTGGTTCTTATAAGTGTGAAGAGTACTCTCAAACACTTCACAACACTTCACACATTATAATTATCTGAGTTAACAAAGAGGAGAATACTGTGAAGTGTGGTGAAGAGTCAAATGCGACACTTCACAGCAATTATCTAATGAATAGTATGTGTTTATTGCCTGTTTGTGAAGTGTGAGGTGTAAAACCGAGACATAGATATTAAATTTTATTTTCCTAGTTAGGAAAAATTTTTTTTCTAACTAGAAAAATAGTTTTCTCTAACTATGGACATTTATGTCCACAGTTATGGACATTTTGTTTCCACACGTTAAAATATCTACTCAATGTCTAATACCCCTGTCGATACTTGCTCTCCTCTTTATCTTCCAGCATATTGAGGTAGGAGGTGTAGCGGCTCTGGCTGATGTAGTGCTGTTCCACAGCCTCACGTACAGCACAACCTGGTTCTGTGCGATGGGTGCAGTTGCCATATTTACACTGGTGGGAGAATTGGAAAATCTCTGGAAAGTAGTGGCCTATTTCCTCCACCTCCATGTCGAAGGTACCAAAGCCCTTGATGCCTGGAGTGTCGATGATGTCGCCTCCGCCTGGCACCTCGTACATCTCAGAAAAGGTAGTGGTGTGCATACCCTTATCGTGCGCAGCAGAGATGATACCTGTGCGAGCCTTGATGTCAAGGTCGGGCAGCAAGGCATTGATGAGGGTGGATTTGCCCACGCCTGAATTGCCAGAGAAGAGTGTCACCTTACCCTTCAGCGCCTCCTTCACCTGCTCAATCCCCTCAGCCTTTAGGGCAGAGAGCTCCATGCACTGGTAGCCAATGGAGGTATAGAGGTGCATTAACGCCTCTAAATAATGATGCTCGTCAGCATCCAGCAGGTCCACCTTATTAAATAAAAGGATAACTGGCACACGGTAGGCTTCTGCCGTGGCTAAGAAACGATCTATGAAAATGGTGTTGGTCTCAGGATGCTTCACAGTGACCATGAGCATGCACTGATCCAGATTGGCAGCGATGATATGGCTCTGTTTCGAGAGGTTGGATGCCTTTCGGATGATGTAGTTCTTGCGGTCTTCTATTTCAGAAATGAAAGCCGTACCTTCCTGATTGCGGATGATCTGTACGTAATCGCCCACTGCCACAGGATTAGTGCTGCGAATGCCCTTCAAGCGGAAGTTCCCCTTGACCTTGCATTCCACAGCATCTCCCTCGTCAGTCTTTACTAAGTACCAACTGCCAGTGTTCTTAACTACTAAACCACGCATCTGAGATTGAGAATTGAGAATTGAGGATTGAGAATTGCCCTGCGGATTGTATCATGGCGGAGCCATAATTCTCAATTCTCAATCTTCAATCCTCAATTAATTTTACACTGTCATGATCTCCTTTTCCTTCTTGGCCAGGAGCTCATCTACTTTCTTGATATACTTGTCATGTACTTTCTTGAGTTCTTCCTC
>JAEEGJ010030854.1_pt1 | contig 10435 bp, 9 predicted proteins | sample 8958761 | NCBI WGS metagenome assembly JAEEGJ01 (sample SAMN16246546, study PRJNA631951) | gut metagenome | biome: gut microbiome; feature: rumen; material: RS-attached | host: Bos | place: Iran: Karaj | collected 2018-10 | reverse complement strand
GCCCCCACCACTTCCCCTTCACCGAGCCCAGCTGCGAGGTGGACGTGCAGTGCTTCGAGTGTCACGGCGAAGGCTGCCGGGTCTGCAAGGGCGAGGGCTGGATCGAAGTGCTGGGCGCGGGCATGGTGCACCCCCGGGTGCTGGCCGGCTGCGGCATCGACCCGGAGGAATACAGCGGCTTCGCCTTCGGCGTGGGCCTGGAACGGCTTGCCATGCGCCGCTTCAGCATCAGCGATCTGCGCCTGATGTTCGAAAACGACGTGCGCTTCCTGCGGCAGTTCTCCTGAGCGGAAAAGGAGGAATAAGGAACAATGAAACTTTCCAGAAACTGGCTGAACGAGTTCACCGAGGTGAACGTTTCCGATAAGGAATTCTGCGACCGCATGACCATGTCCGGCTCCAAGGTGGAAGGCGTGGAGGTGCTGGGCAGCGAGATCACCAACGTGGTGGTGGGCAAAGTGACCGGGATCGAGCGCCACCCCGACAGCGACCATCTCTGGGTCTGCCAGGTGGACGTGGGCCGGGAGGCGCCCGTGCAGATCGTCACCGGCGCCCAGAACGTGCACGCGGGGGACCTGGTGCCCGCAGCCCTGCACAAATCCACCCTCCCCGGCGGCGTGAAGATCGAAAAGGGCAAGCTGCGGGGCGTCCTCAGCGAAGGCATGCTCTGCTCCCTGGGCGAGCTGGGGCTGACGGTGAACGACTACCCCTACGCCATCGCGGACGGCATCTTCATCCTTCAGGAAGACTGCAAGCCCGGGGACGACATTCGGGACGTGGTGGGCCTGCGGGACAGCGTGGTGGACTTCGAGATCACCAACAACCGGCCCGACTGCCTCAGCGTCCGGGGGCTGGCCCGGGAAGCCGCCGTCACCTTCGGCACCGAGCTGAAGCTCCATGAGCCCCGGGTGAAGGGCAGCGGGGACAGCATCCTGAACTATCTGGACGTGGAGATCGCAAATCCGGAGCTCTGCTCCCGCTATACCGCCCGCTTCATCAAAAACGTGAAGATCGCCCCCAGCCCCGAATGGCTGCGGCGGCGGCTCCGGGCCAGCGGCATCCGCCCCATCAACAACATCGTGGACATCACCAACTATGTCATGCTGGAATACGGCCAGCCCATGCACTCCTTCGACTACCGCTGCATCAGCGGCAGCCGCATCGTGGTGCGCACCGCCGCCGAGGGCGAGGAGATGGCCACCCTGGACGGCAGCCCCCGGGCCCTGAAGACCGGGATGCTGGTGATCGCAGACGATACGAAGCCCATCGGTCTGGCCGGCATCATGGGCGGCCAGAACAGCGAGATCACCGAGGACACCGCCTCCGTGGTCTTTGAATCCGCCAACTTCAGCGGCCCCAGCATCCGGAGGACCGCCATCACCCTGGGCATGCGCACCGACGCCTCCTCCCGCTTCGAGAAGGGCCTGGACCCCCTGGGCACCCTTCCCGCCGTGGAGCGGGCCTGCGAGCTGGTGGAGCTGCTGGGCGCGGGCGAAGTGGTGGACGGCGTCATCGACGTGATCGCCAAGGACAGCGCCCCCACGAAGCTGAAGCTGGAGCCGGAGAAGATCGACCGGCTGCTGGGCGTGCATACGGAGCCCGCCTTCATGAAGAAGGTGCTGACGGACCTGGGCTTCACCTTCGAGGGCGACGTGATGACCGTGCCCTCCTGGCGGGGCGACGTGAGCCATTACAGCGACATTGCCGAGGAAGTGGCCCGGTTCTACGGCTACGACGTGATCCCCGCCACCGCCTTCAAGGGCACCACCGCCCAGGGCGGCCTGACGGAAAAGCAGCAGCTGGAACGGGATCTGCGGCACCTCTGCCGGGACCTGGGATACAGCGAGGCCCTCACCTATTCCTTCATGGGCCAGAGCGACTATGACCTGGCCGGGATGCCCAAGGATCACCCCCTGCGGGATTCCTTCGCCATCCTGAACCCCCTGGGCGAGGACAGCTCCATCATGCGCACCACCCTGCTGCCCACCATGCTCAAGTGCATGAGCCTCAACGCCGCCCACCGCAACAAGGACGTGAAGCTCTTCGATCTGAGCAAGGTCTATCTCCGGGAAGAGGGCAGCATCCTGGCCAGGGAGGAAAAGCACCTGGCCCTGGGCGTCTACGGCGAGGGGGCGGACTTCTTCGCCCTGAAGGGCTGCGTGGAGGCCATCCTCAAGCAGCTGCGGGTGCCGGGCGTCCGCTTCGAGGCCGACAAGGCCCACTTTGCCTTCCATCCCGGGCGCTGCGCCGATATCCTCGCCGAGGACGGCACGGTGCTGGGCACCTTCGGAGAGCTGCACCCCAATGTGCGCAAGGCCTGCGGCATCAGCGCGAACGCCGCCGCTGCGGAGCTGAATTTCGAGCTGCTGTGGGACCGGCGGGCCCCCGAACCCCTGTATCAGCCTCTGCCCCGCTTCCCCGCCGTGCTGCGGGACCTGGCTCTGGTCTGCGAGGAGAGCACCACCGTCCACCAGCTGAGCCAGACCATCGCCGCGGCGGGCGGAAAGCTCCTGAAGGAGGTCTCCTTCTTCGACGTCTATCGGGGCGCGCCCATCCCCGCCGGGAAGAAGAGCGTGGCCTTCTCCCTCAGCTTCCGGAAGGAGGATTCCAGCCTCACCGACAGCGAGATCGAGCCGGTCATGACGGCGATCCTGCACGCGCTGGAGGAAAAGCTGCAGGCAAAAATCCGCTGAACAGCCTCATTCTTTCTTTACACCGCGGTTTTTTTGGGGTATACTAGCACCCATAAAAGAACTCTCTCGGTAAGGAGGCCGTGCCATGGACCAGTTCACGCGCAAATTCGGCATCGTCGATAAGCGCACCGAGACGCGGGAGATCATCACCGCCGTCTACGACGCGCTGCTAGTAAAGGGCTACAACCCCATCAACCAGATCGTGGGCTATATCCTCACCGAGGACCCCACCTATATCACGAACTATAAGAATGCACGGACCCTCATCAGCCACCTGGACCGGGACGAGCTTCTTCAGGAACTGGTGCGCAGTTATCTGAACCAGTGACGGAAACCATCGGCTGCGGCTCCCCAACGGGAGCCGCAGTTTTCCCTGTCTGGGGACCCGGGGACGGCTCGGCTTGACATCCACGGGGAAATGGATTAGAATAAAGTGCTATGTCAGGAACATCCGGCTCCATCGCGCGCCGGTTTTCCCCGTGTGGGAGATAAGGAGGAACCATGGCAGAAAAGAAAGCTCTGACCTATAAAGGGCGGCCCCTGCGCCGGAAGGACAATCTGGTTTACTACGGAAATATGTCCGACAAATACGTCGTCATGCTCCAGATCATGGAAACGGAACCCCTGGAGGATCTGAACCTGGCCAAGCGGGTCTCCGTGCAGCTCCAGCTCACCGATCCGGACATCCGTTCCCGGGACCGGGTGGTGAAGAAAGCCGAAAAGGAAGGCTTCTATATTGCCCTGGATCTGGGCGCCGTCTGGCTGGAGCGTGCCCTGGCCGCGGGTTGAGCGGCAGCGTATACGGAAGGACAAAGGAATACCATGAGAAAGAGAATCAGAATCATTGCCGCCATCCTGGTGATGGCGCTGCTGCTGGCCTTCCCTGCGCTGGCCCTCTCACCGGGGACGGCAAGGGTCACAGGCAATGCCCTGCGTTTCCGTGCGGCACCCAGCCTGGACGCGGAGGTCCTGCGTCTGGCGGACAAGGGCACGGTGGTGGAGATCCTGGAGGATCTGGGCGAGTGGTGCCGCGTCCTGTGGGACGGCGACGAGGGCTACATGAGCTCCCGTTATCTGGAACAGCTGACCGTGGCAGAGGCAGAGTCTGAGCCGGAACCCACGCCCGAGCCTACTCCCGAGCCGACCCCGGAACCTACGCCGGAGCCGACCCCCGAACCCGCCCCCGCTCCCGCGCCTGTGCCGGAAGGCACTGCCTATCAGCCCAAGCCGGAAGGCGCGTCTCAGGAGCAGGAGGAAGAAGAGGCCTCTGAGGATGAGGACGACGGCGAATATCCCTGCCCCGGCACGCTCACCGGAAATGCGGTCCGCTTCCGTGCGGGCCCCAGCCTGGAAGCCGATGTTTACGACTTCTTCAACGCCGGGCGCCGGGTCACGGTGCTGGGCAAGGAGGGGGACTGGTACCGGGTGGAAGCCGGGGGAAAGACCGGCTATCTGTTCGCAAAGTATGTCCGCCTCTCGGAGAAGCGGGAGGACAGGGAGCTGCCGGAAACGGGCGACTTGGCCCAGTCCGTCATTCAGCTGGCTGAGGACAACCTGGGCGTGGCCTACCGCTATGGCGGCGCTTCCCCCGACGGCTTCGACTGCTCCGGCCTAGTGTACTACTGCTTCCTCAACAGCGGCCTGAAGCTCAATCGCACCGCCTCGGGCCAGTATACCCAGGGCGTTTATGTGGAGAAGGACGAGCTGGAGCCCGGGGACCTGGTGTTCTTCGTCAGCCCCGGCACCTGGACCATCGGCCACGTGGGCATCTACATCGGGGACGGGGAATTCATCCACGCCTCCACCGGTTCCCATGAAGTGGTCGTCAGCGAGCTGAGCGGCAGCTACTGGACAAGCTATTACTACGGCGCCCGCCGCATCACGGAATAATCTAGACACACGAACCTCCGGGGGATCCTCCCGGAGGTTTTGTTATCCATTATTCACGCAAAGCGGTTGCAGACTGCTTCCCTGTTTGCTATACTTTTCTCAGAATTCCAAAAGAAAGAAGGACGAATCATGTCTGTTTATACCATCGACATCGCCGGAATGAAGCGGGACCTTCCCATCTGCCCGCTGAACGAAAATCTCTCCATCGGCGCTTTCGTCATGTTCGGGGATGTGGAGCTGACCATCCACTGCGCGGCCGAGCTGCTGAAAAAGCTGCCCGCATGCGACTACCTGATCGCACCGGAAGCGAAGGCCATCCCCCTGATCTACGAAATGAGCCGTCAGAGCGGCCTCCCCTATCTGCTGGCGCGGAAAAAGGCGAAGGCTTACATGAGCGGCGTTTTCCGCGTGGACGTCCAGAGCATCACCACCGCCGGGACCCAGACCCTGGTCATCGACACCGCCGACGCGGAGCGGATGAAGGGCAAACGGATCGTCATTCTGGACGACGTGATCTCCACCGGGGAAAGCCTCCGGGCCATGGAGACCCTGGTGAACGAGGCCGGGGGCATCATCGTGGGCAGAATGGCCGTTCTGGCTGAAGGGGACGCGGCAAAGCGCACGGACATCACCGTGCTGGCGCCTCTGCCTCTGTTCCGGCCCGACGGCAGCGTGCTTTGATCCCGTCATGGCGGCCAACACGAATATCCGCACCGTATGGAGCGAAGCCGGGGTGCCGGATTGTCCCCTGGGAGAGTATCCCAGGCCCCAGTTCATGCGTCCGGCCTGGTTCTGCCTCAACGGGAGCTGGGACTATGCCGTGCTGCCCAACGGGCGGGAGCCGGAAGAATACCGGGACCGGATCCTGGTGCCCTTCTCCCCGGAAACGGCCCTCAGCGGGGCCGGGCGGGGCCCGGACAACGGCGAGACCGCCTGGTACCGCCGCCGTTTCACCCTGCCCGCAGGCTTCATGAAGGACCGGCTGCTGCTCCACTTCGGGGCGGTGGACCAGTCCTGCGAGGTCTTCGTCAACGGGCGCAGCGCCGGGACTCACGAGGGGGGCTATACGCCCTTCACCCTGGATGTGACCGCCCTCGCCTCCCCCACGGCTGAAAACACCCTCACCGTGGCCGTGCGGGACGAGACTTCCGAGGGGGCGGGGACTTACGGCAAGCAGTCCCTCAATCCCCGGGGCATCTGGTATACCGCCCAGAGCGGCATCTGGCAGACGGTCTGGATGGAGAGCGTACCGGAAGCCCACTTCACCGGCATCCGCATCACCCCCGGCGATAGAAAGACCGTCACGCTGCAGCTGCCCGACCCCATGGAAGGGGACGCTTACGCCGTGTTCCAGAGCGGGCATCGGGTGCTCAGCGGGCGCTTCGACCTGCGGGGGAAGGCGGAATTCACCCTGCCCGACGGGATCCTCTGGACGCCGGAGAAGCCTTTCCTTTACGATCTTCTGTTGAAACGGGGCAGCGACCTGGTGAAATGCTATTTTGCCCTGCGCACTTTCCGGGCGGAAAAGGGCGAATTGCTGCTCAACGGAGAGCCCATCTTCTTCACGGGGCTGCTGGACCAGGGCTACTGGCCGGAGAGCCTCTACACCCCGCCCTCCGACGAGGCCATGATCTACGACATCGAGACCGCAAAAAGCATGGGCTTCAACCTTCTGCGCAAGCATGTGAAGGTGGAGCCCGCCCGCTGGTACTACCACTGCGACCGGCTGGGGATGCTGGTCTGGCAGGACATCCCCAACGGCGGCGCGCCCTATTCCCCCCTGTGGACGATGGTCCTCCCCTTCCTGGGCATCCAGGTCTCCGATCACAGCTACGGGCGCTTCGGCCGCCGCTACGAGCGGGCCAGAAAGCTGTTCCTCCGGGAGGCGGAGGAGATCGTCCATGGGCTTTACAACAGCCCCAGCGTGGTGGCCTGGACCCTCTTCAACGAGGGATGGGGCCAGTTCGACACAGACAAGCTCACGGCGAAGGTGAAGGAATGGGACGGCAGTCGCTGCGTGGATTCGGCCAGCGGCTGGCACGACCAGCACACGGGAGATTTTCACAGCGTCCACCGCTATTTCGGCAAACAGAAGCTGCGCCCGGATCCCCGGGTGCAGGCCATCACGGAATTCGGCGGCCTTAGCCTGACCGTGGCCGGTCACGCCGCGCCCGGGCGGGGCTTTGGCTACCGCAGGGTCTCCGGCACCGGGGAGCTGACCGCCGCTCTGGAAAGGCTCTATCGGGAACAGATCATCCCCCTGAAGGCGGAAGGTCTCCGGGCCTGCGTCTATACTCAGCTCAGCGACGTGGAGACGGAGCGCAACGGGCTGCTCACCTGGGACCGGAAGGTGCTGAAGGCGGACGCCGGGAAGCTCCTGGCCCTGAACGAAGAGCTGAAGGCGGCCGAATGATCCGCCGCAACATGCCGACAGGTAAAAACGGGAAACCTGAACTGCTCAGGTTTCCCGTTTTCTTTATCCATCGGCGCTCCGCGCTCCGTGGCACTTTTTGAACTTTTTTCCGCTGCCGCAGATGCAGGGACCGTTTACCCGGGGCTTCAACCGCCCCGCCGCATACTCTTCCAGCAGCTCCGCCGGGGTGTTCCCCCCCAGGCACCAGAGGCGTACCTGCTTTTTGATCTCCGCCACCCGCTCTTCATCCGGCGCCAGGCCGAATTCCGCGAAGAGGGGCGCATGGTCCTCCGTCCCCAGCTCCATGCGCAGCACGGCATAGAGGGTATCCGCGAAGGCGGTGGCCTTCTCCTCCGCGTCCTCCTCTCCGGCTTCCCGGAAAGCATCCTCCGCTTCCAGCCGCCAGAGCTCCAGCTCGTGGAACACGTCGTAATAATCCCCGTCGCCCAGGCGCAGCAGCTTTTCATGGACGGGCAGATAGCGGGGCAGGCCCTCCCGCGCCGCCATGTAAGGCTGGGCCTCCTCCGGGCTCAAGCCCCGGTGCAGGAGCAGGTTCCCTTCCACGGAATAATAAGTACCGTCCGCCAGGCTGCGCAGCATGGCTTCCGCTTCCTCATTCCACTTCACTTCCGTCCTCAGCCGCAGCATTTCCCCGAAATCGGCCAGGAACAGCGCGCCGTAGAGCTTCACGGCAGCCTGGGCATAGGCGTCCAGGGTGTCATGGAGCTGCTTGCGCCGGGGAAAATCGGAATTCTTCAGGTCCCGCCAGAGGGTGCGCACCTCCGTGGGCACCACCAGATAGATCTCCTCCCCCACCAGATAGGGCTGGAGCAGGCAGAAGCCGATGACCCCGGTGTGCATGGGGAGGAACACTTCCTTCTCCTTGATGAAGGGGGCCTCCGCCGCCTTGGCAAAGAGGGCATAATCCGCCGGGGGCAGCGCCATCAGCAGCATGGAGATGTTCCCGGCGTCCGTCATCCAGGCATAGAGGTTCTGGGCGCCGGTGAGCTGCTTCAGCCGGTCCCGGGCCTCCTTCCCCCGGCGTTCCAGAATGGCGGCCAGGGCAAATACGGGTTCGCCGGTGTCTGCCAGCGCCCGGTTTCTTTCGTCGATCTGATCCAAATCTCGTTCCTTCCGTTATTTCACCGCTTGGGGCTCCGGCTGCGCGGAAGCGCGCCGGGCCTCTTCCTCTTCCTCCAGCACCCGGTAGGCCACCTTGCCCACCAGGGTCTTGGGCAGCTCATCCCGGAATTCGATCTCCTTGGGGATGGCGTATTTGGCAATGTTCTTGCGGCAGTAGGCCATGATCTCCTGCTTCGTCTCCTCCGTGGGGGGCACGCCCTCCTTCAGCATGATAAAGGCCTTCACCACCTGCATCTTATAGGCGTCGGGGATGCCGATGACGCAGCTCATATGCACCTTCTCATGAGCGTCCAGGATGTTCTCCAGCTGGCCGGGATAGACGTTGTAGCCGGAGGTGATGATCATCCGCTTGGCCCGGCCCCGGAAGTAGATGAAGCCCTCGTCGTCCATGGTGCCCAGGTCGCCGGTGTAGACCCAGGTCAGCCCGTCGGCATGGGTGCGCAGGGTCTGTGCCGTCTCCTCCGGATGGTTCATATATTCCTTCATGACCGTGGGACCGGCCAGGAGGATCTCCCCTTCCTCCCCATAGGGCAGCTCCTCGTCGGTGCCGGGCTTGACGATCTTGATAAAGGTGTCCGGGAAGGGCACGCCGATGCTGCCCTCCTTGAACATGTGGGGCGGCGTCAGGCAGCAGGCCGTCACCGTCTCGGTGGTGCCGTAGCCCTCCCGCACCTGAATGGAAGCATTGTGGTCATAAAGGAACTTGTCGAATTTCTTTTTCAGTTCCACGCTGAGGCTGTCGCCGCCGGAAAAAACGCCCTTCAGGCTGCTGAGGTCCGCATTGTCCATATCCGGCAGGCGCAGCAGCGCTTCGTAGAGGGTGGGCACGCCGGCGATGAAATTGCAGCGGTATTTGGTGATCTGCCTGGCGTAGCTCTTGGCGGTGAAACGGGGGATCAGGATGCAGCGGCCGCCCTGGGCCAGCATGGTGTGGATGCAGACGCCCAGGCCGAAGCCATGGAACAGGGGCATGGCTGCCAGCATCTTGTCGCCGGGGCGGAACATGGGATTGGCCGCCACCACCTGGCGGCTCAGCGCGTTGAAATTCAGGTTGGTGAGGACGATGCCCTTGGTGGTGCCGGTGGTGCCGCCGGAATAAAGGATCACGGCGGGGTCCTCCCCCTTGCGTTCCACCTTGTAATTCCAGGAGCAGGACTGCCCCAGCCTCATGAATTCCTTCCAGCGGATGACAGGCGCGTCTGCGGGGATCTTTTTGATCTTTCGCCCCTCGGTGAGCATATACCCCGCCCGGACGGGCCGGCTCAGCTCGTCCTTTACGCTGGCGATGATGATGTTCACCACCTTGGTATTCTGCCGGACCGCCTCGAATTTATTGTAGAACTGGTCCAGGGTGATGACGCTGTAACTCTCCGACTCGTTGAGGTAGAATTCGATCTCCTTCTCCGCGGAAAGAGGGTGGATCATATTGCTGATGCCTCCCACCAGGTTCACCGCATAGAACATGAAGATCGCCTGGGGGCAGTTGGGCATGGCGATGGTGATCCGGTCCCCGGCGCGGACGCCCAGCGTTTTCAGGCTTTTGGCGCAGTTTTCCACCTGCTCCACCAGCTTCCGGTAGGTGGTGGACTTCCCCATAAAATCAAAAGCGACGTTGTCCGGGTATTTTCCGGCGACCTCCCGCACGGCATCGAACATGGAGCCCTGCGGGTATTCCAAATGGAGCGGAACGCCGCCCATATTGTCCTTCCAGGGTATTCTTTCCGTGATATACATGACTTGCTCCTCCTCCCGATCGGCAGAACGATCGTCGGGATTATTATATATCAATCCCGGGAAAAATGGTAGCCATATTTTACCTCTCCCGAGGCGTTCTGTACCGGCGCCGCGCCCCGTAGAATAGACCGGAAGGATTTGTGAAAGGAGGCGGCTCATTTGCAGTGCAGGATCGCGGACCTCCGATGCAAGGAGGTGGTGAACGTCGCGGACGGGATGCGCCTGGGGAACGTGGAGGACGTGCTGGTGGACACCGGCAGCGGACGGGTAATGGCGCTTGTGGCGCCGGGACCATGCCGCTTTCTGGGTCTCTTCTTCCCCGGCGACGACATCATCATCCGTTGGGAGTGCGTGCGCCTGATCGGGGAAGGCCTGATCCTGGTGGAGATACGGGGAGAGTGCGAACGCTGCAAACGCCCGAGGCGCTGGTTTTTTTAGCGCCGGAAGCGGGGCCGGTCCGAACCGGCCCCGCTCAAGCTGTCGACAAAGTGTCGACAGCTTGAGCAGCGAAATCAGAATTGTATTCTGATTTCGCAAGGATATAACGTGAAGGGGGATTCCC
>JAEEGJ010030852.1_pt1 | contig 10435 bp, 8 predicted proteins | sample 8958761 | NCBI WGS metagenome assembly JAEEGJ01 (sample SAMN16246546, study PRJNA631951) | gut metagenome | biome: gut microbiome; feature: rumen; material: RS-attached | host: Bos | place: Iran: Karaj | collected 2018-10 | reverse complement strand
TCAAAGGGACTAAAACGCAAAAAGAGAGCCCCGGGAGAGGTCTCTGTTTGGAGGTGCGTAGCGGAATCGAACCACTGTGACAGGTTTTGCAGACCTGCGCCTAGCCACTCGGCCAACGCACCGGATAGGAATGCAAAGATACTACAATTATTTGAATTTGCAAACTACACTATGACCTTTATCCTGAATCCCCTGCTCGTAGACTCTTCGATAATCTCCTTCGACATAGCGCGTACCATCATCATTGAAATATCGTCGATGCCCTCCTCGGCAAGCGGCGAGCTCGTACGGCCCTCCATCATAAAGGCGACCGCAGTCTCACTCTGCTGGGCATTGTAGCTCAGCACCACGTGGAGCGGCAGGAAATCCTTCAGCACCACCTGGGTCATCTCTTCGGTGATGTGCGTCAGGGCGTCACGCTTCTCAGGCACGTTGTACTTGATGCAGAACTGCGACATTTCCGACTGCATTCCGTAGAAGTCGAAGTCGGGGCTCGTGATATCGAATTTCAGCTTCTGGATACGCTGCACGAAGGCTTTGGTGGCGCTGTGGACAGGATTTTTGAATATCTGCTCCGGGGTGCCGTCTTCGTAGATCAGCCCCTCGTTCATAAAGAACACGCGGGTGCTGACCTCGCGGGCGAATTCCATTTCGTGCGTCACGATAAGCATCGTCATGCCGGTGTCGCGGGCAAGCTGGCGGATGACGCTCAGCACCTCCCCCACCATCGTGGGATCGAGCGCGGATGTCGGCTCGTCAAACAGCACAGCCTCCGGCTTCATCGCAAGGCAGCGGGCAATTGCGACCCTCTGTTTCTGGCCACCGGACAAAGTGGACGGAAAGACGGACGCCTTCTCAGCCATTCCCACCTTGCGGAGCAGGGCCATACCCTCTGCCTTGGCCGTCTCCACATCCATTTTCAGGAGCCGGCAGGGGGCGAATATGACATTCTCGAGCACTGTCATATCCCCGAACAGGTTGAAGCTCTGGAACACCATCCCCATACGCTTGCGCAGCCTGGAGAGAGAATAGCCCTTGGAAAGAATATTCTCGCCGTCCACCAGTATTTCGCCTCCGGAAGGGGTTTCAAGCCCGTTCAGCATACGAAGGAAAGTGCTCTTGCCCGTACCGGAAGGGCCGATGATGCTTATCACCTCCCCCTGGCTTATCTCGCAGTTGACATCCTTCAGCACGCGGAGCGAAGAGCCGTCGGGGTTGGAGTACACCTTGCTTATGTGCCTTACTGAAATGTTCATACCCTGCACGTTTTCTTAAAAATGAGTTTCAGCAGCCAGGTTATGATCCAGGCAAGCAGGAAGTAAAGTATAGTGACAACCAGCAAAGGCAGGAGCGCATCAAAAGTACGGCTCCTGATGATGTCGCTGGCGCGGGTCAGGTCGTGGATGGCGATGTAGCCGACTATGGACGTGCCTTTCAGCAGCGACACGCACTGCCCGGTGTAGAGAGGCAGGCCTTTCTTTACGGCCTGGGGCAGAACGATGCCGGAAAAAGTCTGGAAACGGGTGAAGCCGAGAGCAAGGCCGGCTTCGGTCTGGCCGCGCGGCACGGAATCCAGGGCGGTGCGGAACACTCCCCCGGCGCTGGCGGCAAAATTAAGTCCGAATGCAATCACGGCTATGCTACTGGCGCTTATGCCGGCTCCGCCGAACACCACGTAGAACATTATCAGGAGCAGCACCAGCATAGGTATGCGTTCCATAAATGCCTTATACAAAGACGCCGTCTGCTTCATCCACCGGCGTTTGCTGCCGGACATGAAGCACAGGCCAATGCCCAGGATGGAGCCCAGCAGTATGGACAGTAAGGTAATCTTTATGGTCTCCCACAAGCCGTCCGTGATGAAACGCCAGCGGCCCTCGACTATAAGGTTCTGATTAATACCATCTTTGAACTTCTGCCACAGGGATGTGCTGCTGCGCCCGGCATCATCGTCCCGCACAAAATAGGAACAATGGTAATAATGGTACGGAGTGCTGAAATCGAAACGCTGCAGGCGTTCTTCGGTCACGAACACGCAGCCCATCATTATGTCTATGTCTCCGGTCTGCAGGCTCATCATTATGGAGGCGGTAGCGAGCGACTTGAACACGATCGGACGCCCCAGATACTCCCCGAACAGATACATCAGTTCGCTCTCGATGCCGAACCAGTCCTGTTCGATACGGAAGGAGACGGGCGCCACAGCGCCGGCCGTACCCACCACGATGGGCTCTCCGGGCTCATTGTTGGGATACACGTGGAGAGGGTCGGGATATTGGCCGTCACAATCCAGCCAGACAGCCCGCAGGCTGTCCACGACGCCGCTCGCAGTGGCCCGGGCAAAGAACTCGTTGTAGGCCGAGAGCAGGTCCTTCTCAGATTTTCTGAAGCCGAAGGCCGCCGGATAGGACTCCTTTCCCTTGAAGGCCACCTTCAGGCCCATTTCCTTCAGATGGTCGGGAGCGAAAACGACCTCGTCGTGGACACCAACGTCCACCAGCCCGTTCACTATGGCATTTGCCTGGTCGGCCTCGGTGTTGAAACGGAGCACCTCCACATCGCCACGGGCGGACAGGTCCATATCATAGCAGGACCCCGTGACCACTCCTACCTTGAGCCCGGATATATCCTCCTCGCAAACGATAGCCCGTTTCTTCGCAGGGCCACCCGAGCATGCAACGGCAAGCAGCAGGGAAAACAGGAATAGTATCTTCGTTCTGAGAAACATTGAATAGCGCCTAAAGCAATTATGCAAATATATGATTATTTCCGCATTTTTCAATATATTTGCCGTATGTTTAAGACCCTGAAACGCATAGCCCTCGTCCTTCCGGTCTTACTTCTGGTAATTCCGGTCCGCGCCGAGTCGAACGAGCATGAGCTCGGACAAACCCTCCGTTCGCTGCGCACCGAACTGCGCAAAGACTACCAGAAGCGCACTGCAGCCGAAAAAAGGTTCACCGACCAGTACCGGAACCAGCGCAGGCAGATGGTAGCCACTATGAAGAGATCCAACGAGCTGTCCCTGCTCCTGTATTCCCAGAAGCAGGACTACACCTTCGACCTCACATACGCGCTGGGCACCGTGACGAAAGAGTATAACGAGTACACATCCCGCCGCCGCCCCTACGATAGGATTGTCACGAGCCTGGACTGGGATATCGACCGCTTTGCCAGGCTTCTGGAAGCGCTTCGCCGCATACCCCCGGAGATCTCCAGGATAAAGATAATCCCCGACAGCCTCGCCTACCACAACGACAGTCTCGACAGGATGAGGCCGATCTTTCCTGCCATAAAGAACAAAAAGGAGCTTGAAAGGCTGCGCAAGGCCATAGCCGAGCGCATGGCTGCTGACACTCTCAACAACAACGGCAGCAGCAACCGTCCCTTCCTTCTGACCGAAGAGGAGGAAATCGACAGGGATTCCTGCATCTTCTACGCTGCGGAACTGCTGAAAATGAGCGCCGGGAGCAAAACCCGCGTCGTCACCGACAGCACCCACTACCAGCGGGCATATCTCCACCTGAAAGAATCCTACGACTATGCTTCCGAGCGCACCAAGCAGCTTCAGGAGCGTATCTTCGTGCAGGGCCAGACGCCGTATTCCACAATCCTCAAGAGTTTCGGAATGCAATGGGCATTTGCGTCCAGGGAAATGGGAGAAAGGTATAATTTTGAACATTTCGAAAGAATCGACCCCGGAACCATAAGCTTCAGCAGCCCCTCTCGTGGCCCCATCCTCGTTGCTTTTCTCTTATTTGAAATTATCGGCCTGGTGCTGCTGGTCCTGATTATTTTGCTGCTTTTCAAGCTGGCCGTCCGGATTTTCAAAGGGCTCAAAAAGTCTGTATCCAAGGAGCAGCACTTCAGCATAGTGGTGCTGATCGCCGTCATCCTGAACGGCATCATCCTGATTGTCAACACCGAAAAAGACACCAATTTCATATCTTCGGCAGCTTCGCTGATGGGCACCTACCTCTGGCTTCTCGGAGCCACGGTCGCCGCCCTGCTTATACGCCTCGACCCCAAGGGCCTGCGAGGCGGCATCAAGCTTTACCTGCCGCTGATGATAACCGCCCTGGTCGTGATCGGCCTGCGCATAGTGTTCATGCCCAACAGGATGCTCAACATACTGTTCACTCCCCTGCTCCTGGTGTTCTTCATCTGGCAGTTCATAGTTTGCCTGAAGTACGGCACGAAAGCCAGCGGCTACGACAGGACGCTCGGGTGGCTCACCCTCCTCACCCTGGGAGCCGCCACCGCCGCAAGCTTTTTCGGCTACATCTTCGTGGCGCTCCTGATAATGGTCTGGTGGTTCTTCCAGATAGCCACTATCCTGACGCTTGTGACCATTTTCCACCTGCTGGAACAGTTCAGGGACAAGCAGCTGAAAGAAATAGTGGATGAATACAAGAAGCGCCTCACCTTTGTCAGCGCCGCCGAAAGGGACAACCTGCTGTTCGGCGCCACCTGGGCCTATGACTTCGTGAAAACTGTCGTCGTGCCTGTGCTGGCCATATTCTCAATCCCGTTCTGCATCAAACTGGCCCTTGGCGTGTTCGACTTCACGGACATCTTCGATTCCATCTACAGCCACAACTTCATCAACCTCACCAATCCCGACGGAGCCCCGGCTTTCCGCCTGTCGTTCAAGAGCATAGTACTCCTGTCCTGCCTGTATTTCATCTTCCGCTACATCAACTACGCGGCATACTCGCTGTTCCAGAATTTCCGCTACTCCGCCCAGCTCAAACGCACCGGAAGAAAGACTGTGCGCAAGGATGAAATCAACTTCTCCCTGGGCAAGAGCATCATCAGCATACTCGTGTGGTTCACCTATATCATAGTGATCATAGTCACGCTGAAGATTCCGACCACCTCGCTGACGATTGTTGCCGGTGGTCTCTCCGCCGGTATCGGTATCGCCCTGAAGGACGTCCTGAACAACTTCATCTACGGCATCCAGCTGATGTCAGGCCGCGTGCGGGTGGGCGACTGGATCGAGTGCGACGGCGTGCGCGGCAAGGTGACCAACATCAGCTACCAGAGCACCCAGATCGAGACGCTGGAGAATGCCGAGATGTCGTTCCTCAACGCCACCTTGTTCAATAAGAACTTCAGCAACCTGACCCACAACAATTCCTACGAATTCATCAAGATCATCGTGGGCGTGAGCTACGGGACCGAGGTGGAGACTGTGCGCCAGGTGCTTGTCGATGCGATGCAGGAGCTTCGGACGAAAGACAATTACGGCCGCGAGGTGGTGGATCCCAAGAGGGGCATCTACGTCGTGTTCGACAGTTTCGGAGACAGTTCCGTCAATCTTGCCGTCAAGCAGTATGTGCTTGTGGCTGAGCGCATTGCCTACGTGGACAAGGCCAAGGAAGTCATCTACGACGCCCTCAACAAGGCGGGCATCACCATCCCGTTCCCGCAGCGCGACATCCACGTCATCGGCGAATAACGGCACTTGCCACTATATCCGAGACGGCGGCCCTCATTTCCTTGAGCGAGCCGTCGTCTTCCGGATGTACGCGGTTCGCAAGAAGCACCACAGCAAAGCCGGCCTCGAGGTCGATGACCATCGAAGGCCCGGTGTAGCCGGTGTGGCACAAAGTGCGGCCCGGGGTGGTCAGATGGCCGTTCGGGCTGGAGTGGCTGCTGGAGACGTCCCAGCCGAGGGCTCGGCCGACCGAAGGGTCGTTCTCCTCAGGCACGGTCGCCATAAGCCGGACAGTTTCGGGTTTGAGCACACGACGGCCGCAGACTTCCCCGCCTCCAAGGATTGCAGCCGCTATGACGGAAAGGTCCTCAGCGTCGGAGAACACGCCGGCGTTGCCGGAATTGCCTCCATTAAGCCGCCTTGCCAGGGGATCGTGAACCCTGCCCAGCAGCGGCAGGCCGTCCGCCTGGACAGTGGTCGGAGCTATGAGCGGCAACAGGTCTGGACGCGTTTCTTCGGGCAGGTAGCAGGTGTGTCTGAGTCCAAGCCGGTCGAACACTTCGCGCTGGGCATAGTCACAGAGGCGCTCCCCGGTGACGCGCTGGAGTATGTTCTGCAGCGTGACGAAATTCAGGCAGCTGTACATAAAGTCCGTTCCGGGGCGGAAGTTCCGCTGCACTTCCCTGGCTATATAGGTCATAGTCGAGTCGGGACAGGGCTCGCCGTAGCGTTCGGAGACGGCATCCACGTCCAGGTACGGGGAAAGTCCGGAACTGTGGGTGAGGAGGTCGCGGACCGTGATATCGACCTGCTCCCGCGTATTTGTATCCGTCCAGGGTGCGAATTCCGGAATGTAGCGCTTCACCTCGTCGCAAAGACCTATGCTGCCGCGTTCGATGAGCTGCATTATGGATATGGTGGTGCCGACGCATTTGGAGACGGATGCCAGGTCGAAGACCGTTTCAGGGGTCATCCTGAGGGTGTCGGGCACGACCTGCCGGTCGCCATAGGCCTTCAGATAGGCTATCTTGTCGCCGCGAACAACGGAGATCACGGCTCCCGGGGTCATTCCGTCGCTGATATTCTTCAGTATCACGGAATCGACCTTGCAGAGTATCTCAGGGTCCATTCCGGCTTCTTCGGGGCTGACTCGGGACAGTCCGCCGGGAGTCCGGGCCGTGCAGGCGCTTATGGCCAGCGAGAGGAGAAGTATTCTAAGTCTCATTGATTGAAGTATTTTCGTCCGTAATCCCGGAGGTAGGCTTTCAGCGCCTCGCCTTCTATGATCTCAACATCTCCCATCAGGCCGGAGATGAAGCGCGCTGCTCCCTGGAGCTGGTAGATGTCGGTCTCCAGTATCCAGCGGTCTCCGTCCCGGCGAGTATACCTGCTGGCGAGGGGGTATTCCTCCTCCAGCAGGTTCTTGGCCATCAGGCTCATATCCAGCACGATATGGATGGGATTGTCGCCGGTCATACGGAAAACGTCCATTCCCGAGCGGTGGTGCTCTGCTTCCTTCTCCCAGGGCGTGTCAAGGATATCCACAGAACCGATCCGGGAGATTTTGAAGGTCTTGTTGCGGCCGTCTTCAAGGTCCAGCGCCCAGACGTCGGCATAGTCGGAGGTGAAGCCGAAGGGCTCGATGCGGCGGTCGCGTATGGTGTGGGAGCTGCCTGATTCGTAATCGCGCAGCACCGCCTGCAGCTTGTCCTGGGCCGCCCTCCCGAGGGCGTCGATATGGGCGGAATTGCTCTGGCCGCCCACGAAGTCGGCTATGCTGGTGGAACGGTAGATCGCCGATAGTTTCTCCTTCAAGCCGGACTTCAGGCTGTTGGTCGGAACGAGCTGGTCTATAAGGGAATTCACAAGGTATGCTTCCTCTTCCGAGAAGTATATGAGCTTGTCCAGGTCCACGGTTTCCAGGGGCATTTCGGCGAGCTTGTAGATGTCGCCGCGGAGCTTCACCACGGTGAAGCCCGCGCTCTTGAAAGTGTCGAGATAGCGGTATACCGTCCTGGGCGACATCTCGAGTTTCCGCCCCAGTTCGGCTATGGAGTAGTTGACATTGCCCGAGAGATACTTCATCAGGCGCAGCATCCTTTCAAGTTTCGGCTGGTCCATTCCGCATTTTTGCGCAAGATACGGATTTTTGCCGGAATGTCAGCGGTTCCTTTTGCCTCGGGGTGCCCGTACCGGTCCAAATCCAGGACCCCTACCTACGAAAACCACCGCTTTTCGCCCCTACCCTGCCACCGGCATGGACCAGTACATGCGCCGCCCCTACTCAACGATTTAAAAGCCCTAACCGTTTACCCAGGGTAACCTATTCAATCGTCAGCGGCACCTGAGGAATCCACTGTTTGTGCTTAACCCACATGAAGCCCTCTGTTCTGGTAATAACGGCTACGTCTATCGGGCCACCGACAGATTCCTCTGAGGAACTGATATGTCGGTGCAGGTTAGTGACAGATACAAGGCTTTCGGCCATATCAGCCATGTCTTCAAGGTTGAACGAATCAACGGCATCCACTACCCCGTCACTGAACTCAGTGTTTGAATAATCGTCAACCGCTTCATCAAACTCATCATTCAGAGCATTCAGGTCCAGGCCTTCAACTACGTCAAGATACTTTTTCGGCGCCCCGGCGTTCTTTAGGGCCTCAAGAGCCATTTCTTTCGACTTTGAGGCGGTATGCTTGTTCATGTTGGAAACCACGTCACGGAAACTGGGATTGATACCATCTACCAGTGTGTGCATGACATCCGACTGTGCAAAAGGATGGATTACGGCAGTCTCCTGTGGGGATATTTCGTCTGACTCGTCCGTTGCCGTGAAATGGCGTATCCGACCATCAAACTCTCCCGAAACATATATCGGTATCAACGAAGGATAGATGTCCTTTTCGCCGTATCCGACGAAAACGATGCCGGTTCCCTGATAGAAACACTTGGAGCGCATGTATGCGAACACCATTTTTTCCCACTTGTCCCGGAAGTCTTTGCCGAAGCCGTCATCCTCATACTGTTCCGCCATTGAATCAAAGAGTTCCGACGCGTACATCCTCATCTGGTCAATGGTATAATTCTCCATCTCAGAACATACTCCCACCTCGTCAAAGTGCTCTTCGAATTCCTTGATTGTGTTATTGATGATCTCATTGAAAGCGACGTCGTCAATCTCTGCGTCTTTCGGCTCCGATTCGTCCGGCAGCTTGTCGTTGATTGCAGTCGCCAAACGGCTGTACAACCGCCGTACCTCGGCCTCGAAGTAGTCCATCTGCGTCTTCTCCGTGCTGAAGCAGTTTTCCGACTTAAGGAAGTTGATGAAATTACGGACATAGTCCATCAGCGAGGGGAATGTCTGCTTTCCGTAGCGTTCCCGGAACAACTTGAAAATCACGTCCCAGGGCATTCCGTTCACCTCGGACGAGCTGAAAATCATGACTCCCACAGGCCCGTCTGTCAGGCGGAATATCTTGGTCGCAGTATTGTAGATTTTCCTCCGCGCCCCGTTCTCCACCGTTACGGCACTGTCCGCCGCCAGCACCGCCCCCCGGCGGTTAAGTATGCCTACGATTGCTGTCATTGTTTATACTATTGCTTCTATTTCTTTTGCACGTTCTTCACTGATACCCATCATGCTGCGCATTTTGTTAAGCATCTTTCTGTCACGTTCAGAGATATCTCCATCAAAAGCATACCCTTTATTCATTTCCAGATACTCTTGCTCATCCTCTGTCAACTGTGGCTTTGAATAAGATTCTTCCAATTCACGGGCGCGCTCTATCGGTAAGCCGAGACGGGAACGACCAAGCCACCACGGGATTAACAGTAGTGTGATAGTGGGTCATAAAAATGCCGGAAGGCAGCACCCGAAGCCGTCCACTCAATATACGGTGAAGGGGAAGGCTTGTCACCGTGAGGGCAAGCAACGATTGCGATTCCTCTAAACTAACTATTGAGAACTATTACCAAACCCAATCTTCGCGAGGAATAGCCCCCTTGTCTGGTTTGAAAGAAGGACAAGACGTTGGGGTGAATTCGTCCTCACCGTCCCATGGTGCATCAGGGAAATAATCGTCCTTATGACAGGAACAATACCAATAACCATTTCTGTCTTGATGTGCATGGAGGCAGCAGTTACATGCCGCTTCAACATAATCTGATTTGCATGCCATAGGTTTTTTGTATAACAGAACTATCGAACGAAATCTGAATCGATTACAAACTATGTTTCTATTAAAAACCCAAAAATCATAGACCTCGATCTGCCAAAACCATTTCAGCAACTGTCTCTTTACTAATTCCTAAATCTTTGGCTATCTTAAACAAATATATCTTTTCAGCATCGGCAAGATCATCAAGATTCACTACGGAAACAAGGCTTTCCAGCAACGACAAGGACTGAATCTCGCTAAAACAAAATGCAGAGAAATTAATATCAACTATTTCTTTTTTATGCAATTCTGACAATAGTGTTGCTTTGTACTCTTCACTAATATCTGCGTCACTTATCATTTGTATAAGAATCTTCTGTTCGTCTTCAGATAGATTGAAGTCAATCTTCGCAATGTTTATGCATGCTCTTATCCTAAGGACTTCATATTCTTCATCAGAAAGATTTGTCTTTATATCATCGTCATTCTCAAAATAAAAGTGATCTTCAACCTTGTTAAACAGATGCATTTCATTACGAAGCTCATTTCTTAACCGGCCAGCCATCGGACGGAATGTGGCAAATGTTATTCCTCCTGAAATAAAGCCACCAAGAATAGGTATAACTTTTCCTGCTGTTTTACCAACACTTTGTTTTGTTAATTGGATGCCAAGCCACTTTCCAATCTGCTTAATTACCGGATACCATGCTGTTTTTGTCAAAGCCATCTGGGGTATACGTTTGGCAGCCTCAGAGGCAAGTCGTTTCGCAATCTCTCAAACAACCTTAATCGCGGCTAGTGATCCAATCATAACACCTATAAAAATGGTTAACAC
>JAEEGJ010030850.1_pt1 | contig 10436 bp, 8 predicted proteins | sample 8958761 | NCBI WGS metagenome assembly JAEEGJ01 (sample SAMN16246546, study PRJNA631951) | gut metagenome | biome: gut microbiome; feature: rumen; material: RS-attached | host: Bos | place: Iran: Karaj | collected 2018-10 | reverse complement strand
CATAAATAATTCATGATAATTAATGGTCATTAATGGTAATTCGTGTTAAATAATAAAATGACTATGGCAACAAAAGTATTAGACATCACGAAGGAGCACTGCCCGATGACCTTCGTCAAGACCAAGATCGAGCTCTCGAAGCTCCAGCCGGGCGACATTCTAGAAGTGCTGCTCGCAGAGGGCGAACCCCTCGACAACGTGCCCCGCAATGCCAAGGAGCAAGGCTATAACGTTCTCTCTGTAGAACATGTGGAAGGTACGACGCATAAAGTAACGATTAGAAAATAAAACAACGAATTAAAACGAATTTCACGAATATTAATCATTTTAAACTCAAACGAATTATGGCAGAATCAAATCTTCAGCGTAGTGTGACTACAGCAACAGCCAGAAGACTGGCAACCACCACCAAGACCGCCCCGCAGATGGGCTCGATAACCCCGAGACTGTTACTGAAACTCCTGCCTTGGGTGCAGGTCAGTGGCGGCACGTTCCGCGTGAACCGCACGAAGGTCGAGTTACGCAAAAACGACCGACTGCCCATCCAGTATGTGAACGGTGTACCATCGTTTACAGCGAAGAACCTCAAGGCTATCCCTCTCTTCTCTGAGTTCGACGACGAGATACTGAACCGTCTGGTCAGCTCGTTCGAGGCCAAAGAGGTGGATGTCGACAAACTCTTTGTGGAGGAGGGAAAGGACAAACAACGTTTCTTCATCGTGGCCAGCGGACAGGCTGAGGTCATCAGCAAAGGACCTCATGGTGAGGACTTACGGATTGCTCTTTTAGGCGATGGTGAGTATTTCGGTGAGGCTGATTTACTGGACGAACAGGAATCGACGGTCAGCGTCCGCGCCATCACGCCCACCGTATTTCTTGGCCTGAAACTCAAGGAGTTGATAAAGTTCATTAAAGAAGTACCTGATTTCCGCGAGACCTTCACGAAGGCTGTCGACAAGCAGCTACGCCTGAAGGCATCCGTCAACGACAACGGCGAGAAGCACATCGACCTCGTCAGCGGTCATGAGGAGGACAACATCATCCCAGAGACGTATATCGACTACGAGGAGAATCCGACGGAGTACAGTCTCAATACTTTGCAGACGGTGGTACGTGTACATACCCGTGTGAGCGATCTTTATAATAATCCTTACAACCAACTCGAAGAGCAGTTGCGGCTCTCGATCGAGAGTATCAAGGAACGCCAGGAATGGGAGCTGATCAACAACAAGCAGTTCGGTCTGTTGGCTGCTGCCAATCCCGCCTATCGCATTACCACGCGCTACGGCTCGCCCACACCCGATGACCTTGATGAGTTGCTATCGTTAGTCTGGAAGGAACCGGCATTCTTCATCGCCCATCCGCGTGCAATTGCGGCCTTCGAGCGCGAATGCACGTGGCGTGGTGTGCCCCCTGTGACGACGGATCTGTTCGGCACACGGGTTATTCTGTGGCGTGGTGTTCCCCTGATTCCTTCGGACAAGGTGGAGGTAGAAGGTCAGTACCTGACGGGCCGCGGCGTCGGCACAACGAAGATCATCCTCGTACGCGTCGGCGAGAAGAACCAGGGCGTTATCGGTCTGCACCAGAGTGGTATTCCCGGTGAGATTGCCCCGTCGTTGAGTGCCCGTCTGATGGGTCTCGACAAATTCGGTGTGGCCTCGTACCTGCTCACAAAGTACTTCTCATTAGCCGCCCTCACCGACGATGCCATTGCCGTGTTGGAGAACGTCGAGGTAGGCTATTATCACGACTATCAGCACAGGAATAAAGTAGAGAAGTGATTGTATTTCAACACGAATTACCAAGAATTGAACATGAATTTTTCATAAATTATTAATGATAATTGGTGGCCATTAGTGGTAATTCGCGTTCAAAAAAAATTCTTTATGATAGACATTCAGAATATTAACGGATACGGTATTCAGGATCCTGGGTTCGAACTGCTGAGGCAGGTGGCGCAGCAATACTGTCCCGAGGAGCTTCAGGCGGAGCGGAAGGAGATTATTCCTGACGAGGCACTGAATCTCACGGAGCTGGAGACTGCTTTCAATGCGCTGTTGGCGGGCGGTAGCGGCTATAGTGAGCTGCCCTATATCGGCGACACGGACGCCCATACCTCTTCGCTGCCCAAGGACGACGGTTTCGGAATCGGCATCCCTGAGACACAGAAGCTGCGAGACCTGCACTACGAGGAGGCGGACACGCTGAACTCGGAGCAGATCAAGCGTGACTTCCCCGTGCTCAATCAGAAGGTGAACGGTCACGACCTCGTGTGGCTCGACAACGGCGCAACGACGCAGAAGCCAAACCAGGTCATCGACAAGATCTCGGAGTATTACCGTACTTATAATAGTAACATCCATCGCGGGGCGCATACCCTTGCTGCCCGTGCGACGGATGCCTATGAGGAGGCGCGTGAAAAGGTGCAGCGGTTCATCAATGCCGCCACCAGCGAGGAGATTATCTTCGTACGCGGCACTACCGAGGGTATTAACCTTGTGGCGCAGACCTACGGACGACAGTTTATCACACCAGGCGACGACGTCATCGTCAGCGAGTTGGATCACCACGCAAACATCGTACCTTGGCAACGAGTTGCTCAGGAGCGGGGTGCCACGCTGCGGGCCATTCCCACGGATCAGAACGGCGACCTCATCCTCTCGGAATTCGAGCGCATCATCACGCCTCGTACGAGATTCGTCTCAGTGGGTCATGTGAACAACACCTTTGGCACTATCAACGATGTGCAGCGTATCATCGAGATTGCTCATGCCCACCAGATTCCCGTGCTAATTGATGGTGCACAGTCCATCGCTCACACGCCCGTCGATGTGCAGGCTTTGGGTGCAGATTTCTTCGTGTTCAGCGGTCATAAGATTTACGGCCCCAATGGCATCGGCGTGGTCTATGGTCGCAAGGAGATCTTAGATAAGATGCAGCCTTGGCAAGGTGGCGGCAACATGATCAAGGACGTGACCATCGAGCGTACTGAGTACAACGTGGCCCCTGCCCGTTTCGAGGCAGGTACGCCCAACGTGGCCGATGCCATCGGACTCGGCGCCGCCCTCGACTACGTGTCGCACATCGGTCTACGTAACATTGAGCACCACGAGCACCAGTTGACGGAGTATGCCCGCGAACAACTCGCCCAGATTCCCGGCTTGACGCTCATCGGCAATCCCAAGAACCGCGTCTCTGTCGTGTCGTTCGTTCTCGACGGCATCCCCGTTCCCGAAACAGGTACGTTATTAGATAAGGAGGGCATCGCAGTGCGTGCCGGTCACCACTGCGCCCAGCCCGCCCTTCGCGCCCTGGGTTACGAAATGAGCGTCCGTCCCACCTTCGCACTCTACAACACCCGCGAAGACGTGGACAAGCTCGTGATTGCTGTTAAAAAGATTATTGGAAGATAATGCAGTACGAAACGAAAATATTGACGACAAAGTATCAGAAACCTGATGCATACGGGGCACTGTCAATGCCCGTCTACTATACGGCGGCGTTTGAGTTTGAGTCTGCCAAGGCCATGGGCGACGCGTTTTGCGGTCGTTCCATGGCCCCGTCGTATGCCCGCATCGCCAACCCTACAGTAACCTATCTCGAGGAGCGTGTGCGGCAACTGACGGGAGCAACGAGCGTGACAGCACTCAACACAGGTATGGCGGCTATCCACTATGCCCTGACGGCTGTCAGCGCAGCAGGACTCAACATCGTGGCCTCGAAGCATTTGTTTGGCAATAGTGTCTCGCTGCTTCGTGACACCCTCGGCAACTTCGGCGTAGAACCGCGCTTTGTCGATTTCACGAAACCAGAAGAAGTAGAGGCGCAGATTGATGACAAGACCTGTGCGCTGTTCTTTGAGATCATCACCAATCCGCAGTTGTTCGTGGCCGACATACGTAAACTGGCAGATATCGCCCACAAGGCTGGTATCCCCCTGATTGCCGACACGACCATCGTGCCGTTCTCCACTTTCCGCGCCGTAGATTTCGGCGTGGACATCGAGGTGGTGTCGAGCACGAAGTATATCTCCGGTGGTGGTACAGGCCTCGGCGGTCTGCTCATCGACTATGGAAAGTTCGATTGGTCGCAGTCGCCCTCCCCTGCCCTACAAGTCCGCACCAAGAAAGTCGGAAAGAAACTGGCGTTTACGGCTCGTGTGAAGACAGAACTGGTAACAAACCTCGGCGCGCTGATGACACCGCAGGCCGCTTATATGGAAACCCTGGGCCTCGACACCCTCGACATCCGTTTCCGTCGTCAGGCTGAGACCACGCTCTGGCTCGCCAAGCAATGTCAGCAACTGCCAGAGATCAAGCGCGTGAACTATACAGGCTTGGAGGACAACCCCTTCTATGAACTCTCTCGTGAGCAGTTCGGTCCTTTGCCTGGCGCCGTATTCACCATCGACCTCGAATCGAAGGAAGCCGCCTTCGCGTTCATCGACAAGTTGCAGATTATCCGTCGCGCCACGAACCTCTTCGACCGTAAGTCGCTGGCCATCCATCCCGCCTCAACCATCTTCGGCCTCTTCACAGCCGAACAGTGTGCTGAAATGTCCGTCCCAGACACCACCGTCCGTCTGAGCATCGGCCTCGAAGCCGGCGAGAATCTGCTGGAAGACATCAAGCAGAGCATTTAAAAAGCCTCCCCAATTGGGAGGCTTTTTAAATGTAGAATTCCGATGAATCTATGAGTCCGGCACGGAGGGCATACTTAATGACCTCATGGGCTGTGTTGACACCCAATTTGCGAAAGATGTTCTTACGGTGGGTGGTGATAGTGTGAACGCTGGAGAAGCGTTCTGCGGCAATCTCCTTGGTCGACTTACCTTGGGCGATGGCACGTACGATCTCCGTTTCCGTTTCTGTCAGGATACTGGGGCATTCCTCCTCAACCTGCTGTTGGTTGATGATGACCTCCAGAGCACGCTGACTGATGTAACGCTGGTGACGGGAAACGGTCTGCAGGGCCTCACGCACCTCGTTCAGGGGACCGTCCTTGAAGACGATACTGAACTGGTGGGAGGAATAGATCACCTGACGGATGAAGGTTGGCGTCAGCTCGTCGCTAATAAGTATCCACTGCGACAATGCGAAACGCTCACCGACGATGAGTAGCTGGTCGGCATCGGCAAAGTCGAACAACGTGAAATCGAGCAACACGATTGCATCCTCATGTTCCTTCAACAACTCTACGAGGCCAGCCTTGTCGGTAGCCACGTAGAGCGTATTTTCTTCGTTCTGCTTAATCAAGCTTATCAGGGCCAAACGCGTCAGTTCCTGATTGTCTGCCAAGATATATTTTCCCATATCATATTGTATTAATTCTGGGTGCAAAGGTACGAACTTTAGAAATATCCACCAAATTGTACTTCAAATATAGAAAATATGGCTGAAAATTGACTAAATAAAGAAAATCTTTCTAAGTTGGTTGCTTAAAAAGCCCCCAAACAGAATAAAACACTAAACCGTCGTAAATAATTAGAAGGAACCGTCGTCGATTACTGCAAATCTTTATCGACCATAGCAGCCACACACGAGTCAGACCAGACATTCTCGGCTGTTTCGACCATATCGATAATCGTGTAGATGGGCAGAATGATACCCATGACGGCCACAGGGGCTCCGATGCTCGACATCAGTGAGAGGGTGAGGAAATAACAGCCCATCGGCACACCGGCGTTACCCACGGCGGAGATGACAGAGATGAGGATCCACAACAGAATGGTACCCAAGGTGATGGGTGTGCCACCCTGCTGCATCACGAAAAGCGAGGTGACGAGGATGAATGCAGCACAGCCGTTCATATTGATGGTGGTACAGATGGGAAGCACGAAACGGGCTATCTTCGAACGGATACCCAGACGGTCCTCAGCGGTATTCATCGTGACAGGCAGCGTGGCGGCACTGCTCTTGGTGAAGAGTGCCATCAGCACGGCAGGCATCATTTTGCCCAACACATGGATGGGATTCAGGCCTCGTGCCATGAGGAACAATGGTAACACGACAAAGAACTGGATGATATTGCCACCCAAGACCACCAAAACATACTTGCCGATGCTGTCGGCCACGACACCTGCAGAGACCTGTGCCGATAACTGAGCGGAGAAGGCAACGATGCCAAGGGGCAGTGTCCAGATAAGACCACGAATGAGCAAGAAGAGCAATTCCTGCAGGCCGAGTAGGAACTTCACCACGACGTTCTTATTCTCTGACTCAGGCAATTTCGAGAGTCCGAAACCGATGGCAAAGGCCAACAAAAGCAGTGAGAGCACATTTCCTTCAAGGAAGGGCTTGACGATATTGTTGGGGGTAACGGAGAGGATGTGGTCAGCGTAGGTCATCCTTTGTTGGAGGGGATTTGAAATCTCCGACTCCTGATTCAAATTCGCCTCAACGACCGTATCAATGGACAGGTTGCCTGGGGCGATGAGCACATAGAGCACAGCTCCGACGATGGCTGCGGCAAAGGTAGTCAGCAGCGTGTAGGTCAGCGTACGGCCGAAGATACGCCCTGAGCCCTTCGAACCGAAGGTGGCAAAGGTGGTAATCACCGCCAGCACAATCGTCGGCACAGCCAACAATTGGAACAGCCTCGTATAGACCGTCGCCACAAAGTTCATCACCTCGTTGAGCCAACCAAGTCCCAACAATCCCAATACCGCACCCAACACAAGGGCACTTATCCACAGTAACGTAATCTTCATATCCGCTGCAAAAGTACAAATTTAATTTGAAAGTCCGGATGGAAAGTCCGAAAACTTTGCCACCCGGACGAAAGAAAAAGACTGCAAAAACTATTTCTTAAGCCAGGACGTATACAACGGCGAGGTGCCTGGCAAGAATCTTTGGAAAAAAGGCAAATTAAAACTTGCATAGTAAGAAATAAATCATTATCTTTGCACCGCCGAAAAAAAGGCGGACTCAGGATTTGTCCGATGTTTTCCCGTCCGTCGAGTCTTTAGCCATTTCCTGTCAACGTAGAAATAGAGTTAAATAAAATTAGTAATAACAAACAAAAAACAAAACGATTATGAAACAGAAAATGTATTTTCTCCTGATGTTGGCAGCAATGCTGTTTGTAGCCTGTGGTGATGATGACAAAGACGAGCCCCAGAAGCCTAATACGCCTGATACGCCCGACACTCCGACCGTTATCTCATTCGACGACTTCTCAAACCTCATTGACATGAGCTACTCAGCCATGATCAAGCAGTTCTCAAATCCTTCCATGCAGCTTGGTGACAAATACCTCTACGAGAATGTGAATAAAAACGTAGAAGAACTCACCATTGCCATCAACTCTGATACCCAGACTGTCTATATGGTCTTGGAAACACTGAAGGCGAATGCCTATACGGAGGCTGATATCGATACCTATTTCAAGAGCAAATACAAGTTCTACGGTGTCCAGAAGTTAGATACCTATGACGGTGGCGGTAAAGTCATTGGAAAAATCAACGTCTATACTTATGGTAACACGGAGAGGCAGGAGGACGCCACACTAGTTATTAAGCTGAGTGGCAATCAAAGCGTCACCTACAACAATCCTAAGAATGAACCGGTAATACCTGAAAGACCTTCTCTCGAGGCGATGACGCCCATTGATGCTGCCAATACTTTCATGCTTGTCGACTTGGAAGAGATTGAAGAAGCCTATCCTGGCGTGTTTTCACAGACGGAAGGCGTGTATATGGGCTTCATTGAAAATAATGAATGGTTGTCCGGCATAGCCTTCGTTCCCGTGGATGGCTTTATTGGCAGAATCACCATCCTCTACAACGACGAAAAAGACGACCAAACCATCATCGACTATTACACCGGAGAAGGATATACCTGCACAAAGACTGGTCACGATGATGAAGAAGAGGCAGACATTTATACCATTACCAATGGTGTGTTCTCCATCAAATACTGCGCCGGTCGTGGTGGAGTGACATATATCGGTGAATAGAATTAAAAAGCAGCTGCCCGCGGGCAACTGCTACATCACGAAATCAATGCCGACGACGAGTCTTGGATGACTATGGAGGAAATCGTGACCCCATAGGTAGATGTTCCAGTTCTTGAAGGTGTAGTAGAGTCCGGCTGCTGGCTCAGGATCCTGATTGAACCGCCAGGAGTGGACGGCACCTATCATGGGGGTGAGGGACTGGTTGTTTTTCAGGGGGATGGTGTAGCCCAGATACTCATAGTTGGAATAGGCGTCGTCGGCACCGTCGTTGACGACCCACCAGGTGTTCGTACACCAGAACAGACGGCCGTCGCCTGTGATGGCACCGTTCAGGTAGAGGCCCGACGTGAGGTAGGAGAACTTGAAACTGTCGTTGAGATTGAATGACGGGATGACCTCTGCGCCGACGTTGAACCACTGGCTGAGCTTCACGCCATAGCGGACGAGTGCGCCCCAATAGGCACAGTCAGGACCTGTGTAAAGGTCGATACCTGTGGCGAAATGGTCGCCCAGACCATACTGGAAGGTGGTGTAGGACTCCTGGTGGTTGATGCCCGGCCGCGCCTTCAGCGAGGTATAGCCATAGAGCTTGCCGTCGCCCACCGTTGCGGCAAAGTAGGGTATCTGTGCGAAAGCCCGGAGGGATACCGACAGCCAAAGGCAAAGGATGATGATCAGATTAAGAAGCTTCTTCATGCTTCAAACGACGTAAGACCAACCATACGATGATGATTCCTATCAAGGCGACAGAGAGCAGTATCAGTCCTACGAGGTAAACGGGCATCCAGGTGGCCTGATGGGGGACAACCACGGCCACAGACCAGTCGACATACTGGATCGGACAGTAATAGGCGGTCGCCGGCTCACCGTTGACAGCGACCTCGACGGTACCGCTCTGCTCCTCTGCCAGGTCGCGCAGCACGGCCTCATCCTTGATCGGCGTGCTCTTCCCTTCCGGATAGGCGATGCAACTGCCGTCCTTGTTGATGACCACCGAATAGAAATCAAGATCCATGAAGAATCTGCGGAACTTATTCTGCAGGCTGTTCTGCCTGATGCTGGCATCGATCTGCTGTAGCTCCTTGCTCAGCCATTCGAGGGTCATATCGGCACCGCAGACACAGGCCAGACGGCCCTTAGCGTCGTAGACGGGCTTGACAAACGTGCAGTAACGGCCGCTGATGCTCGTACCGTCATAATAATAGTATGGATCAGACCAGAAACTTTTGTTCAACTCCTTGGCGCGGATGTACCAGTCGGAACGGGTATAGTCATGACGGGCAGAGCCCACGTCCCTCACTACGAACCCGCTCTTGTCGTCAGGCTGGTGGACGTAGGGCTCGAACCATCTGCCCTTCTGGGGGAAGAAGTCTGGTTCGAAGGCCGCGAAATAACCTCTGACGTCGGGATTCAGGCTGGTCTTGCTCTGCAAGGCGGCCGTCACGGTCTCCGGGGTCTCCATGTGTTTACCGACCTCGTCGAAAACGTTCATGGCATTCATCTCCATGCCGCCGATGGTCTTGGCAATCTTCTCAGACGCCACGTTCATGATACCCACATAACACAAATGACTCTCGGTTTGAATCACAAAGCGACAAACCAGGAAAGAAACGACTAGCATGACAAGCAGCACAGTCGTCATTGTCAGTAGTAAAATACGCCTCATAGTCTAAAATTCAATATTCAAGACTACAAAGTTACTACTAATTTTCACATTTTGCCCATCACACGGCTTGGAATTACGATTATTTAACACTTATGATTTGTAGTGTCGAAGTGCTGAGGCCTTCGGAGGTGCAGGTGAGCTGCAAGGTACCGGCGGCGTCAGTGCTCTGGATGAGCAGCTGAGCGAGGCCGTTGAAGGCAGGGATGGTGAATTGTCGGCAGTTCATCGCGTCGGGATGGTCGAGGCCGGGGTAGGAGGGGTCGCCATTGCCGGCACCGAGGATGCGGCCGTTGCCCGTAAGGGTGAAGGTGAGCACGGGACAGGCATCGGGCACGATGCGGCCTTTCTGATCCTGCACTTCGATGGTGATGACGGCGAGGTCGCGACCGTCGGCGGTGATCTGGCTGCGGTCTGCCTTGAGCACGGTCTTAGCGGCGGGCTTCGTGGTCTCGATGGTCTCCGTGAGGATGCGCTTGCCGTTCTTATAGCCGTAGGCCACCACACGGCCGGGCTGATAGACGGCGTTCCACTTCAGGTGTCCGTTCTTGGGCATCGCCTGACGACCGAGTTTCTGGCCGTTGACGATGAGTTCCACCTCGTCGCAGTTGCTGTAAGCCCAGAGTTCGATGGTCTCGCCTTCGTGGCCCAGCAGGTTCCAGTGGGGGAAGATGTGGAGCGTGGGTTCGTCAGTCCACCAGGATTTCAGATACCACGCCTCGTCTTTCCAGAAGCCGCAGTAGTCGAGGATGCCGAATTCGGAGTCGTGGGCAGGGAAGACGAGGGGATTGGGCTCGCCACGATAGTCGAAGCC
>JAEEGJ010030845.1_pt1 | contig 10438 bp, 7 predicted proteins | sample 8958761 | NCBI WGS metagenome assembly JAEEGJ01 (sample SAMN16246546, study PRJNA631951) | gut metagenome | biome: gut microbiome; feature: rumen; material: RS-attached | host: Bos | place: Iran: Karaj | collected 2018-10 | reverse complement strand
CAAATGGAAAGTATCTTGTTCTTGGTGACATGCACAAAGAACGGATTGCACCCCAGAACGACCTGAAATCTGCTATAAGTTGTATGTTTATGATGAAAATGGAAAGAAAATAGAAAACGAGAAACTCAGGTCTCAACTTCAAATCTACTTGATTAACTCTTTCGAACAGCATTTATCCAAAGCCTCTATTTATGACCAACAGCCTAAGTCGTCGCCATTGGACGATCCTACGATGTTGGATTTGATGATAAAAGACCAGATTGACCAACGAAACAGCAAGTTCTCGCAAGCCATGGAAGGTTTCATAGATGCTCCTGACGGAGATGAACAACAACGAACGAACTATGTGCAGAACTACAAGAAAATCTATGAGTCTCTGAGTCATTTCTTGACTGGGTACGACGAGCCATTCAAGAGTTCTTTCGAGTTTGTGAGAAACGGACAAAAGTTTGGCTATGAGCATCTTTCGATGGGCGAGAAGCAGATTCTCCTCCTCTTGCTCATGGTGAGCAACACCGACCAGCAGCCTTGCATTTTCCTGATGGATGAACCTGATTTGAGTATGCACATCGACTGGAAAGAGATCCTGGTCAAGGAACTGCACTCCCTGAACCCGAATATGCAAATCATCCTCACGACCCATGCACCGAGTGTCATCACCGGTTGGCATGACCGAGTTCAAGAGTTTTCTCAACTGATTAAGAACTAAGGAGGTATGGCAACGCTTTTAAGTGCACTCAATGCCTCCTATTCGGAGAATGCCTCCATCCTGACTGGGAACCCGAACCGCGTGACTGTTGAGGTTGAAGACGATGAAGATGCACGTTTTTGGAGGAATTTGTTAGAAACGATACGTCCCGACAAGGACTTTCATTTTGACCCTTACAAGACGTTGACCCCTGCCCATCAGAAAGACAAACGGGGGAAAGGCAAAGCCGAGATATTGAAAGACGCTAATAGTTTCAATGCCTTCCACATAGGTTGTGTGGACAGCGATTATGACTGGTTGCTTTCTGACAGCACCGAAGCTGGCAAGACGATGGCAACCAACAAATATCTGTTGCAGACTTACAGCTATTCCATTGAGAACTTACTCTGTTTGGCTACCACCTTGCAAGAATATTGTAAGGACTTAACGGACGAAGAAACGGATTTTGATTTCTGTAACTACCTGTTGCAACTCTCGCATATCGTCTATCCTCTGTTGTTATGGTCGGTGTATTTGTATGGCAAAGGAAATCACGACTTTACACCTACCGATTGGAGAGGGATATTGGTGAACACGTTGCAAGAAACTGAACCCTCTTTGGCTCAAATCCGCCAGAAAGCAGAGGAACGATTAAGTGCGATCGAGCAATCTCACTCTTCGGAGGAGGCAGAAAAACGAAAGAGGCAAAACATACTCCAGCAGAAAGGCGTTACTCCCGAAAACGCCTACCTCTATGTCCGTGGACATGACTTGTATGACCATCTGCTGAATTCTCTGCTGAGACCTATGGTCAAAGCATTGAGCAACAAACACTTTCAGCACCTAAGTGGAGATGAACGTGCCAAGTATCTGTCGAAGGCAAAGAAGGAATCGCTCTATAGCAACTATCGCTATAAGCATAATACGGAGTTATACGACAGGATTGTTCAAGATATATCCCAGATATGGCCTAATTGACCATTGATTGCGACATTCTAATAAAAATTGATATAAATAGTGAAATTTTCCGAACTTGACTTGGATGAGGGCGTGTTGGATGCCCTCGACTATATGCACTATGGAGAGTGCACCCCCGTACAGGAACAGGCTATTCCACCTGTGCTGGCTGGCGATGACGTAATCGCTGTGGCACAGACAGGTACGGGCAAGACAGCAGCTTACTTGTTGCCCATTCTATCGAACCTGAACCGTTATCGTTATCCCACCGACGCCATCAACTGCGTCATCATGGCCCCGACGCGTGAGTTGGCTCAACAGATTGACCAACAGATGCAGGGTTTCTCCTATTATGTCGATGCCTCGAGCGTCGCCGTCTATGGTGGCGGCGAGGGACGTGACTTTGCCGAACAGAAGAATGGATTGACCCGTGGCGCCGACGTCGTGATTGCCACGCCGGGCCGACTGTTGGCCCATATCAACCTGGGGTATGTCGATCTGAGTCAGGTGTCGTTCTTTGTGCTCGACGAGGCCGACCGCATGTTGGACATGGGCTTCTACGACGACATCATGGCTATTGCCAAACTCCTGCCGCCCGACTGCCAGAAGATTCTCTACAGCGCCACCATGCCGCCCAAGACGCAGAAGTTGGCCGAAGCCATCATGTGGAAGCCCACAATGGTGAAGATTGCGGTGTCGAAACCGGCCGAGAAGATTCGCCAACAGGCCTGTATCTGCTACGAGGCGCAGAAGACCACGATGGTCATCCGCGTCCTGAAACAGTTCTTCGGCGGCAAGGCCGACGGTTTTGTGAAGGATGAACTGTTGAAGAACCCCGACCGTCGCGCCGTGGTCTTCGTCTCCAAGAAATTGAAGGTCAAGGACGTAGTCATCGCCCTCCGCAAGAAAGGTTTCCAAGTGGCCGCCATGCACAGCGACCTGGAGCAGAAGGACCGAGAGGAGACCATGAACGCCTTCAAGTCGGGCCGCGTCAATGTCTTGGTAGCCACCGACATCGTCTCGCGCGGCATCGACATCACAGGCATCCAGTTGGTCATCAACTTCGACATGACGCACGACCCCGAGGACTATGTGCATCGCGTGGGTCGTACCGCCCGTGCCGATGCCGATGGCGAGAGTGTCACCTTCGTCTCGGCCAACGACCGTAAGGAACTCCTCAAGTTCATCGACTTGGAGAAGTTCCTCGAAAAGACCTTGGAACGTATCCCTGTGCCCGAATCGCTGGGCGGTTGTAATGAGGCCGAAGTGATGGCCACCGTGTCACAGCGTTCTCACCGTCGCAACGACCGCGGCAAGGAGGGTCGTCCCGGCAATCGCTCCCGTGGGGGCAAAGGTGGTTCCCGTCGTCCCCGTTCCGGCAAAGGCACGGGCGACAAACGTTCCTCGGACAAACCCCAAGACGGCGACAAGCAGTAAAACACTGCAAGACAATACAGTACAGCGGCAAGCATCGTAGAAATGCTTGCCGCTGTCGTGCTTGTGTATAGGGGCAATAGTGACTATATTAACTATAGTATCTATAGGAACTATAAACCTAATAATATCAAAACCTTACAACCTTACCAGCGAAGCGACCTTATAACCTCACCAGCGAAGCGACCTTATAACCTCATAACCTCACGCCTCAATTATACGGTATCTCCTTGATATCCTCCATCTTGACGATGCCGTTGACGATGGCGTAGATGACGAGGCCGGCAGGAGAGTGGATCTCGAGTTTGCGGGCGATGTTGCGTCGGTGGGTCAGGACGGTGTGGACCGACAGAAAGAGCGAGTCGGCTATCTCCTTGTTAGTCTGTCCCTTAACAACGCCGACCAAGATGTCCTTCTCGCGGTCGCTGAGCACCTCTTTGGGTTCCTCGGGAGCCAGTTCTTTGTCGTCGTCAATGTCCACCTGACTCTCCATCATGCTGGCTGCAGGAATAAAGAGCGTGTCCTCGATGAGGGTGTGCGACTCGTAATCGGCCTCAAACTCAAAGAGATGGAGCAGGGCATCGTTGAGCAACTCCTTGTTGGCCGACGAAGGCGAATAACGGATGATGATCTTCTTAAGGTCGTCGATGCGTTGGGCGATGAGTTTGTCGTGATCCTGGTGCCCCTGGTTGTTCTCGAAGTGCTTGATACTCATATCGGCAACACGCTTGCCTTGGATGAGTCCATCGACGTAGGAGAAGAAATGTTTGGACTCGTACTCCTGATGGCGATTGATCTCGGCGGCATAGTCGTCGAAGAACTTCAAGATGAGGAAACCGATCTCGTTCTGGGTGGAGCAATCGACGGCATCGACAAACTCGCGTCGGATGCTGGGCAACTTGAAGTCGAGGAAGAAACTGTGGCTGTTGCGCAGATAGTCCAACAAGGCCTTGACATCGAGGGTGCCATACTCGTCGTACGATGGTCGAAGCCCCTGACTGACAAAGTTGCAGACAGCAATGAAGGTATTGACATCCACATGGTTAGCCGTGCAAACCTCCTCGACGCTCTTGTCGCCGAAGCCCAACGAAATACCGAAACGGCTCATCACTTGCAGCAGACGACTGTCGTCGTTAATCAGCTCTGCCAACTTATCGTAACTTCTATATTTGTGACCCATAATAATAAATAGAGTAAAGAGTAGAGGGTAAAGGGTAAAGTAGTTTGTGGATAATCAGTTAACCTTTAACCATTAAACCTTAACCGTTCAACTTACGTCTCTGCAAAGGTAATGTAATTAGTAATAAGTACCAACTATTGAACAAATAAAATACCTGAAATAAACCCATGAACGGCATTATCTGTTGTTTTCGATTGACATTATCACCCTTTTATGAGCCTATTATCATCCTTTAAGGAAACGGCAATACCCACAAGTAGGTATTTTCACACCCCGCAGAATACAAACATTTGCGTATTGTGAATAAAAGTTAAAACCTATACCTTTGCACCGTCAAAAATGATAAGAGTATTGTGAATATGGTAAGTAAATTTCTGAAAACAAGCAGTTTAGTCCTTGCCGCTGGCCTTATGGTCAACGCTTCGGCATGGGCCGACGAACCCGCCCAAAAGAGTCGTTTGTCTATGGGCGGCTATGGCGAGGCGGTGATGTCACGCCACTTTTACAGCGACAATTTCAAGCGATATACCAACGCCGACCAGTTCAAGGATGCCGACAGTTACGGTCGCTTCGACCTGCCTCACGTCGTCATCAATATTGGGTACGACTTCGGTCATGGTTGGACCATGGGCTCCGAGATTGAGTTCGAGCATGGCGGTTCGGAAAGTGCCGTCGAGATTGAAGAGGAGGAGACTGGCGAATACGAGACCGAGGTGGAGCGCGGTGGCGAAGTAGCCCTCGAACAGTTCTGGATTCAGAAGTCGTGGAGCCGCGCCTTGAACCTCCGCATGGGTCATATCATCGTGCCTGTCGGATTGACCAACATGCACCACATGCCGAACGAGTTCTTCACCGTCTATCGTCCTGAGGGTGAGAGCAGTATCCTCCCTTGCACTTGGCACCAGACGGGCATCAGCCTGTGGGGTCGCACCTCCGACTGGCGCTATGAGGCGCAGTTCATTGCCGGACTGGAAGCCGACCTGTTCGGTTCGCAGAACTGGATCAAGAAGAGCAGCGCCAGCCCCTACGAGTTCGACGTCGCCAACAAGTATGCCGCTGTCCTGCGCCTCGACAACTACTCCGTCGCAGGTCTCCGCATGGGCCTGAGCGGTTACTTCGGTCGCACGGCAGGCAATTCGCTCAAAGCCTTCAAATACAGCGACATAAAGGGTGATCTGCTCATCGGCGCTTTCGACTTCACCTACAATGACCACAACTGGATCATTCGCGGTTGTGCCGACTATGGCCACTTGAGTGACTCACAGGAGATTAGCAAGATCAACCGCACCTTGGGCAAGGGTTCTGTCTCGCCCCAGACGCAAGTGGCAAGTGCCGCCTACTGCCTGGGCATCGAAGCTGGCTACGACCTCTTCGCCCTCTCCGCCAAGATGCGTCAGGAGGGTCAGCAACTCTACCTCTTCGGCCGCTACGACAGCTACGACTCGATGTACAAGACGGAGGGTGCCATTGTCGATAACCCCTGCTGGAGTCGTCAGGTCTATACCGTTGGCCTCAACTATAAACCCCTCGCCGAGATTACCGTCAAGGCCGAATATGCTTATCGCCAACTCAAGAGCCAGTTCAACGACGAACCCACTTTGAGCCTCGGCGTAACCTATGCCGGGTGGTGGAAGTAAGGACTCTCCCCGACCCTCCCTCATAGGGAGGGAGAAGTAAAAATACAAAGAGGAGAGGATAGAGAGTAATGAGTAAAGTAGTTACAATCAGTTGCTCCCATTCTCCCTATCACTCCTATATTCCCTATAGTATCTATAGTTACTATAGTCACTATCGTTCCGAAACCATTTAATTATAAACTATATGAAAACTTTATTCAAGAACACACTTGCTATTGCTCTGATGGCTACCACAGCCCTGAGCACCGTTTCCTGTGATGACGACGACAACAAGAATGACGATGCCATCGATGCTACTCAACAGGCCGTACTTACCAACTATGTCAACAGCGTAGTTATCCCAACCTACAAGAGTCTGGCCGATGCTGCCATCCTGCTCGCCGAGGATTGCGAAGACCTCTCCACCCAGGCCAAAGTCGATAAGGCCTGTGCCGACTGGAAAGCTGCTCGCCAGTATTGGGAGCTCTCGGAGGCCTTCCTTTTTGGCGCTGCCGGTGACTACAACATCGACCCACATATCGACTCCTGGCCTCTCGACCTCTCGCAGTTGGCCAAGGTCCTTCAGGACGGCAACATCGAGGATATGATTGAGGCTGGCACCGCCGGCAACGGTCTACTCGGTTTCCACGCTGTCGAATATATCATCTTCAAGGAGGGCAGCACCGGCGACTTCCAGAACCGCAACCGCGTCTATAGCGAAATCACCGAAGCCGAAGCTACTTTCGCCAAGGCCGTTGCCGAGGATATGCGCAACCAATGTGTCCGTCTGGAGGCCTCTTGGGCTGGTTTGGACAACGTCAGCAAGGAGAAGCAGGAGATGCTCGAAGAGGCTGAACTCGAACCTACGCTCAACTATGGCGAGCAACTCATGGCTGCCGGTTTGGCTGGTAACGCTAAGTACAAGACGCAGGCTGCTGCCTTCGAGGAGATTCTGGTAGGTGCTTCGGACATCGCCAACGAGGTAGGTAACACCAAGATCAGCGATCCAATGGCTTCTCACAAGTGGGCCGATGTCGAGTCTCCTCACTCTTGGAACTCGGTCACCGACTTCATCGACAACATCAAGTCGGTACGCAACGCCTACTTCGGCTCGCTGGACGGCAAGGAGAGCAAACTCTCGGTCTCTTCGGTCATCGCTAAGGCCGACGCTGCTAAGGATGCTGCCATCAAGGAGAAGATTGCTGCTGCCATTGCTGCTCTCGAGGCTATGCCAAAGCCTTTCCGCAACTACATCAACAACGAGGATGCTGCTGCCACCGCCAAGATCAACGCCGCCGTTGAAGCTTGCAACGAATTGGTCAAGGCACTCGATGCAGCGTTGGAGTGAGACCCCTCTCCATATTCCCCTCATCTAAAGCTTCGTCTTCTCGCAGAGGGTTATTAACCCTCCTTTATGCTGCGAGGACCCCCGAGGGGGAGTGACTACGCCGAAGGCCACTGGTTAATTGAAAATTGAAAGTTGAAAATTGAAAAACCTCTGAGTTATCAGATTTTCCGATTATTCTGAGTTTTCCGATTACTCCGACTACTCCGATGGCTCCCGATTTCTTTAGCGCCGAAGGCCATTAGCGTGAACGCAGTGAACCTTTAGCGGCTCGAAGAGCCCATTAGCTTCTTAAAATATCCCCCTCTCCCCCTCGTCCTGAGGAGGAGAGGGATTGCCCAAAATTAGATAATTATGAAAAAAAGTCAGTTTTTTGCATCCGTTTCGTCTGCTTCTTCCCTCTCTTTCAAGGGAATAAGCGGATCGGTCGTTCTCCTCTCGGTCGCCCTGTTGGCCTCTTGTAAGGATGACGACAACAACGACCCCCAACCCAAGGAGGTCGATCCTACCGTGGCTGCCCAATATTACACGGGCGGCGAGTTGGGCACCTCGTTTCTGGTCAGTTCCAGCGCCTACGAACAACCCACGCCAGTGGTGGACAAGATGGGTCTGTCGCGCATCTTCCTCCGTGGCGAGAAGATGTTCGAGAAACCCTTCACCGCCAATCACTTAGGCGGCGAACGCGAGGGCCTGGGTCCTCTCTATCTGCGCACCTCCTGTCTGCATTGTCACCCAGGTTACGGTCACGGACAGAGTCAGCCCGACGGTATGTTCCACACCAACGAGGTGGGCAATGGTTACCTCCTCGTGGTCTATAACCCCGACAACGATGCCTATGTCACTTGGTTGGCCGGTATGCCTCAAGGACATGCCGTCGCGCCTTTCAAGAGTCCCTTGGACGAGAGCAAGATAGCCCTCACCTGGCACGACTATACCGACCATTGGAACAACACCTTCCCAGATGGCGAGACGTACTCGCTGCGTTACCCCGAAGTGGAGCTGCCTCGCGAGGCGGTCTATGTCATCAATCAGGGCTACGAAGATGCCACTACCAACCATTATGAGGTGCGCCTCGAATCGACCATCGGCATCTACGGAACGGGGCTGCTCGATGCCATTCCCGACGACTCCATCACGGCTCAATGGGCCAAGGAGGAGAATGCCTTCAAGCGCGGTTTCATCAAGGATTTCCGTACAGGTTGGTTCGCCGACGGCCAATGGCAAGCCGATGGCGGCGCCTACTATACCAACAAGGTGCAGGGTGACGGCTCGCCACACGTACGCCGTTACACCTATGCCATGTCGCGCGGTCCGCTCATGGATGCCGCCGGCACCAACGCCATCTGGAACATCACCAACGTGACGCGCAGCGACCGCCGTTATCACTACCTCGACCTGAACGGCAAGATCTATGCCACCTACGCTTCGAAGGATCCTGAGGTTCAAGCCGGCTTCCCCGACTATATCCGTCAGATAACCACCGCCGAGGAGCATCCGGAGTTCTTCACCGCCAACGTGGAGGAGAACATCTTCAACTACCTCACCTCCAAGAATCTGCCTGCCGAGATGAGCGACGACGACTACATCGCTTTCGCTGTCTGGCACCGCGGTCTGGCTGTCCCTGCCGCCCGTAACATCGAGGATGACGACATTCAGGAGGGCCGCCGCCTTTTCACTCAGATTGGTTGTGCTCAATGCCACCGTCCCTCTTGGACCACCGGCGACGACGAGGTCTATGACCCGAACCTCTTCACCGTCCAGGACACCAAGAGTCCTTACTTCGGCAAGACCTTGGCCTCGCTCATGCCCCGCTACCCCAAGCAGACCATCTGGCCCTACACCGACATGGTGCAGCACAAGCTCTATATGAAGAATGACATCCGCACCGGTTGGTGTCGTACCACTCCGCTTTGGGGTCGTGGCCTCCACCAGACTTGCTCGGGTTCACCTTATGCCGACCGTCTGCACGACTGCCGCGCCCGCGATGTCGTCGAGGCCATCATGTGGCACGCTGCCAACGAAGGTGGCACCAGCGACGCCACCCGTGCTGTCGAGGGCTTCCGCAACCTCTCGAAGGAGGAGCGTGCGAAGCTGGTTGCTTTCGTCGATGCGATATAGGACTCTCCCCGACCCTCCCTAATAGGGAGGGAGAGTTTTTAATATCAATCAGTTGCTCCCATTCATCCCAAATGACCTATTCACTACCCACTTTTCGCGCCTGTTCTGCAATAATTTGAACTATAGCGCGTTATAGTGGTGAACAGGGACGATTCAATTTCGGTCCGCCCGTTGTATCGTCCCTGTCACTTCCTTTTCACTTCTTTGTCACTTCCCTGTCAATTCCCTTTCCCCCCTGTCACTTCCCTTTCACTTCTTTGTCTCTTCCCTGTCAATTCTTTTAAGTTTATGAAGCCCTTTTCCCTCCTTGCCATCGTCATCGTCGTCCTCATCGCTGCCACCTTGGTGGAGAAAGCAACTGGTTCTGCCACAGCCATCTACGGGTCGTGGTGGTTCGCCACATTGTGGGCGGTGATGGCGGTGAGCGCTGTGGTCTATATGTTGCGGCGCAAGTTGCAACGTCGTCCTTTCGTGCTGTTGCTGCACCTGTCGCTGGCCGTTATTCTGTTGGGCGCTTTGCTCACCCATCTCTTTGGTCAACAGGGCACGATGCACCTGCGCATCGGCGACGAGGCCAACTTCTACAAGAACGAGGAGGGATTGCGCACCGACCTGCCTTTCACGGTCACTTTGCAGGACTTTGAGGTAGTGAACTACCCCGGCACGCAGACGCCGATGGACTTTGTCTCGCGCCTCGTCGTGGAGGGTCAATCGTACCAAGTGTCGATGAACCATATCGCCGATGTCCGTCACTACCGTTTCTACCAGTCGGCCTACGACGAAGATGGTCGTGGTACAATCCTTTCCGTATCCTTCGACCCCTGGGGCATCGGCGTGACTTACGTCGGCTACGGACTCCTTTTCCTCTCGATGGCCCTGCTTCTGGTGTTGCCCAACGAGGGTTTCCGTCGAGCCTTGCGCCGCGTCTCGATTGTCGCCCTCCTGCTCTGGAGCGGTGGTCAACTGGCGCTGGCGGCACCCCGCAGCGGTAACGCTTTGCCACCCGTTGTGCCCGACAGCATAGCTGAGCAACTCTGCGACCTCTACTGTTACTACAACGGCCGACTCTGTCCCCTCCAGACCGTGGCGCGCGACTTCAC
>JAEEGJ010030838.1_pt1 | contig 10439 bp, 13 predicted proteins | sample 8958761 | NCBI WGS metagenome assembly JAEEGJ01 (sample SAMN16246546, study PRJNA631951) | gut metagenome | biome: gut microbiome; feature: rumen; material: RS-attached | host: Bos | place: Iran: Karaj | collected 2018-10 | reverse complement strand
CGCATGGGTTCGGTCTCGCCTGCCGGCTCGGTCGGCTCGCGGACTCGTCGTCCACCGGACGACGCTCGCCCTCTAGCGCACGGATTAAGAAAAGGGTAGGACATTCGGTCCTACCCTTTTTATTAAGCCGGGCGCGAGCATCGTTTATTTATTGAGTTAATTTGTAAATATGTTAAAATAAATAATGCAGCAATGAATAATTTTTGATATGAAAAAGGGCAAAACGATGGAAGTCAGATCAGCGACATCAAAGGAAATTCCGGGCATTCTTAAACTGCTTGTCCAGGTGGACATGGTTCACCATAACGGACGTCCTGACATTTTTAAGGGACCGGCTACAAAATATAATGAAAATGAACTTGAGATGATCATTAAGGATCCGAAAACTCCTGTCTTTGTCTGCGTTGATGAAAACGGAGATGTTCTTGGACATGCATTCTGCATTCACAAACAGGAATTGAACAATTCGGTACTTACGGATATTAAAACTCTGTATGTTGATGATATCTGTGTTGATGAAAATGAACGTGGAAAACATATCGGAAAGATGCTTTTTGATCATGTCAGCGAATATGCTTCAGATAACGATTTTTACAACATCACTTTGAATGTATGGTCATGCAATCCGGGTGCAATCAAATTTTATGAAGCTATGGGATTTATTCCTCAGAAGATCGGAATGGAAATGATAGTAAAGAATAATGAGCAATAACAGAACTGACTCGGAAAAACACAATAATAAACTTACAGGCCCTGCAATGATTATAATTGCAGGGTGTTTTTGGGGAAGCATGGGTATTTTCGTAAGAAGGCTCGGTTCATACGGATTTTCATCAATCCAGATCGTTGCGCTTCGTGTTATCCTGGCTGCCCTGATTTTCGGTCTTATTCTTTTGATAAAAGACCGAAAAGGTTTTAAGATCCGCCTTAAGGACATCCCTCTTTTTGTGGGTCTGGGATTCGGAAGCATTCTGTTTTTTACGGTTTGTTATTTTACGGCGATATCCATGATGTCACTTTCGGTTGCGGCGATCCTCCTTTATACTTCGCCCATCTGGATAATGTTAATGTCGCTGGTTTTCTTTCATGAAAAGATGACTGTAAAAAAACTGATCTCACTTATTCTTGCTTTCGGAGGCTGTGTTCTGGTTTCAGGCATATCAACTGAAGGAATGACTCTTTTCGGACTGCTCGTCGGTCTGGGTTCCGGAATAGGATACGGATTATACAGTATTTTGGGAACGATAGCACTTAAAAGATATTCGACTTTTACGGTAACAACTTATACTTTCCTTTTTGCAGCCGCAGGTTCGATCATCATATGCAATCCGAAAGATGTGATACTTAAAATATCTGCGGCAGAGAGTCTGCCGCCTCTGTTTCTTTTATGTCTTTTAACTGCACTCATAACTGCGGTTATACCTTTTCTTTTATATACGCTCGGACTTCAGAGAATGGAAGCCGGAAAGGCCGGAATTCTGGCAACCGTTGAACCGATGGTGGCGACAGTTTTCGGAATAACGGTTTTTCATGAACCTCTGACCATATTTTCGGGCCTCGGAATAGTACTTATCCTGACTGCGGTCATCATTCTTAATCTGAATGGCGGCAAAGGGTTGAAAAATAAAGAAAAAGACCGATAAAAGAATCAGAGGTACTTTGTTTACACGGAGGTAAACATTATGATGACAATAGGAGAAGCAACCAGAGCTTATAATCAGCAATATCAGAAATTCTCACAGGCCGCACAGAAGAAACGTGCTGCCAAAGAGGAAGCCGTTAAGAATGCAAGGCTTTATCCTCTCGAGGCGGATAAGTTTAACGAGGAAGCCGCCACGCTTGAATTATCATGCAATGCACTTGAAAAACAGGCGCAGAAATATATGGATTTCCAGAATGAAATAACTGAGATGACGGTTGCTTATGCAAATATGAAATCCGCCGAACAGCAGGGAGAGGCTGTTGAAAAAGCCGCAGCGGATGAGATGAAGATAATGGAAACGGCACGCCGTATCATGAAAGGCGATATTGTTCCGCCGCAGGATGAAGAAAGGCTGATGAAGTATAATTTCAAATTATACATGGCAGCTAAGAATATGGCGATCATGGCCAAAGAACATGAAGAAGACGAATCACTTTGGGATGACGAAGAAAAATCGACCGAAGAGCCGGAAGATCCGGTAGATTTTGCCAATGCCCAGCCTGCGCCCGAAGGCGGACCTTCGCTTGATCTTGAAGTTTCGGATGTGGACCCTTCGGAATAAATGATTTAACATGAAAAAGTCTAGATAAAAGCAGTGCATAAGTGCTGCTTTTTTTGTTATAATTGATTAGATGATTTTTTTATCCACACGACAAGGTATGTCTTGTTTTGAAAATACGGCAAACTCCTGTTTTATGTCGTGTTTTATATCCGGTTGATTTGATACGATTTTCCCGAAAGGAGGACCAAGAGCTCATGGACCAGAAGAAGATTGGCGGATTTTTAAAAGAGCTTAGAAAAGAAAAAGGAATCACACAGGAACAGCTTGCGGAAAAGTTTTATGTATCAAGCAGGACAGTGTCCCGATGGGAGAACGGAAACAATATGCCGGATCTGGATATTTTAATAGAGATCTCCGATTATTTTGAAGTCGATCTTCGGGATATTTTAAACGGAGAAAGGAAAAAAACTATGGATAAAGAAATCAAAGAAACAGTTTTACAGGCAGTGGATTATACAAATACGGAAGCTGAAAAATGCAATAAGCGCGTCAGAATATGCAATGCAGTCGGAATGCTGGTGTTCGTAATATTTATGATCGTAAAAGATTCGGCATTTTATGCAGACTACGCTTATGTAAGAGTAGCATCCGATATCGCACAGGGTGCGGCGCTCGGAATCATGCTTGCGGGATTGATAATGTCCAGCCGCTACGGAGCAAAGATCAAAGCTTTTAAGCAGAGAATATTAAAAGGAAAAGTAACGGAATAATGCAGAATTTTGAAAGATTCGACATGAAGAAACCACCTGTAAGAACCAGGTGGTTTCTCAGGCCGCTTACATACATTCTCAGTATGCCGGATGTATGGAAGCATAAGAACAAGCTTACCAAAATCGGAACAGAGGAGCTGAAACCTCCTTTTGTTTTGTTGTGCAATCACAATGCTTTTATGGATTTTAAAGTTGCCACGAAAGCAATTTTTCCCTGGAGAGCAAATTATGTGGTTGCGATCGACGGTTTTATCGGAAGAGAGAAACTTCTTCGTGATGTGGGATGTATATGTAAAAGAAAATTCACGAATGACATTATACTTATAAAGCAGCTGATACATACGATAAAAAACGGTGATGTGGCGGTTATTTACCCCGAAGCCAGATATTCATTGTGCGGAACTACAGCGGTTCTTCCCGAATCACTCGGGAAGTTATGTAAACTATTAAAAGCGCCTGTTGTTGTTCTTATCTGTCACGGACATCATGTGAATTCGCCGTTCTGGAATCTGCATGACAGAAACGTTCATCCCACAGAGGCTGAATTTAAGCTTCTTTTTACGGCAGAAGAAGTACAGAGCGAATCTGTTGAGAATATTAATAAAAAAATCGTCGAAGCTTTTCAGTATGATGATTTTGCCTGGCAGAAGGAAAGGGGAATCAGAATTACTTATAAGAAAAGAGCAGAAGGTTTACATAAAGTTTTATACCAGTGTCCGAACTGCATGACGGAATTTAAGATGTCATCCGAAGACACAGTACTTAAATGCAATGCATGCGGCAAAGAATGGGAGATGAGTGAACTCAGTGAACTGAAAGCAAAAGAAGGAGAAACCGAGTTTTCACATATTCCCGACTGGTATGAATGGGAAAGAGCAAATGTTCGAAAAGAAGTCGAGAACGGAACATATTCATCGGGTGAACTGCCTGTAAAGGTAGATACTTTACCCAATGCGAAGAAGTTTATCTATCTCGGAGAAGGAACGATGGTTCATGATATGAACGGTTTCCTCGTTAAAGGTACGGATACTGACGGTGATCCTTTTGAGATGAGAAAAACCGTTCCTTCACTGTATTCATGCCATATTGAGTACGAATACCTCGGCAAATTCGGTGATTGCGTGGATTTAAATACTCTTGAGGATACATGGTATATATATCCCGATCCTAAAAGATGCGAGTTTGCTGTCACAAAGATGGCTCTTGCCACGGAAGAATTATATTTCCATCATCAAAAAGAGTTTATGGGAAGCAAAATGTAGGAGGAAGAATGAAGAAGTTTTCGTGTGTATTATTATCAGCATTTATTATGCTTTGTCTTGCTGCATGTTCCAATAATGAAATGAAATTATATGCCGGTTATTGTACATATTATCTGGATGGCGGTATTATAGATTTTTCCGAGTATTCGTATGAATATGACACGGAAGGCAATTTACTTAACGAGTACGAATATCATAACGGATATTTGTATACTTCTAAAGAGCGTAAATACGATAAATCGGGCAGTTTTACCGAATCTGTGTATGACAGCGCGGATAAGCTTAAGTCTCTGAATGAGTATGATGCCGGCGAGATCATCAGAAAAGAAACCCAATATGGCAGTGACGGCGATATTGATATGATAATCGACTATAACGAAAAAGGATTAATGATTCGAAAAGAGTCGTTGGATATGTTTCAGTATATAGTTGAGTATGAATATGACGAATCCGGTAATCTTACCAGGAAGACCGAAACGGATTTTGATGATAATGGTAATCCTGACAATTATTACGAATTTACATATGATTCAGATGGTGAAGAGATTCAGCAAACTGTCACATCACCTTACGGATATACGAGTGTTGATTCCAGATCAGAGAAGATTGCAGATGGCAATAAGATTACGATCAACACTTATGGCCCTTTTGATGATCTGAGATATATTACCGAGAGACAATACGACACGTACGGAAATCTTATTAAAGATATAACTTATAAGGTAACAGCCGGTGAAAAGGAAGAACTGACTTCCAAGGAATATAAATATGACTCCGAAAACAGGGTTATCGATTATATATACAAGTTTACGAATACAACCGAAACAAAATATGAATATTCAGCAGAAGGTTACCTGGAAAAGGAGAGCATCATTACGCAAAGATGGATATCGCCTGAGGTTTTCAGTGACGGATCGGATGCCATCCTTACCGAATGCGTGACTGTAAACTATTATAATGCAGACGGAGATATAACTAAATCGGAAAGCATTGAAGGCGGACTACTTGGTTCGTATACCGAATACTATTACGAAAATGTGACCGTAAAGAGCGGAAGTAAATTTGATTTCAGGGATAGTAAACGTAAACTTGATCCAAGAACCATGATTGTATATTAAATTTAGCTTATAAAGTTTAAAAAAGGTGATTTTATGAAAGCTGTAAAGCAGTATTCGATATTGTTTTTTTCAATAATTACATTGTTTTTTTCTGCATGTTCTTTAAACAAAGACGCAGAAGTTTCGTTTGTTGATATTCAGGTTGAGGACATTCCGGCAGGGAATGACACACCGGTAATTGAAGATGAAGGGACGAGCGATGCTCCCGCTGAAATTTCGACTGAAGTGACAAAAGATGATGTTGAAGAAGATATGGATGTCGAAGAATTAAACACAGAAGAAAATCTGTATGACGAGGAAATGATCCGCGAATTCCTTGCCCAAAAGTATACCTGTAACCAACCTCCTTTTTACACCATTCTTGATCATATCGGCGAAGACGGAATTTATGTATATCATATATATGAATCTGTTGTAAATGAGGATGAGTCTCACACAGCCACAATAGACTGGGTTTATGTTGATCCTAAAACCGGTGAAGCGACTACTTTCTTTGGAGAAACATTTTATATCGGTGAAACGGACGATGCAAAGATCGACAGTCTTATAGAGCAAAAAGTTGTTTTATCGGATGACGAAGAGATTGAAGCAGGAGAATGGGTAGATTCCGATAAAAAATGCTACAGGGTTCGAATATGTTATAAAGAACAGCCGGAGAACGATTATAAGCATAAAAGAGATTGTTTTTTCTATTCTGAGGATGAAAAAACATATACGCTGGAAGTTGATTATAACTCGAAATTTGATTCTTATGACAAGGATCGAAAAGTTGGTGACGCATGTGATTTTAATGCAAAATTTGAGGATGTAACTTTTGACGGAAAAGATGACCTGATCATTTTTCTCGGACATTTCGGAAGCCGCGGAGTAATGAGCAGCTGTGCTTATATCTGTACGGATGAAGGCTTGGAATACTGCAGATCATTTGAGGATATTCCAAATTATAAATTGGATAGCGAAAACAAAAATATAACAGGGCATCTTACCTCGTCTGCATACATGTATTCGGATATGGAATATGTTTACGATAGATCAAAAAATGAATTTATGGAAATAGAGAGGAAAGATTATATATACGATGAGTCACTTGAAAAATATGTTGAGGTAACTCAATAAAAGAACGAGAGTGCGTAAAAGTTTTAATGGTATGAAAAATGAGTGAAGAGATCATTAAACAGTGGGATAATGCCGCAGATAATTTTGCAAAAGAGCAGGAACAGTCACTGTATGCAAATGCCAATAAAAAAATAATAAAAGAAAGATTTAAGAAGTTTAACGGTGAGAAAATTCTGGATCTGGGATGCGGATACGGATATTATACCGATTATTTCAAAAGCATCGGAGGATGCCCGATCGGAACAGACGGATCGCAGGTTATGATCGACATCGCCAGGAAGAAGTTTCCCGAATGCTTCTTTGAGGTGTCTGATATTACTGCGGAAATGCCATATGAAACCGAATCTTTTGATATGGTTTTCTCCAATCAGGTATTTATGGATATAGAAAATCCGGAGAATGTTTTTTCTGAATGTTACAGGATTCTTAAACCCGGAGGAATATTGTATTATTCCATAACTCATCCGGCTTTTTTTAACGGTGAGTGGAGAAAAGATGAAGGAGAAAATGTTGTCGGCAAACTGATTTCTTCTTACATTACTCCGAGTTTTTCGACTAATCATTTCTGGGGAGAAACAGGGCATTTCCATCGCCCGTTATCATATTATCTGAATATGGCATCTGATGCCGGATTCACTCTCGTTCATACTGACGAGCCTAAAGTCTATGACGGAATGAATAAGAATGATGATCTGCCTTTATTCTTTTTCGCGGAATATAAAAAATAAAAGTCGGTTTATTGAGGAAAGATAATGAAACAGCGTCTTAAAGATATATTTGAAGCGGATAAAACCACAAGCGACTATAACACGGCGGCTTTTGTTGAGTTTGGGTTAAGTGCAGATAAACATTACGATATTCTTGTTGTTGCACCCGGATGGACTCCGACCAAGTTAATGCAGGGATTTGATGTTGAGATCATATGCACTGCAAAACATTCTTACATCTCGGGATATGAAGTCAAAGGTGACGGCTTTCTTATTGCCTGGATACAGACGAGCCCCGGAGCGTGTTCACTCATAGATGAATTGTCCATGTGTGCGGTTCTTGAATTTGATGAACTGATATTCCTTGGGGCGGTCGGATCGCTAACAAAAGATATAGGTGTGGGAGCATTATGCACTCCTTCCTTTTGCATTTCGGGAAATCTTGCCAACGGCTATCTTTTAAAAGATATTACTGAATATAAGCCTTTTGGAAAGGTTTTCCCAAATGATACTGAATATGTTTTAAAAGTTATGGAACTGATCGGTGAAATGGGTTATGAAATAAAACAGGCACCGGTTTTCTGTACTGACACGATTTTGTGCGAGTATGCACATATGGATTTTATAAAGAGTTTTGATGTCAGTATTATTGAGATGGAAACATCGTCATTCTATCTGATGGCGGATCTTTTAGAGAAGCCTTCCGCAGCTCTTTTGGTGGTTTCGGATAATTCTGCCACGGGAGAATCCTTGGTGCTTCGTACAAAAGAGCAAAAAGATAAATACAACGAATCACGTTTTAATGCCATCCCTCAAATATTATTACAAATAGCGAAGAAACTATAACGGTAAATGTGTTAAGCAATGGCTAATGAAAGGTATTTCTGATCAAAAGAACTGAAATAAAAGATGCGGAAATTCTTGCCGCAGAAGGAAATGTTAATAACAAATCAGGAATAATCGAGCGACCCGTCGATGAGCATATTCGGGCATTCATCCGAATATCGGATGGGTATAAATATTGAACATTAGGAATTCATAAATTACATAACGGTGAGACAGAAAGATGAATGAATTAACCTTCCAAGGTGTAAAAGTAGCTCTTATCAATAAAGATAAAGTATTAACCATTTTAAGAGATAATAAACCGGACATTCCTTATCCGAATATGTGGGATTTAGCCGGCGGCGGGCGGGAAAATGAAGAATCTCCATATGAAACAATGAGAAGGGAAGTCAGGGAAGAACTGAATATTGATATTCCCGAATCAAATGTAGTATGGGTAAAATATTATGACAGTATTACAAAGCCCGGTAAAAAATCCGTTTTTATGGTTGCAGGAATCAGTGACAGCCAAATAGAAAGCATAAAATTCGGAGAGGAAGGACAAGGCTATAAAATGGTATCTTTTAAGGACTTCCTTGATGATAAAAATGTAATAGAACAAATAAGAAATCGTTTTGAGGATTATTTAAATGAAAACCAGAATAGAGCATGTTTCAATTTTTGTAAATGATTTAGAGGCTGCAAAGGAATTCTTTGTATCGTTTTTGGGTGGTGTTTCCAACGAGGGATATCATAATGAAAAGACCGGTTTCAGATCTTATTTTATTTCTTTCGAAGATGGCGCACGCCTTGAGATCATGAATAAACCGGGTGTGGCCGATTCGACCAAAGAGCTTGATCGCATGGGATATTCCCACATGGCATTTTCTGTAGGAAGTAAAGAAAAAGTAGACGAAATAACGGACAGGTTTAAAGAAGCAGGATATGAAATTGTAAGAGGTCCAAGAACCACAGGGGACGGATATTATGAGTCCTGCATATGTGCATTTGAGGGTAATATGATTGAAATAACTGTCTGATGTTTTAGATAGTTTCATACCTTGGCTGTAGGCGAAAAAGGAAATTAACCGGAAGGAATCAGATGATTTATAGACTTAACAGGAATTAAAGCATGAAAATAGCAGTTATGGCTGACATCCATGGAAATCATTTTGCCTTGGAAAGATGCATAGATGAGGCAATAAGACTCGGGGCTGGAGAGTACCTGTTTCTTGGGGATTATGTCGGAGAAATGGCATATCCCGAAAGGACATTGGAATGCCTTAAAAAACTTAAGCAGGAATTTCCCTGTACTTTTATACGAGGGAACAAAGATCAATATTGGATAGACCACAAAAACGGAATGCATGATGACTGGATATGGCAGACGGGAACATCAGGGTCCGGTATGCTGCAATATTCATATACTCATCTTTCGGAAGACCAGATTAAAGTATTTGAAAACATGCCGATCGCAAAGACCATGCATTATGATAATATGCCTCCTTTTGTGATCTGCCACGGATCTCCGTTTAAGGTTAATGAGGACCTTAGAGAGGATTATGATAATATTAACGATCTGACTGAAAGGTTAGAAACCGAATTAACAATTTGTGCACACACTCATATTCAGGCTGAATTTGTTTGTAACGGTAAAAGAGTGGTTAATCCCGGTTCGGTCGGAGCTTCGCTTAAAAGCGGCGGGAAAGCACAGTTTATGATGCTTTTATCTCATGAAGGAACATGGAACACCGAGTTTTACTCACTCACCTATGATGTTAAAAAGACCATTCAGGAGATGGATGAGGAAAACTTATCCGAGCAGGCTCCCGGGTGGTACAGAGTTGTTAAAGCGGTATTACTCGGAAAAGAAATATCTCAGTTTATGGTTCTTTCGAAAGCCTGTGAGTTATGTGAAAAAGAAGAAGGCAGGGCAGACTGGAGGTGTATTCCGGAAAAATACTGGGATCAGGCTCTTAAAGCATACGGAATATAGAGAATAAGGATGTATATGATTCAAAGAATATGTAACTTGCTTAAGGATGAACTAATGGATACTGTATGGCTAAACAGGAACCAGATGTCGAAAGTAATATTGAATATGGAGATTTGAAATGAACAGTAATCATGAGAAATATATGAGAAGATGCTACGAATTAGCTATCAGTGCAGGCAAGAAGGGATTCGATACTTTCGGAGCCGTGCTTGTTTATGACGGGAAAATATTGGAAGAAGCGGAGAATACCGCCGACTTTAATAATCATATATTTGGCCATGCAGAGTTTAACCTCGTACATAAATGTGCCAATAAGTATTCTGACGAGATAATGGAAAAAGCAGTTCTTTATACTAGTTGTGCACCCTGTGAGAGATGTCTCGGCGCTATCGCGTCACTAGGCGTACATAATGTGGTTTGTGGAGTATCGTACAAAGAATT
>JAEEGJ010030837.1_pt1 | contig 10439 bp, 5 predicted proteins | sample 8958761 | NCBI WGS metagenome assembly JAEEGJ01 (sample SAMN16246546, study PRJNA631951) | gut metagenome | biome: gut microbiome; feature: rumen; material: RS-attached | host: Bos | place: Iran: Karaj | collected 2018-10 | reverse complement strand
CAAATTTAGAGAATAAACTACAGTTTTACCAAAATTTGGCACCTACTGATTACTATAATTACGCGCAAAAAAAGTCATCCCATGTCTCACGACAGAGGATGACCGTTTACTTTAATCACAATATATAAACGATTTTTTTATGTCAAGAATACTCAGGGAGCATTCTGTACCGTCCATCCCGCTGGTATGCCGCTTGTTCCTGATGGAAGGGTCGTCATCGAAGCGTCTTTTGTAAAAGTTCCGCTTGACGCTACATTATAAACCCATTCGTATAGACATTGACTTGCGCTTATATTTGTTGCCAGCATTGTAATACTATTCAATCTATTACAGCCATAGAACATCTGATAATAGCATCTATTTACCAGTGTAGTTGCAGGCAGTTCCGGTGCAGTTGTCAGTCCCGTGCAACCATTAAACATACTGGAATAGCAGCCTTCTGCGAGAGAAGTTGAGGGCAGAGCCGGAGCTGTTGCCAGCGACGTGCATTGGCAGAACATGCGAGCATAACAGGAGTATTCCATTTTCGTTGCGGACAGTGCCGGTGCTGTTGTCAGCGACGTACAGTTGTAGAACATATTTTGGTAGCAGAAAGGTGCAAGTTTTGTTGCCGGCAACGCAGGTGGAGTTGCCAGTAACGTACAGTTTGCAAACATCTGATCATAGCATTGCAATGCTAATTTCGTTGCTGGCAGTGCAGGTGGTGTTACCAGTTTGTTGCAGCCCATGAACATACCTTGATAGCACGCCGTTGACAAGGCTGTTGCTGGAAGCGTTGTCGGTGCTGTTGTCAGCGACGAGCAATTAGCAAACATATTGTAATAACAATTTAAAGCCGCATTTGTTGCTGGCAGTGCCGGAGCTGTTGTCAGCGCCGTGCATTGGTAGAACATATTCCTGCAGCACTCTTCTGATGTGTTTAACGCTCCCAGATCAGGTACCGTTGTCAACGAAGTACATCCTTGGAACATTTCCTTATAACATCTTTGTGTAAGTGTTGTTGCTGACAATGCGGGTGCTGTTCTTAACCCTCTGCAACCGTAGAACATTTGGTAGTAACATTCTATACCTAAAGAAGTTGCTGGCAGTGCTGGTGCTGTTGTCAGCCCCGTACAATATTGGAACATTCTTCTATAACAGCCTTCTGTCATTATTGTAGCTGGCAATACAGGTGCGGCCGTCAGTGACGCGCAAGCATAAAACATTCCATCATAACATGCAATGTCTAATTTCGTTGCAGGTAGTGTAGGTGCCGTTGTCAGTCTATTACAATTGTAGAACATGTTTTGGCAGCACATATTTGTCATTACCATGGCAGGAATTGTTGTCGGTGGTGTTATAAGTCCCGTACATTGATAGAACATAGCGGCATAGCAGCTGTTTGCAAGTGTCGTTGCAGGCAGTTCCGGAGCAGTTGTCAGCCCCGTGCATTGGTAGAACATAGAAGCATAACAACCCTCTTCCATTTTCGTTGCGGGCAGTGCCGGTGCTGTTGTCAGCCCCGTGCATCCATAGAACATATAGGAATAGCAGTTGGCTGCCATCGTTGTTGCGGGCAGTGCCGGAGGTGTAGTTATATTCCTACAATTATAAAATAAACGTTCATAGCAACTCTTTGCCATTGTCGTTGCTGGCAGTGCTGGTGCTGTTGTCATTGACGTGCAATCGCTGAACATACTGTAATAGCAGTTTTCTCCCATTGTCGTTGCTGGCAGTGCAGGTGGTGTTACCAGTGCTGTGCATCCACTGAATATATAGGCCAGGAAATATGCCGGAGCAGTTTCATTTGGAATTATTAGATCTTCTGCAGAAACGATTTTTGTGTTTTGGTAGAATAATTGATAGAACTGGTATGGAACGAGACTCGTCTTGTTAGCAAAATTATCACCGTGGACCAAAGACATGATATTACCTGATACAGTAAACTGTCCTGTTGCGCTGAATTTTCCTATACCGTTTCCACCGCTATTCGTGTCGATAAATCTGTTATTTTTCCATAGGATGTCGTTTCCTGCCGTTACGGTAGGGGTGGCGGTGTTTGCCGCAATTTCCGTCCAGCTGCCACCATTATCGAGTGAGTATGACAATCCTGCTTTACTGAAAGTAAATGTACCGTCTTGTATGGCTGTAAATTTAAAGTAGTTGTTGGATTTCTCCTGAATTTTTTTTCTTGTTGTTATCCCTGCCGGAGCTGTAAGAGTGTATGTCCCGTTATCTTCTTCAAAGCTCGTTGGGGTGTCGGGCTTCATAAGAAAATATCCGTTATCCCCGATTGTATATGGGATATTGCCTACGAAGGTTGTGCCCGCAAAGGCTTCACCATTAAAAAGGGCCAGTCCTCTTTTATGTGCCATTGTGAACTTCACGGTTCCGGTTTCGGCATTCGTGACCGTTCCTTTGGCGATCATCAGGTTACTGTAGGTGAATCCTGCCTTTGTCGATTGGTTAGCCTGCCAGAAATAGTTGCTGGCATCGCTGATGAAGTTGGAAAATTTCGTGTCGACAGCATCTACCGTTCCTGACGAAGATGGTGTATATGTCGTAGCCCGGTAGGGGAAATAGGCGTAGTAAGTATGGTCTTCGTAAAATGGAATGCCCTCGACGTATGAGGGATCGCATGCCCACGATCCGTCCGACTGTTTTGTAAATCGGACGTTGTTTTCAACATAGGAGCTACCATCGAAATCATATAATCCGATGGCATCGCCAGTTTCAAAAGCTGTTGCGGGAAAATCACCGTAATCAGCTCTTGTTAGTATATGCTCGTCTTCCACAATCAAAGTTAATTTGCTGGAATTAATGCTCACTGTGTCAAAGATGTCTTCACTGCAGGAAGAGCATAAAAACATCATTATCAGTATTAAATAACTAAATCTTGTATTCATAATCGTATATTTTTTATTTAATGTGACATAAAAAAGCTTTTATGGAATATATGTATTTTTTTTCCATGTAGAAGGTACTCCGTTATTTGAAGTATCGTTCCAAGTTGCAGCTGCATTTTTATAAAACGTTCCATAAGAGGTTGTTTGATAAAGCCAATAACTCGTATAGCTTGATGAAGGCGGTGTCGTAAATGCTGCTTTCACTTCAATTAGTGACGAGCATCCTTGGAACATATTGTTATAACAGCCATTTACCAATGTTGTTGCAGGCAACTCAGGAGCTATAGTCAGCGACTTGCAACTGCTGAACATGTTGCTATAGCAGTTGTTTGTCAGTGTCGTTGCAGGTAATATAGCCGGAACTCTACTTAGTGCAGAACAGCTGTTGAACATGTTGTTATAACAGCTCTCAGCTAATGTTGTTGCGGGAAGTTCCGGTGCTGTTGTCAGTGAATAACATGCCTGGAACATATAGGAATAACAGCTATTTGTCAGTGTAGTAGCGTTTAACTCTGGTGCCGTCGTCAGCATTCTGCATCCTTGGAACATGCCATTATAGCAGTTGTTTGCAAGTGTCGTTGCTGGCAGCTCTGGTGGAGTTGTCAGCGCCCAACAGGAGTTAAACATATTATTATAGCAGCTGTTTGCAAGTGTCGTTGCAGGTAGTTCCGGAGCTGTTGTCAGCGACGTGCAATTTTGGAACATACACATATAGCAGTTGTCTGTCAGCGTTGTTGCTGGCAGTTCTGGTGCCGTCGTCAGCGACGAACAACCAAGGAACATTTGTTCATAGCAGTTGTTTGCCAGTGTAGTTGCAGGCAGTTCCGGAGCAGTTGTCAACGACTTGCAATTAGCGAACATACCGGTATAACATCTTTGTTTCATTGTCGTTGCTGGCAGTTCCGGTGCTGTTGTCAGCGCCGTGCATCCGTAGAACATGTTGTTATAGCACCAGGTGTCCAGTGTCGTTACAGGCAGTTCCGGTGTTGTTGTCAGCGACGTGCAATTTTGGAACATGCCATTATAGCAGCTGTTTGCCAGTGTAGTTGCAGGCAGTTCCGGAGCAGTTGTCAATGAAGTACATCCGTTGAACATGCCGCTATAGCAACCGTTTACCATTGTCATTGCGGGCAGTTCCGGTGCCGTTGTCAGCGACGTGCAATTTTGGAACATGTTGACATAGCAGCTGTTTGCCAGTGTCGTTGCGGGCAGCTCTGGTGCCGTTGTCAACGAAGAACAGTTGATAAACATATTGCTATAACAGTACATTTGCAGTGTAGTCGCGTTTAACTCTGGTGCTGTTGTCAGCGCTGTACATCCGTCGAACATCTGAGAATAGCAATATTGACCCAGTGTCGTTGCGGGCAGTTCCGGAGCCGTTGTCAGCGCCGTGCATCCGCCGAACATTTGTTGACAGCTATAAGTGTTCGCTCTCGTAAAGGAAAGAACAGGTGGCGTCGTCAAATTAGTACAACCATAGAACATACGGTCATAACAGTGGCTTGTAAGTGTCGGTGCTGGAAGCGTTGCCGGTGCTGTTGTCAGCGCCGTGCATCCGAAGAACATGTTCTGACAGCAGTATTGTGCCAGCGACGTGGCTGACAGTGCTGGAGCTGTTGTCAGTGATGTACAATTGCTGAACATGCTTGAATATGCATAATCCCATAGTGTTGTCGCAGGCAGTTCCGGTGCTGTTGTCAGCGCCGTGCATCCGCTGAACATTCCTTGACAGCTGTATCTTCTCACTTGTGTTGCTGGTATTTTAGTTGGTGCTTTTTTTAAGCACCTGCAGTTGTAAAACATATTTTGATAGCAGTAGTCCGCAAGAGTTGTTGCTGGAAGTTCCGGTGCCGTTGATAAATATTCGCATCCGTAAAACATTTGAGCATAATTATAAGTCCCTAATGTTTCAGCAGGAAGAATTAGTCCGTCTGCAAATATTATATTTTTGTTGTTGTAGAAAAGATGTGCAAACTTTGACAGATTAATATTTGGAAGGGTTTTCTTACCGCGATAATCATCGCCGTAAATGAGTGACATGATATTTCCTGAAACAGCGAATTGACATGTAGAACTAAATATGGATGAAGCAGTATAGCTGTTTCCGCTATTTGAAGTTCCTTGGCCTGTACTTTTCCAGAGTACAGTTTCACCGGCTTCTACTACTGGTGTAGTAATTACAACATTACTGTTGGTGTTGGCCGTTGTAGTCCAAGTTTCTCCATTATCAAGCGAGTAAGATACTGAAGTTAGAAAAGTGGGAGTGACGCTTGTTGGGATTGTCAGTGTAAAAGTTCCTCTATTCAGTGCCGTTAGAGTGAAAGGCTGATCTTCCCAGTCTTCTATGTCAGAATCTTCGTCAACAACTAAGGTAATAATGTTTCTTTGTATATCCAGGGAATAGTTGTACTGTTTCCCGGCCACCCAAGATCCGGTTAGTTCCGCTTCCAGCGGATCCTCGCCGTCAATGGAAATTTTTACTTTTGCTCCTGCAGGAATTGTCTGCGGCAGCATCAGGAAGATGTTCGTCGTTCCTGTGACGTTCACCGTTGCGTTGGCGGCGATGGAGCTGCCGTAGGAAAGGGTGAACGGGTTTGACGAACTGCTGTTGACGGCAGAGCCGAGCGTCCATGTCTCCTCTCTCAGTGTTCCTGAGTATTTTACGCCCTCGATGCTTATGGAGTTGAGGGTAACAGCCTCAGTCCTGCTATTCGTTACGCTGAAGCATATTGCCGCACAGCGGTGTTTGAATGTCAGGCTGACGGGCGACGAGCTGCCGCCGGTAATATTGACGTTCTGAGCCGTCATCACGTCCACCTGGTCAGCTATAGCCGACGGTACGGTATAGGCGTATGTTGGCGCACCCAGGGCGTTGGCTGCGGACTGCACGGTGAAGTTCGGGTTCCCGTAGGGGTAGTACGCAAAGAAGGACAGTTTATAGTCTGCCGTCGGCCAGAAGTAGTCTATGGACGTTCCGTTCGTCGCTGCCTCATTGAAGAAGTACGACCCGTATCCTGCCGTTGTGTAGGACGAGGAAGCTCCACATACTGATGCGCTGACACCGAAGGAATTGACGGATGAGACCTTTGTTCCGCGGGTTACCGGACTCTGGCCGTTGAAATCTTCATTGTCAACGGCGAATGAGATCTGGTTTGTTGACACCTCTGTCATCAGGTCTTCCGTACAACCTGAAAGTAAGCCTGCAGCAAGCGTTATCATGCCTGTCAGCAATAAATGATAAAGTGATTTCTGTTTCATATCGTTTATTATTTATTATTATTTTTATCTATTGTACTTCTAAACATGAATCCAAGCAGGAATCCGATAAATATCCCAGCAAAAACGAATGCACCCTGTTCGATAAAATTCTCCATATTCATCTGTATCTAATTAACCTTCTTTCTTACCAGCAGCTAAAGCATTTATCAGTTCTTCTCTCATGAAGTAGATGTGGCCGTTATGATCTTCGCCACGTCTGATATAAGTATATTCGTCTTTTATCTTGTACATGTGGCTCGTAGAGACACCTATAAGTCTCGCAGCCTCCTTGACACTCACATATACTGAATCCGGCTCCGGTTTAAGGCGGCGCAGGATGATATCTGCCGTCCTATCTGCTATAAGCTGAATTTGTTTATCATTAATGACTACTTCTTCCATATGTAAACAATATATTTTTTGTAACCATCGGCAAAATTACGTACTATTGCTATAACTTAAAAATTATACAAAATAAAAGTCTTGATTTAACAAATTCAAGACCCTAAACGCCTAATTTCCTGTCGGTGTCTTTTGATGCGCGGCATTTCCATCGCTACGGAAATCGTTGTCCTTATTCTTCAGTCCTCTTACTAAAAAAAATATCCCGTGTCTCACGACAGAGGATAATAATGATTCTTACTCAATTTGTAATTCACTTATAGTATTAATTATAAATTTTTGATGGATACACTTATATTCGTTACGTGTGTGCAAAGGAACGAAGAAAACCCGAGATAACCAAATTATACAAAATAAAAGTCTTGATTTAACAAATTCAAGACCCTCTCGCCATTTTTTTTCACAATTGATACAGTAAAAAGAAGCGGCAGGCGTTATTGTTGCGCCTGCCACCAGTCTAAGTCAAAAGACATTTAATGTTCTCAATCGGAGCTTAGAAGCTCAGATCGCCGGGCTGAGGATCAGCATCCGTCCAGTCAACAGCTGTTACACTGAATGTGATGGGATCAAGAGCGTTAGCACCATTGAACTCGATGGTGTAGATATACTTCTTACCACGCTCCCAGGCAACAGTCAGGGGCAGGTAGATAGCATCAGCCTCGGCATTACCCTTGATGACCACACCGTCCTTCTCAAGCTGTACACGGAGCTTGATGTAAGCACCAGAGGTGGGAACACCGCTACCGTCAACAGATGTGCCGTCCCATGCAGTCGTTGACTGAGGAATCAGGAACCAAGCGTTCTTCTTGGTAGCGTTGTTGCTAACAGTCAGGTCGAACGGAGTAGTACCCTCGGTAGCAGCCTGCCAGTCGGCACCTTCCAGATCAGTAGCAGCCAGTGAGAATACGTCGGGAGTAGAAACGGTAGCAGGACGAACAGCACCGCCGTAGAACTGACCCTCACTGTTATAAACAAGTGTAGCAGTCTTGTTGATACCACCAAGTGCGATCTCAGCGATTGTTGCGCGGGTCACAGCACCAGAGCTGTTGAACTTACCCTTGAACACAATCTGTGACAGAGCGTGCTGGAACTGGAAGGGAACATCATTAGAATGATCAGCCTTCTCGATGTCATCAGCGTTAGCGAACATGATGTCATCCTGATCCTCCACGTTTGTAGAGAGTGTGAGGGCAGTAGTCAGCGTAACAACGTTGGTAGCTGAAGCGCAGCCAGTAGATACCGTCAAGCCGTTAGGAGCGGCAGGAGCCATAGCCACGAAGTTCAGTGGGTTAACCGGCCAGAACTGTTCGGGAGAATACGTCCATGCACCAGCGCCATCACCTGTGACGGTCACACCAACTGTAGCAGACGAACCCATGTAAAGTCCGTCAGTAGTGTCGTCGTAGGCCCACGTCATAAAGTCGGGGATTGCGGTCTGCGCATTGGCGGAGGTGGTTGCTACACCACGAGATACGACACTACCTTCACCGGCGACAGCAAAGCCGATAGCATTACCACGAGTCTGGGCGATATTACCCATCTCTTCATCGTTGTTGCTACAAGCCGTGAAGCCCATTGAGAACATTGCTGCCATAGCAGCCATTACAATAAACTTTGTCTTCATAATTGTAAAAGTTTAAATTAATACTAACTGTTAACTAAAATTTATGCACGAATAAAATAATTATTAAACGTGCTGCAAAGATAGTAGTCATCTTTATGCCCACCAAATCGTATAAAACAAATCTCTTGATTTAACAAATTCAAGACCCTAAAGGCGTAAGAATATGGTTTTGGAGCTTTTTTTGTGTGAATTTTGTGTGAGTTTTACTATTTTTCTTTGTCTATTAACGGAAAAAACGTATTTTTGCAGATGATTGATTTTTCTTATCTCCGGAAATAGAGTTTTCCCCTTACCGGGAATTATAAATTATAACAATGTATGTATGTAATTGAAAATAGTGGGATTGCAAATCTCAATGTTGGAAATCGTGTTGAAATGGTCTTTCTTGGAGTTCGTTTTACAGTTGACTTCGTGTACGAAGATGGTGCCGGACTAATTGTATTGAGCAAAGAAGATTCTGTGGAACCAGGTGTGTTCCATGTTATAACAGAAATTGATATTTCTCTTAACAAGAAAGAAGCCGCAGCCTACGAGAGCCATGTATCTATTCATCGTCAGTCTTTGGTCGGGAATATAGACACTCTAATTGTCAGGAAGGTCATGAGTGATATCTTGGCGTTTTATCAAACAAATCTTGGGAACTATGCTCCGTGTTCTTTCCAATTCGACGATAAATATTACAAGAAAAGCTGGGTAGATTATGTGAAATACCTCATTCATGAGATTATGGAAGGACGCGATGTTCGGGCTGTTGTTCCAGAAGAGTTAAAAGAGGTAATAGACAAAGATTCACCCGATGACACTATTTGTCCTGTTTGCGGTGCAAAACTTGTGGAAAGGAAAGGAAAATATGGTGAATTTATTGGCTGTAGTAATTATCCAAAATGTAAATACACAAGACTTATGTAAATTTTTTCTTGTTGTGTATTGTAAACATCATATGGTTTTAGGTCAAGGACATTGTGGGTGGTTTGTAGTTAAGTGAAGTACAAGCACCCACAAAATACATAAATACAGCAGGAAAAGGAGCAATCAATTTTATATGGTAGATACAGCAAATTTGTCATAAAACAAAGATTTTTGCCTTTTTGTATTATATATTATATATTAAATATGTACGCGTATAAGGTTACTTTTCATTGAATTTTGCCATCGCATCAGATTTTGCAGAATCGGCAATGGCAATGTATGGTTTCATAGCGGCGTAATCGCTATGTCCTGTCCATTTCATGACAATCTGCGGAGGTATGCCCAGCATCAGTGAATTACAGATGAACGTCTTTCTGCCAACATGGGTGGTCATCAACTCCCATTTGGCATAGATTTCATCAACTCTTTCGCTTCCCTTGAAGAAGGTGATGTGGACAGGTTCATTAAACCCGCAGATTTCTCCTATAGCTTTCAGATGTTCATTCATCCGCTGCTCACTAATAACAGGTAGCGGTTGGTTTCCAGAAAAAGACTCGTTTTTATACTTTTCAAGCAAAGCCTTTGAGAACTTATTTAGTTCAATTTTCAAAGTGTCTGTGTCCTTCTTTGTAGTAATCAGAATGTATTTGGCAAATACGTTTGTTCTTTTGAGTCTTTTCAAGTCAGAATAACGAAGTGAGGTGAAGCAGCAGAAACAGAAAGCATCACGAACACGCTCCATCGTATTTTTTTCGAGGCTTACCTTCTTCTTATATTCGTTTCCATGAACGTCTTCTAATGTTAGTTCTGTACCAACATCTGGAAAGTCGAAATACATCAACTTCATGAGATCATCCCATTCCAAAAAGACAACAGGTTTGCTTGTCTTTTGTAATCGCGGCTTGTAATCACCTTTTAGTGTGGTGAAGCCTTTCTTGTTTGCCCACCGGATGAAATAGCGTAGTCTGCTTAAATATTTCTCAATGGTGGAATTGCGTAGATCCTTTACGTCGAGAAGATAATTCACGAAGCTTGTCGTTCCATCCTCATCGAAATAGTCTATTGAGGTAACCATCTCTGAATCGAAGTAATCTTCCAGATGGTTCTTGAACGAGTCCATACTCTTTACGGTCAACTCGCGCCACTTCACTTTGTCGCTCTGTTCTTTTAAGAAGGCATTGAGATGTTCCTTGATGTCAGGAGTTTCTTCGTTTTCTTCCACAGGTGCCATTTTTGATTTTCGTCCGAAATGTTTGGCGAATAGCTCTTTCAGATCACCGACCTCTTCATTATTACGTTTTAAATCTGCTTCATAATCAGAAAAAACACTGTCGATATGTTTCAAACGACAATAAAAATCA